>Ga0214919_10002302_pt1 | contig 30158 bp, 28 predicted proteins | sample LL1503_MetaG_FD_177994 | JGI IMG/M metagenome (GOLD analysis project Ga0214919, IMG submission 177994) | Freshwater microbial communities from Lake Lanier, Atlanta, Georgia, United States - LL-1503 | ecosystem: Environmental > Aquatic > Freshwater > Lake | place: USA: Georgia | collected... | reverse complement strand
ATGCGCGCCCCTCGCCTATTCCTGTCCCTCCTGCTCGCCGCGTCGGTCGCCCCGGCCGCCGAACCCGGCAAGGCCGAGATGGCCGGCTACATGCTCGTCCCGGTCGAGCGCGTCCCGGCGAAGTATAACGCCGGCTTCTCCGTCTACGCCGCGGCGTGGCCGCTCCTGACGCAGTATCCAGGCCATCGTTTCCAGACGGGGCTCTTCGGGACGTGGATGTTCGCGCAGTACGACGGCGAGAAACCGAAGGATCTTTATTCCGACATCGAGGGCGGCCTGGGTTGGTGGCGCGACACGCGCTTCCCGACCGAGACGCCGAAGTTCATCATGGGCGGCGTGGGCGCCAACTTCAAGGACATCGCCAACGGGCCCGCGCACGGCCGCGGCAGCTGGGAGAAACCGCAGGGCCTCTACGGCGTGGCCCAGTTGAGTCCTTGGCTGCTTTTTCCGATCGACGGCCTCAACGTGAAGCAGGGCACGCATGGGGGGCTCTTCGGCTACGGCTATCTGCCGCTGCCGTTCGCGCAGGCGAAGACGACGACCGCGGCGAAGGTGCCGATGGGCGACAACTGCTGGACGCTTTTCCTGAACACGGGGAATTTCAAGGGGCCGGTCTGCTTCTTCACGCCGTATTTCTGGGCGCATTCGGTGGAGCTCAACCCCGCCTACGCCGGTCAGCTGCTCGACACCCGCCCGTCCGACCCCAACAAGGCCTTTCAGATGGAGACGCAGTATGTCCCGGCCGCGGTGGCCACGGATGCGCAGGGCCGGACCTTCGCCCGCGTGGCGCCGACCGTCTTCCCGGTCGGTCCGGAGGGCTACACGGTGACGATGCACCGCCTGACCTCCTATGACCGCTCGGCCCTCTACGACGGCGTGAAGGCCTGGTTCGACGGCGGCGCGCCGGTCAGCGGCGCGATCAACCCGGCGGGGGCTTTCGTGCAGTCCTTCAAGAACGGCGGCGGCTCGACCTGGCGTATCTACCCCGAGGGGACCCCGAAGGAGAAGAAGACGCCGCTCGACTGGAAGTCCTTCGGGACGCCGTTCTCGCCCGAACCGACGACCTACGGTTACAAGTGGAACGACGCGTTCGTGACGCGCTCGGCGACGAAGCAGGGCGCCCAGGTGAGCTTGCCGGAGTATTTCCGCCTGAACGAGGACCCGAAGCGGACGCAGTGGCTGCCGGTGAAGCCGGCCGACGTGCCGGCGGAGACGCAGCTGCAGGCCAAGACCTTCCCGCGCCCGCAGGAACGCCCGCAGAAGCCTTACGACACCCCGGAGGGCGCCCAGACGACCTGGAAGACGCCCGGTCCGAAGGCCGGCCCGTTCAAGGCCTTCCTGGGCGACGGCAGTGTCGTCACCTATTATTGGTATCGCTTCGCCGATCAGCCGGCGCTGCTGAACGCCGACCTGACGAAGGCCGAGCGCGAGGCGATGCAGGCCAAGGTGGAGAAGCTCCATCGCGCCTGGACGAAGGATCGCGATTACCTCGCGCCTCCGACGGTCGGCAAGCTGGCGGACCTCGATCCGGCCCAGGTGGTGACGCCGCCGAAGGGCCTCGAGGTCGGCTACGTGCCCATCGCGACGCGCCAGGAGCTGGCGACGCCGCCCGCGGCGAAGTAGGCGGAGCTCAGCGCTTGTCCAGGTCGGCTGTTTCGATCGGTTCGACGTGGGCGAGGTGCTCGGGCGGCCTGGTGCCGGCGAGGACCTTCCACAGGCACCAGACGAACAAGGTCGTCACGGCGCCTACGGAGATGAGCATGAACAGGAGTCCGGCGGTGGTCATGGCGAGGGGTGGTTCAGCGGGCTTCCCAGCGTTGGCCCGCGCGGCGGATGAGCAGCGCGGAGAAGCCGGCGAAGACGAGCAGGAAGAGCGCGGTCAGGCGGGCGACCCCGCTCGCGGGGTGCCCGGGCCCGCCGATGAGGTCGAGGATCGGTTCCGTCGGCGTGAACCGGGCCTCCGCGAAGGAGAGGTTCCAGCCCGCGACGTTCTTCAGCACGAAGAGGGCGAAGATGGTCGTCAGGAACGCCGGCGAGACCCAGCGGATGATGGGCTTGAAGACGCGGGGGATCCGGAGGTCGGCCCCATGGTGCGCCTCCTGCCAGCCGCGCTCCGTCCCGAAGGACAGGTTGAAGATGTAGATGAGCAGGGTGCCTTGCAGGAAAATGCCGATGTCGCCGATCCAGAAGTCAACGGTCGAGAGAGCCTTGAGACCCTCGCTGAACCAGACGACCAGGGTGCAGCCCACCGCGGTGATGAGGCCGAGCAAGGCCACCGAGCCGCGGCGGTCGAGGCCGAGTCCTTCCTCGAGGAACGCGATGCCGGGTTGGAGCATCGAGAGGGAGGAGGTGATCGCGGCGATGAAGAGCAGCACGAAGAAGAGCCCGCCGAAGAGGTGGCCGTAGGGCATGCCCGCGAAGACCTGCGGCAGCACGTTGAAGCCGAGGGCGAACGTCCCGCCGGCGACCGCGGAGGCGCCGAGGAAGGCGAAGGCCGCCGGGACCGTGATCAGGCCGCCGAGACCGACCTCGCAGAACTCGTTGGCCGCGGTCGCGGTGAGCCCGCTGAGCACGACGTCGTCCTTCTTCTTCAGGTAACTCGCGTAGGTGATGATCACCCCGAAGCCGACCGACAGCGTGAAGAAGATCTGCGAAGCGGCCTTGAGCCAGACCGCGGGGTTCGCCAGGCCGTGCGCGATATCGCGGGGGTTCCACATGTAGCCGAGGCCGTTCCAGACGCTGAGCTCGGGTTTGGCCGGATCCGGGGTGCCCAACGTCATCACGCGGGCGAGGAGGATCAACGCGATCGCGATGAGCAGGGGCATGCCCCAGTTGCAGATGAACTCGATGCCCTTGGAGAGGCCGCGGTAGATGATGACGAAGTTCAGGACGAAGACGCCGACGAAGAAGAGGAAGGGCGCGCCCAGGCCGAGCACGGCGCCGTCCGCCTTGAGGCCGGTGAACGCCGCGAAGTGGGCGGAATACGCCGCCGGCTCCTTGCCGAGGTCGAGCGCCCCGCCGAAGCTGGACCAGGCGTATCCCAGGCACCAGGACTCGATGACGACGTAGTAGAAGTAGACGCCGACGGGGATGATGAAGCCGAGCAGGCCGACGTACTTGCCCCAGGGCCGCCGGATGATCGCATGGAAGATGCCGGGCGAGGAGTTGTAGCCTTGGGTGCCGCCGAAGCGGCCGAGCGTCCATTCGACCCAGCAGATGGGCAGTCCGACCACGAGCAGCGAGATGAAGTAGGCGATGAGGAAGGCGCCGCCGCCGGTCTCCGGGTCCGCCACGAGGCCGGGAAAACGGAGGAAGTTGCCGAGGCCGACGGCGCTGCCGGCGACGGCCATGATGACGCCCAGTTTGGAGCTCCAGGCTTCGGTTTTCTTCGTCGACATGGGGGAGATGATGTCTTCCTAACGGCAGGACCCGCCGAGGGCAAGGGGGTAGGTGTCGGTTCGGCTGAAAAAGGTGCCCGACGGCTAATGCCCATTAATCTCGCCCTTTTCGTTTTACCTACTCACGTTGAGGCGATGTCTTTTGATTCCCTCGGCCTTGATGCCGCCATCCTGAAGGCCGTGGCCGACCAGGGTTACACGGAGCCGACGCCCATCCAGAAGGCGACCATCCCCGTCATCCTGGAGGGGACCGACGTGATCGGCATCGCCCAGACCGGTACCGGCAAGACCGCCGCCTTCACCCTCCCGCTGATCACGAAGCTGCTGCGCACCAAGTCCGGCGCCCACCGCGGCCTGGTCCGCTGCCTCATCCTCGCCCCGACCCGCGAACTCGTCGTCCAGATCGCCGAGAACGTGAACGCCTATTCCCGTTACGCCGGCCTGTCCGTCGCCACCTGCTACGGCGGCGTCGGCGAACGCCCGCAGATCGCCGCCTTGCGCGCCGGCTGCGACGTCCTCGTGGCCACCCCCGGCCGCCTGCTGGACCTCGGCCGCCAGGGCCACGGCAATTTCGGCGCCCTCGAGTACCTCGTGCTCGACGAGGCCGACCGCATGCTGGACATGGGCTTCCTGCCCGCGATCAACACCATCGTCCGCGCCCTCCCGAAGGAGCGCCAGACGTTGCTCTTCTCCGCCACGCTCTCCCGCGAGATCGAGACCCTGACGGCCCAGTTCCAGCGCTCGCCCAAGATCCTCGAGATCGGCCGCCGCTCCAACCCCGCCGAGACCGTCACCCAGCTGCTCTTCGAGTGCCCCGGCGCGCTCAAGCAGGTCATGCTGCATCACCTGCTCGCCAATCCGGAGCTGAAGATGGAGACGGTGCTCGTCTTCGCCCGCACCAAGCATGGCGCGGACCGCATCTGCCGCAAGCTGGCCGGCGCCGACATCCCGTGCGCCGCGATCCACGCCAACCGCTCGCAGAGCCAGCGGCAACGCGCCTTGCAGGCCTTCAAGAACGGCGAGGTCCGCGTCCTGGTGGCCACCGACATCGCCTCCCGCGGAATCGACGTCGACGGCATCTCCCACGTGGTGAACTTCGATTTCCCGGACGCGCTCGAGGACTATGTCCACCGCATCGGCCGCACCGGCCGCGCGCTCGCCACCGGCACCGCCATCACCTTCATCACCCGCGAGGACTATCCCGAACTGCGTCGCCTTGAGCGCATCGTCGGCAAGCACCTGCACTGCGGCAAGCTCCCGGGCTTCGACTACACGCAGCAGGCCCCGGCCCGCACGCCGGAGGATTTCCAGCGCGACGTCGACCCGCGCGCCCGCGGCGGTCGTCCCCAGCATTCGCAGGAAGGCCACCAGCACCCGCAGGGCGGTCGCTTCGGCGGCCAGCAGGCGGCCCAAGGTCGCTACCGTCCGTTCGGTCGCCCCGGCACCCGTCGCCAAGGCGGGCCGAGGTAAGTTGGAGCAGGGCTAGGGCCGGGGACAGGGCTAGGGTCAGGACATTGCTTGCTGCGGTGTTCGCGGTGCGCATGTTACGCTGATTGTTCTCCGAGGCACTGCATCCCTTGATGCTCTCTTAACTTGATTCCTATTGGGTTGCCCCAGCCCCAGCCCCAGCCCCAGCCCCAGCCCCAGCCCTTCTTCCCACCTCTCGGCTTTCCTTTGGGTTATTTCCGTCCTAGTTAGGCGGGACACCCCTCCCATGCGTTCCCTGCTCCCCCTGCTCCTGGTCGCCGGTCTCTGCGCCGCCGATGCCCCCAAGACCGCTCCGGCCGCCCCGAAGCTCCCCGCGATCCCGTCCGCGGCGATCGCCAAGAAGAAGGAGCTCCTCTTCGAGGATAACTTCGAAGGCGCCGAGGCCGACAAGCGCTGGGTCAAGGTTGTCCCGACCTTCACCGTGGCCCAAGGCGTGCTCAAGGGCACCCAGACCCGCGACAAGGCCATCCCGGCGGCCGACGGTAAGCCGGCGGTGACCCCGCATGCCGCGGTGCATGGCCTCGAGGTGCCGACCAAGGACAGCATCGTCGAGTGCAAGGTCCGTTTCGACGGCGCCACGATGATCGATGTCGAGTTCGACGACCGCAAGTACACGGGTTGCCACTACGGCCACATCTGCCGCGCGCAGCTGCGCTTCAACCCGAAGGACAAGACCTTCTCCGCGGTCATCATCGACGAGAAGGATGGCAACATGCGCAACGACATCTACGAGATGAAGAACGACCCGGCGAAGAAGGCCGAGGTCGCCAAGCTGCTCGTCGGCCGTCAGGCCACTTTCCCGGTGAAGGCCGACCTCGCCGAGGGCAAGTGGATCGCCGTCGTCGTCGAGACGGTCGGCGAGGAGATGCGCCTGTCCGTGGACGGCCAGCCGGTCGCCTACCTGAAGTCCTCCGGCATCGCCCACGCGACCAAATCGCGGATCGAGTTCGGCGTGGCGGGCAAGGATGGTTGCCTCGACGACCTCAAGGTCTGGAACGCCGAGCCCGCCAAGTAAGTTTTCCGCGCCCGAGGCGGAACGGCCTCCGGCTCCGGCCGGGGGCCTTTTTATGCCGGCTTCGGCAGGCCGGCCAGAAGCTGTTCGAGCTCGCGGCCGTAGCGGACGTAGGAGCGGAAGCGTTCCTCGGGGCTAGCCTGCGTCGCGGCGGCGCCGAGGTGCACGATCTTGGCGACGTGTGGCTCGATCGTGAGGCCGGCGGCGTAGCCGGTGGCGAGCAGGTCCGCCAGCACCGCGCGCACGTGCGCGTCGCCCTGTCCCGGGTACGTGAAGGCGTCGCTTTTGCCGCCCCCGGGGGTTCGGCGGCAATCCTTCACGTGCACGTAGGCGATGAACGGCCGCACCGCCCGATAGAAGGCGAGCGTGTCCTGCCCGTAGGAGGCCGTGTTGCCGATGTCGAAGAGGTAGCGGACGTGCGGGTGGTCGAGCTCCTCGAGGAAGGCGCGCGCGTTCTCCGGCGTGGCCCCCGCCCAGCCCTCGCAGTTCTCGAAGAGCAGGACGATGTCGCCGTCGGCGGCCAGCTTCGCCATCTCGCGGTAGCGGCGCAGGCCCTCGTCGCGCCACTCGCGGTCGCTCACGCCCGCCTGCATCCAGCCCATCGTGCGCACGAGCCGCGTGCCCGCGCGACGCAGCCGCGGGATCAGGACGCGCAGGTCGGCCAGGTCGGTCGCGAAGTCGCCGGTGATCGGGCGGCTCCAGTTGCCGATCGCGGAGCCGAAGCTGCTGACGCGGAGCCCCGCGCCCTCGATCGTGTCCATCGCCCGCGCGAAGGCTTCGTCCGTCACCGCCGCCGAGCAGACCTGGCGACCGTCGAGGAGGCGCAGCTCGATCGCCGGCCAGCCCAAGGTCCGCTGCGCGGCGACCTGCCCGGCGATGTCGTCGGCCGCTTCGTCGGCCAGGCCGGAGAGAGGGAAGGGGGACATGGCCCCAGATTGGCGGGGTGGGCGGAGGGAGGGAAGGGGGAAACCGCGTGGCTCAATGGAGCAGCCAGGCGACCGCGGCGGCCTGCTTGGCCTCGGCCGCGCCTTGGAAGTAGGTCCGTGGCGCGCCCGGCACGGGTGTCGCGGACCCCGCGTCCTCGCCGGCGATCCAGAGGGGCTGTGCGTGCGGCAGGACGGCGAGCAGGCCGGGAACATCGAGGTATTTGACGGCTCCCGGGAGGAAGAGCGGATGCCGGAAGTCGGCCAGCGTGGCGAAGCGGAAGCCCTCGGTGTCGAGCGCGAGCGGGGTTGATCCGAGGTCGAGTCCGGCCAGCGCGGCGACCGGCGCGGCCGGGCCCCAGGCGGCGATCTTGACCGGACCTCCCAGCGTCGGGAGGCCGGCCCCGAGCGCAGGCTGGCGGAGGAAGTCGCGGAGCGTGCGGACATCGTGGGCGCGCTGGACCGGCAGGCTCTCGTTGTAGCCCAAGGTGTAGGCCGCGACCTCGCGGGGCTCCTTCACCTTGCGGGTCTGCGTCACCGGCTCGCCGCCCTGGAGGTAGAGGTCCGCCCCGAGGACCGCGGTGCCGGCGTCGATGAGCGCCTGCACGGCCGGAAGCAGTTGACGCCGCTCGTCGCGCAGCCCGGCCTTGCCCGCGCCCGTCAGCCACACCACCGACGCGCCGGTGGCGTTGACCGGGTGCAACCATTCCACGCGGACTTCCTCCCCGTGGGCGTTGCGGAGCGTGCCCTTGATCTCGAAATGCGTCGAACGCCACTGGGTCGAAGGCTCGAGCAGCGTGACCGGCCCGGACGGGCGGGCCCGGGCCAGGCTGCGCCAACCCGTCGCGAGCAGGGGGCCGCCCGCGGCGAGGTCCCCGCGCAGCCGGGCGGAGGCATCGCGATCGAACCAACGCAGCAGCCCGCGCTCGAAGTCCGGATCCGCCGCCGCCGGGGCCGGGTGCGCGGCATCCCAGACCGTCAGCTCGGCCTTGCCCAGCACCTGGTAATCGCGTTCCACGATCGGGGAAGGCAGGCCGAGCCGGAAGTGCCGGTTCAGCCACTCGTAGAAGGCCATGCGGGCCGCCCGGTTGTAATTGTGCGGCGAGCGTTCATCCCGATGCAGCATGACCTGGTCGGCCGCGCCCAGCCGGGCGTAATAAGCCTGCAGCTCCGGGAAGCCCTTGGTCGACATCTCCTTCGTCCAGTCGTTCGCCGTGGTCATGCCCTGGGGTTTCGGCGCGAACAGCGCCGCGAAGTCCACGTTCCCGCGGCCGAGCCGCAGCAGCGAGGCGTTCTCGCAGGTGCAGCCGCCTTGCATCGCGGTCGAGACCATCACCGCGGGGAAGGAAAGCGCGAGCCGGTCGTCGAGCGCGGCGAGGATCATCGATTGCGTGCCCCCGCCGCTCGCGCCCGTGATCGCCACGCGCGTCGGATCCACCTCCGGCAGGCTGAGCACGAAGTCGAGCGACCGCACGTTGTTCCAGGTCTGGAGCCCCATCACGCTCTGCAGCCGGGCTTCCGCCGGCGCGCTGTAAAGCCCCCAGGCCTCCGGCCGGTTCATCTCCGGACGCTGTTTGGCGAAGCGGTGCACCACCGCCTCGGAAAATTGCCGCGAATCGCCGTCGCTCAGGCTGTCCCATTGCCAGACGAGGCAACCCATGCGAGCCAATTGGACGCAGAGCGACTGGAAGCGGCTCTTGCCGCCCTCCGCGAAGACTTCCTGCCCGGTCGCGATCTCCTGGCGCACATGGTCGGCCGGCTGGTTCAGGAAACGCGCATCCTTCCAATGACCGTGGGCGAAGAGCACCGCCGGGATCCGGCCTTGGATCGACTTGGGCCGGTAGAGGTTGCCGGTGACGAAGAAACCCGGCGCGCTCTCGAAGTAGACCTTGTCGATGGTGTAGTCGCCTTGGTCGATGCGACCATGGATCACCGCGTTGAGCGGACCCTTCGTCGGCAGGGGGTGGAGGCCGAGCGCGACGGCCACGTCGGTCCGCATGGCGCTGGCCGTCTCCGGGGAGATGTCCGCGCGGAGCGGGAAAAACCCGTTCAAATCCTTGAGCGGGCCGTCGCGGACGTCGTCGGCGCGGGCGCCGAGGACGCCGGCGAGGAGCAGGAGCACGAGGCGGGGCATGGCGGAGAATCTGAGGCTGGGCGGGGTCCGGGACAACCGGAGAAAATGGGGCGGCCAGCCCGCTGGGGTCGTGGGGAGGGGCTTGCAACTTCCCCGCCGCGGGGTTGTTGTATCTATACTATGAAGCACCCCCTCCTCATCGCGACTCTCCTCGCCGCCGCCTTCTCCGCGGCCGCCGACCAGCCCGGTGAGCCCCGCCCGGATCGTGGTCCGGAGCCGCGTGGCGAGCGCCGCCCCGAGGGGCAGCCCCAGGGCGGCCAGCCCGTGGTGATCCCCCTGCCGCAGGGTCTGCCTCCTGGTGCTTACATGCTCGTCCCGCTGCCGCAGGCTCCCGGCCAGCCGCAGGCCGGTCGCGCTCAGAACCTCGAGCGCCCGAACGTGGAACGTCCCAACCTCGAACGCCCGAATATCGCCCGGGGCAACGTCGAGCGTCCGAACGCGGACCGTCCGAACGCCCAGCCGCGCGAAGGTCAGGCCAGCGGCCAGCGCGGGGGTTTCGCCGCCTTGACTCCGGACGAGCAGGCCAAGCTCAAGGCCGCGATGGAGAAGGCCGGCCAGGAGGCCGCCGTGAAGGAGGCCCGTGAGGTCGCCGTGAAGGCCCAGAAAGCCCTCGAGGAAGCCCGCCTCGCCGAGCGCAAGGCCGCGGAAGCCGCCGCCTTGAAGGTGGATCCGTCCCTCGAGCCGATCCTCGACAAACTCCGCCAGGCCCAGCAGAACCAGCGTCCGAATTCGCGCGGGAACGAGGGCGGTGACCAGCCCCGCGCCCCGCGCGGCGAGCAGCCGGCCCGCTAAGCCCCGCGCGGATGGGACGATTCCTGACCCTCTGGTTGGCGCTGGGCGCCGCGTTCCTCGCGTCCGCCGCCGAGGCGCCCCAGCGTATCCTGTTCATCGGCAACAGCTACACCGGCGTCAACCAGCTGCCGACGGTCTTCGGCGAGGTCCTGAAATCCGCGGGCGCCGGCGCGCCCGTCATCAAGTCCAGCACCCCCGGTGGCCAGACCCTGCTGCAGCACTGCACCGTCCAGCCGAAGTCCCTCGCCGCGATCGACGAAGGCGCCTGGGATGTCGTCGTCCTCCAGGGGCATAGCCAGGAGGCCGCGCGCGCGGAGGTGAATCCGCAGGTGCGCGCCGACTTCCTCGCCGGCGCCCAGCAGCTCTGCGCCCGCGTCCGCGCCAAAAGCCCGCAGGCGCGCATCTACTTCTACGAGACCTGGGCGCGACACCTGGATTTCTGGACGGCCAAGGACTTCAATCCCGAGGTGGGCAAGGATCCGGCGGAGATGCAGGCGCGGATCCGCAAATGGTATGGCGAGGCCGCGACGCTCTGCCAGGCGACCGCGGTGGTCCCGGCCGGCGACGCCTGGGAACTCAACGACCGGATGACGCCGGCGCTCCGGCTGCATCAGAAGGACAACTCGCACCCGGAGTTCGCCGGCACCTACCTCAACGCCTTGGTCTTCTACCGCGTGATTTGCCAGCCGAAGGACCTGAAGGTCGCCTATCGTGGCAAGCTGCCCGAGGTCGAGGCCGCCCGCCTGCAGGACCTCGCCGCGCGCGTGCCGATCGCGGGCCGATGAGGACGGTCGGGCTCCTGCTCCTCGGCCTTGGCTTGCTCGTTGGTTGCGCGCCGATGCCGGCGCCGAACCGGTTCGTCGAGCTACGCCGGCTGGTCGCGGCCGAGGCTAATCAAGGCGTCGCGGTCGACGCGGAACACTACTATGCCATCGGCGACGCGGTCCTCGGCAAATATCGGAAGTCGGACGGCTCCTTGGTCCGGCGCTGGACCGCCCCCGCGGGCTCGGGGATCCGCCACCTGAACGCCGGCGTCGTCGTCGACGGCCGTCTCTACTGCGCCCATTCGAATTTCCCCCTCAAGCCCGACGAGAGTTCGGTGGAGGTCTTCGACGTCGCCACGCTGACGCCGGTCGATCGGCACGTCTTCCGCGACCCGCCTGGTTCGCTCACCTGGGCGGTGCCTCATGAGGATGGCTGGCTCGCCTGTTTCGCCCATTACGCCGCCACCAGCCAGGTCGTCCGGAGCCGGCTCGTCGCCTATGACCGCGACTGGCGTCCCCGTCGGGAGTGGTCCTTCGCGCCCGAGGTCCTCGCCAAGTTCGGACGCATGAGCTGCTCCGGCGGCGGAGTCGGTCCGGATGGCAAGGTGGGCGTCACCGGGCATGACGCCCGCGAACTGTACATCCTCGACTTGCCGGCCGGCGGCGGGGTGGCGACCTTGGTCGCGGTCCGGCCGTTCCCCGGGGAAGGGCAGGCCTTCGCTTGGGATCCGTCCCGGCCCGGGGAACTGGCGGCGATCAGCCGCAGGAGCCGGGCCATCGTCGTCGTACGTTACGATTAGGCGCGGGGGTTGACGGGGTGGGATGGCGTGGGCAAGGTCCGGCGCCGCGGCGGCTCCTCCCTGTCGCCGTCTCCAGCCTTCCCATGCGAAAGTTCCTCGCGTTTTTCACCTGCGCGTTCAGCCCGCTCCTCGCCGCCGCCCCGGCGCCGCTCATCATCGCCCACCGCGGCGCGAGCGGATACCTCCCTGAGCACACGCTGGCGGCCAAGGCTCTCGCCTATGCCCAAGGGGCCGACTACCTCGAACAGGATGTCGTGCTGTCGAAGGATGGCGTGCCGATCGTGCAGCATGACGTGACGCTGGACAGCACCACCGACGTCGCGACGCGCTTCCCGGGACGGCAGCGCGCCAACGGCAATTTCTACGCGATCGACTTCAGCTTGGCGGAATTGCGGCAGCTGCGGGTGGTCGAACGCTTCAGCCCCAAGTCGGGCAAGCCCGTCTACCCGGGGCGCTTCCCCGGCGGGGTGGGGGAGTTCCGGATCAACACCTTCGAGGAGGAACTGCAGTTCATCCAAGGGCTGAACCGGAGCACGGGCCGGAAGGTCGGCATCTATCCTGAAGTGAAGCTCGCCGCCTGGCATCGCCAGGAAGGCCACGACGTCTCCAAGGCGATCCTGACGTTATTGGCGAAGTATGGTTACGCCTCCAAGGATGACCCTTGCTTCATCCAGAGTTTCGAACTCGCGGAACTGCGGCGGCTGCGCGGCGAGCTCGGATGGAAAGGCCGTCTGGTCTTCCTGACCGGAGGAAAGACGCCTTGGACGGATACCCCCGAGGGCCTGCGTGAGCTCGCGCAGCTCGTCGATGGCATCGGCCCGCCGCTCTCCGCGGTGGCGGTGGAGCGCAGCCTGACCGGTCTGGTCGTCCGCGCCCAGGCCGTCGGCTTGCAAGTCCACCCCTACACCTTGCGGAACGATGCCTTGCCGAAAGGGTTCGCCTCGGGTCGGGATTACTTCGTTTTCCTGACCCGGGAAGCCAAGGTCGACGGGGTTTTCACCGATTTTCCCGACGTCGGGCGCTGATTCGCGTATTTTCGGCTCGGAACCGGGGGCCTCGCCCTTTGTCTCCACGGCATGCTGCGCCTTACCCCGCTCCTGCTCCTCCTCACGTCGCTCGCCCAGGCCGGTGACCTCAAGCTTTCCTCCGTCTTCTCGGACCACGCGGTCCTGCAGGCGGGCGAAGCCAACATCTACGGCAAGGCCAAGCCTGGCGCCGCGGTCGAGGTCGTCTACGGCTCCGCGAAGGCTTCCGCCACCGCGGGCGCGGACGGCGTCTTCAAGACGACGTTGACCGGCCTCAAGTCCGCCGAGGAAGGCCAGGATCTCGTCATCAAGTCCGGCGCCGAGTCCCATGTCGCCAAGGACGTGATCGTCGGCGAGGTCTGGGTCGGCTCCGGCCAGTCGAACATGGACATGACGGTCGGCGGCTCCTTCACGGCCAAGGAGACCGTGGCCCGTCCCCGCGACAACGGCATCCGCGTCTTCTTCGTCCAGCGCATCCCCGCCGCCGCCCCGGTCGAGGACGTCAAAGGCTCCTGGAAGATCGCCGGTCCGGACACCGTCGCCGGTTTCTCCGCCGCCGCCTATTACTTCGCGTCCACCGTCCGCGCTGAACTCAAGCAGCCCGTCGGCATGATCGTCACCTCCATCGGCGGCACGCGCGCCGAAGCCTGGGGTCCCCGCGGCATGTACGACGCCCAGCCGGAAGCCAAGGGTTGGCAGGAGAAGGAGGACGCCGGGGTCGCCGCCCGCGTGGCCAAGGCCAAGACCGACCCCAAGACCCAGGCCGTCTGGTCCAATGGACCGCACATGAACTGGAACGGCATGGTCGCGCCGCTCGTCGGCTACAGCTTCAAGGGCGCCATCTGGTATCAGGGCGAATCCAACGCCGGCCAGGCCGCCGCCTACAAGTGGATCCTCGGCGACATGATCAAGTCCTGGCACAAGGCCTGGGGGCGCGAGTTCCCCTTCATCATCGTCCAATTGCCGCGGTTCATGGCCAAGAAGCCCGTCGCCGTCGAGGACGGCGGCTGGCCGGTCATCCGCGAATCCATGGAGTGGATCGCCGATCATGTCCCGGGCGCGATGATGAGCGTCAACATCGACCTGGGCGACGAGAAGGATATCCATCCCAAGGACAAGTTCCAGATCGGCGATCGTCTCGCCGCCGTCGCCCTCCAGCGCGTCTACAAGACCCGCGCCGTCGGCGAGGCCCCGCGCGTCGTCAAGGCGGAGCTCCAAGGCGACGCCTGGGTGCTCACGTACGATCGCCCCGTCGCCCTGAAGGGCGAAGGCAAGGGCTGGGCGGTCCAGCAGGCCGACGGTAAGTGGGCCTACGCCACGGCCAAGGTCGAGGGCGCGAAGGTCTCCGTCGCCGCCGCCGAGGTGAAGGCGCCGAAGGCCGCCCGCTACGCCTGGGCCAACTTCCCGGAAGTCTCCCTCGTCTCCGCGGGGGCCGACGCCTTGCCGGCCGGCCCTTGGCGCAGCGACAAGTAAGTCCCGCCACCCGTGCGTCTGTTTCGACTCTTCCTCGCCGCGTGCGCCGTCCTCGTCGCCCGGGGCGAAGTCGTGGCGCCGCCGCCCGCCGGGCTGAAGGTGCTGACCGCGGGCCACAGTTTCCACGTCTGGATGCCGCCCTTGGTGGCCGAGATGGCCAAGGCCGCCGGCATCCAGGGGCATGAACAGCTGGCGATCTCCTCCATCGGCGGTTCCAAGGTCATCCAGCATTGGGACCTGCCTCCGGAGCGCAACAAGGCCAAGCCGGTGCTCGTCGCCGGTCGGGCCGACGTCTTCACGATGGCGCCGACGTTCCTGCCGGACCCCGGTATCGAGAACTTCGTCCGCCTGGGACTGGAGCATAACCCCCGGCTTCGTTTCACGCTGCAGCAGAATTGGGTCCCGTACGAGGACCCGATGCTCTGGTTGCAGCCCGTGAAGCCGAAGTCGCTCGACCGCGACGTGCTCACCCTCGCCCAGTTGCGCGCCAAGCACGACCCCTACTTCAAGCTGATCGAAGACCATGTCCGGGAGCTCAACCAGCTCATCCCTTCGGCCAAGATCGCCGTGGTGCCGTGCGGCGAGGCGGTCCTCGCGCTCCGGTCCAAGGTCATCCAGGGCGCCGCGCCCGGCGTGCGCTCCCAGAACGAGCTCTTCACCGATGTCCTCGGCCATCCCGGCCCGCAGATCCGGGTCTTGTCGGCCTATTGTCACTTCGCCGTGCTTTATCGTCGCAGTCCGGTCGGCCTCCCGGTGCCGGGGCAGCTGGCGAAGTTGCCGGAGGCGGACAAGCTCAACCGCTTGTTGCAGGAAATCGCCTGGCAGGTGGTCACCGAGCACCCCCTGAGCGGCGTAGTTAAGTAGTCCGGTCGGCTGGTTCGTGGTTTGACCCCGTCCGGAACGCCGCCAGCCTCCGGGACGTGATCCTCCCCGCATGGATGTAAGCATCTTCAACGACGTCCTCGGTCCGGTCATGCGCGGCCCGTCCAGCTCGCACTGCGCCGCCGCGCTGCGCATCGGCCGCCTCGCCCGCGACCTGCTGGGCGGCGAGGTGACCGAGGTGCTCGTGGAGTTCGATCGCGCGGGCTCGTTGCCGACGACCCACGACACGCAAGGGTCCGACATGGGCCTGTTCGGGGGTCTGATGGGCTGGGAGGCCGACGACGAGCGCCTGCCGGATTCACTCGCGCTTTTCCGGCAGGGCGGGGGGCTGGCCCGCTTCGAGACCGTCGATGTCGGCGATCCCCATCCGAACACCTACCGGCTCACCGTGCGCAACGCGCGCGCGACGCATTTCCTCCGGGCCATCTCGACCGGCGGCGGCATGATGGAGGTCGTCGAAATCGACGGCATCGCCGTCTCGCTCCACGGCGACGCCCACGTCACCCTGCTCGAGGTCGCGGGCCAGCCCGATGACTTGCGCGCGGAAGTCCTGCGTGTCGACCATGAGGGTAGCGCCCTGTTCGTCACCGCCGGACGTTCCTTGCTGGCCGTGCAAGGCCGGGCCTTCCTCCCCGCCGCGACCGTCGCGAACTGGCGTGCGGCCGGCTGGATCGCCCGCGCCTGGCACCTGGGGCCGGTCTTGCCCGTGCCGACGGTGCGGAGCAGCCGCGTCCCTTTCCGCGGCTGCGCCGAGATGCTGGCGACCCCGGAAGCCGCGACCGAGCCGCTGTGGCGCCTCGCCGCTCGCTACGAGATGGAACGCGGCGGACTGACCGAGTCCGAGGTCCTCGCCCGGGCCGTCGGCCTGGTGCGGTTGCTGCGTCGTTCGATCGGGCAAGGCCTCGCCGGCACCACCTACGCCGACCGCGTGCTGGGCAGCCAATCGCCGGCCTTCGCGCGCGCGCTGCAGGCGGGTCGCCTGCTCGAAGCCGGGGCCCTGAACCGCTCCATCCTTTACGTCACCGCCTTGATGGAGGTGAAGAGCAGCATGGGCGTGATCGTCGCCATGCCCACCGCGGGCGCCTGCGCCGCCTTGCCCGGTGTCGTGCTCGCCGTCGCCGAGGAACGCGGGCTCGACGAGGAGACCACGGCCAGGGCCTTGCTCGCGAGCGGCGTCATCGGCGCTTTCATCGCGACGCGTTGGACCTTCGCCGCCGAGGTCGGGGGTTGCCAGGCGGAGGGTGGCTCCGCCGCCGCGATGGGCGCCGCCGCGCTCGTCGACCTCGCCGGCGGCTCCGCGACGCAAGCTTGCGCGGCCGCCTCCATGGCGCTGCAGTCCATGCTGGGCCTGATCTGCGACCCGATCGCCAACCGCGTCGAAGCCCCGTGCCTCGGCAAGAACGTGCTCGCCGCGTCGAACGCGCTCTCCTGCGCCAACATGGCGCTCGCCGGGTTCGATCAGGTCATCCCCTTCGACGAGGTCGTCGACGCCGCCAAGGCCGTCGCGGAGCGCATGCCCCGCGAGCATCGTTGCACCGCGCTGGGCGGCCTGTCCGTCACCCCGACCTCGCTGGCCATCGAGCAGCGCCTCGCCGGCGCCCGGGGGTGCGGCGCGGGCGGCTGCGGCTGCGGCTAAGACAGTTATCGCCGATGAGACCCCTCGCCCTCCTCCTCGCCTTGATCGCGGCCGTGCCGGGCGTCGCCGGCGTGCCGCCCGACCTCGTGGCCGAGCAGGCGAGGCTGCAGGCCGCCTTGGCCGCCCGGGCCGACGGCTTGGGGTTCGCCGACGTCGCCGATCTCCGGAAGTTCGACGCCGACCCGGCCGCCGCGCTGGCGTTGTCGCGTCATCAATTGCTCCGCAAGGTCGGGGCGCCGGCCTTGCAGGCGTTCCGGCAGGACGGTCCGCAGGCGGCGTTCCTCGCCTGGTTGTGGGAGGATGCGAACGCCCTGGACCTTTTCCTGGAAGGCGCCACGCCGCTCGGTTTGGCCCAGCGCGAGGAGGACCGTTGGACCATCAAGGTCGAGACGTTGGCGCTCTGGGCACGGCTGTGGCAGCTGGACGCGTCGGCGCGCGAAGGGTTGCTCCTGCGCCTGGCCATCGCGACGGCGCTCCTGCCCCCGGGCGAGGGCAACCATGGCGCCGGTCAGCAGGTCCCGCCGGCGGATCCGCTGGGCCGCTACCTGCATTTCAAACGGGCCTACCAGGCCAAGGAACTCTACCCGAGTTTCGAGCGGCATTCCGTCTGGGAGTACATGCAGGTGGTCTCCTCGCCCGCCTCCGACGCGGACCTGGCGTGGACGCGTCGCATGGTCAACACGTGGCGACCCGACCTGCGCGCCAAGGAGCAGGTCGTCAAGACGGTCAGCGAGGTGAAGTATGGCAACTCGCCGCACCCTTACGGCGATTACATGGACGTGCTCGATGGCGGCGGCAAGTGCGGCCCCCGGTCCTCGTGGGGCGTGATGGTGTGCCAGGCGTTCGGCATCCCCGCGGTGGGCGTGGCGCAACCGGGGCACGCTTGCGTGGCGTTCAAGACGGCTTTCCCGGAGACCCAGCCCCAGCCGGGCAATATCTGGAAGGTCGATTACGGCGCCGGTTGGGAGAAGTCGCGGATCTACGGCTTGAGCGGCCCGGATTTCCTGCAGGCCGTCGCGGCCCGCTCCCGTGGCGCCGAGTTCACCGCCTTGGAGCGGCTTCGCTGGCTGGCGGCGACGGCGCCGAGTCGGCCTGCCTTGAAGGCTTTGTTGGTAGGCCAGATGGCCGAACTTCGCCGGGCCAAGCCGGTCTTCGGCGAGGGCGATAACGCCGCGGAGGCCGAGAAGGAGCCGCCGACGAAGGCCGCCGCCCCGGTGGTCGTCAAGGCGGCGACGACCGTCGTAGGGGCGGGGGTCGCGACGATTCCCGCGGCCGGTTTCGGCAAGCTCGGCGGGGCGCGCGCCCACGAGAGCTTCGACGGTGGTCGGCAGGTTTATTTTGAGAAGAACGCCCCGAATACCTGGGCCGAATTCCCCCTGGAGGTCGCCCGCCCGGGCAAGTACCAGGTCGTCCTCCGGGCGGCGACGCCCAATACGGGACAGGTCGTGGATTTATCGGTGGGTGGACAGAAGCTTTCGACGATCGCCGTCCCGAATTCCCGCGGCCTCTGGGCGGACACGCCGGCCGTCGAAGTCGGGCTCGCGGCCGGTCCGCAGGTTCTGCGTTTCACCGTGCCCTCCCAGCGGGGTTTGGCGCTGAAGCAGATCGAACTGCGCCCGCGTTGAGCGCGCCGGGCTTGCGGCTTGGCCGGCGGCGTGCTTGGTGAAGGCATGCCGCGCGCCGTCTGCTTGACCAACGTCCCTCACGAGGGTCCCGCCCTGATCGGCACGCTCTTGGGCGAGATGGGTTGGGCCGTCCAGACCGTCGAGGCCTATGCCGGGGAGCGTTGGCCGGCGGACCTCTCGTCCGCCGACCTGCTCGTGGTCATGGGAGGCCCGATGGGCGTGGCCGACCTCGGCTCGTCCGCTTATCCGTGGCTGGCGCCCGTCGCCGACTTGCTGCGGCGTCGGTTGTCGGCCGGCGCCCCGAATCTCGGCATCTGCCTGGGCGCCCAGTTGCTCGCCCACGCCGCCGGCGCGAAGGTCGCCCCGATGGTCGATGCGGCCGGCCGGCGGCTGCGCGAGGTCGGGTGGGGCGCCTTGCAGGTCTACCCGGAGGCCGATCCTTGCGTGCGAGGTCTGCCCGCGATGATGGAAGTCCTGCACTGGCACGGCGACGCGTGCGACTTGCCGGCCGGGGCGACCTTGCTCGCCTCGACGCCGGTCTGCCCGGTGCAGATGTTCCGGCTCGGTCGCAGCCTCGGCCTGCAATTCCACCCGGAGATCGACGGACCCACCGCCTGCCTCTGGGCCGCGGAGGACGCCGCGTTCGTGGCGGCCGCGAACGGCCCCGGCGGCGTCGCGGACTTGCGGGCGGTCTCGCCCGCCGCGGCGGCCCGGACCGAGCCCTGGCGCCGGCGGATGCTGGCGCAGGGGCTGCACGCCATCCTTGCCTGAGTCCCGGCTTGCGGGCCGAGGCTCGCGCGAAAGGATGCCGACATGCGTCACCTCCCGTTGCTTTTCCTTGCCGGTGCCTTGGCGTTCGGCGCCAACGAATCCGCCAAGGTCGAGCCGACGAACGCGCAGGAAGCCGCCGCGAAGAAGGCCGCCCAGGATAAGGTCGTCGATGAGCGCTATGCGGCTTGGGTGGCCGGGCTTTCCCCGGCGGAGCAGGCCTGGGAGAAGGTCCTGCAGGGGCAGCTCGGCAACTTCTACCTGCCGCTGCACAAGCGCGACAAGATCGCCGGCAAGTCCAACGCCTGGGACTTCGTGTCGGACGACCCGAAACTGCCGCGCGTGCTGCTCATCGGGGATTCCGTGTCGCGGGGCTATACCCAGCCGACGCGTGCGGCCCTCGCCGGCGTGGCGAACGTCCACCGCGCTCCCGCCAACTGCGGCCCGACGGCGGCCGGCCTGAAGAACCTCGAGCTCTGGCTGGGCGACGGGAAGTGGGATGCGATCCACTTCAACTTCGGCATCCACGACCGCGCGACGCCGCCCAAGGATTACGCCGCGCGCCTCGAGCAGATCGCCGACCGTCTCCAGAAGACCGGCGCCAAGGTCATCTGGGCCACGACGACCCCGATCCCCGACGACCCGGCGCAGAAGCAGACCGCCGCCTCGATCGTCGAGCGCAACGCCGTCGCCCTGGAAATCATGCGGCGGCGGGGCATCGCGGTCGACGACCTCTTCGGGGCCGTCAGCCCGCGTCTGGCCGAGCTCCAGAATCCGCGCGACGTGCACTTCACCGCCGCCGGCTACGACTTCCTCGGCGCGCAGGTCGCCGCCGCCCTGCGGGCGGCCCTGCCGCCGGCGGCGCGCTAGGCCTATGACAGGGGGCGGTTTGACGCGCCCCGGCCGGGCGGTAGGCTCCCGGGGTGGCTGCATCTGTAAACATCTATTATAGTAAAGAGTACGCCCTGGCGACCGGGCTCGAGACGGTCACCAAGTCCGCCGAGGTCGCCGCGGCGATCGCCGCCGAGCCGGCCTTGGCGGTGCGGCTCGTCGCGCCCGCCCCGGCGACGCGCGACGAGCTGCGGTCCATCCATGACGACGACTACCTGCGGACGGTCTTCGCCGCGGGGCCCGGGGAGCTCGCGACCGGGCCGCGCACGCCGGGGTTGCGGCGCAGCCTGCTGGCCTCGACGGGCGGGATGCGCGACGCGGTGGCCGAGGCCCTGCGGACGGGCCGCTCCGGCAGCCTCTCCTGCGGGCTGCACCATGCGCGGCGGGGCGCCGGCGAAGGGTTTTGCACGCTCAATGGCCTCGCGTTGGGGGCGCTCCGCGCGTTGCGGGACGTCTCCTCGGTCGGGATCCTCGACCTTGACGCCCACTTCGGCGGCGGGACTTTCGAGATCCTCGGCGAGCACCCGCAGGTCCGCCTGGCCGACGTGAGCGTGAACGGTTATGACGAGTGGCGGCCCACGTCCCCGGCCCGCCATCACGTCGCGCTGGTCGCCGATCCCGCGGACTACCTCGACGCCGTGGCGCGCGCGTTGCAGGCGGTGGAAGGCGTGCGCTGCCTCCTCTACAACGCCGGCATGGACGTCCACGAGAAGGCCGGCGGGATCAAGGGTCTGACGACCGACATCGTGCGTCGGCGCGAGGAGCTCGTCTTCGGCTGGGCCCGCTCCCGCGGCATCCCGATCGCCTTCGCGCTCGCGGGGGGCTACCGGTGGGGCGGGTGGACGCTCGCGCAGGTCGCGCAGCTGCACCTCGAGACGGTGCGGGCGTGCGCGGCGGCCTGAGGCTTCGCCCTTGCCTGCGCACGCGGTCGCTTCTAGGGGTTGCGCATGCCCGATCCCGTCGTCCACCTGGCCCGCGCCGGCGCCGAGTTCGCGACCAGCCCGGCGTCGGAAGTCGCGGCGCGCCTGGCTGCCGGCGAGTTCCGCCCGACGGACCACTACTGGTCGCCGGGCATGGCCGACTGGCGGCCCCTGGCCGATTTCGGCCCGGCGCGTCGCCGCTTGCCCTTCCCGCGTCCGGTCCCCGAGACCCCGAACCTGCTGGACGGGATGTTCGGGCGCGAACATCGCACGGCCGGGCTCGCCCGGTTCTGGGACCTGCTGGCCGCGGCGCCGGCGGGGGGCGCCGTCGACGAGGAGGCGGTGCGGCGGATCGAGGAGGAGACCGGCGTGCGCGTGCGCACCCGCTGCGCCAAGGAACTGGCGGCCTGGTACCAAGCCATGGTCACCGAGGTGCTGGCGGATCGCGTCTTCACCCCGGAGGAGAAGGCCGACCTGACCGGTCTGGCCGGGAGTTTCGGTTACGATGCCACGCAGGCCCAGGCCATGCACCGCGCGGCTTTCACCGCCTATTTCCGCGCCGGTCTGGCCACCGCCCTGGCCCGGCCGGTCCCGGCGGACCAGCAGGCCCGGTCGATCGCCGCCTTGTCGGAGCAAGTGCCCTTGCCTGCGGCCGAGCTCGCCGTGCTCGTCCGGGAGGCTTTGGCCGCCCGCTTGGGGCAGGCCTTCCAGGCCGCCGCCGAGCATGACGAAGGGCAGGAACTGATATCGCCGCCGCAGGCGCGCGCCGTCCGCTCGCTGGCCGCGGCGATGGGCCGTGACTTTTCCCGCGACTTCGCGGACCTGGCCGGGCGGGTCGAGCGCGCCGAGCGCGCCTGGGAGCTCGCGCGCGGTGAGCTCCGGCCCGTCGCCACCGACCTCGTCCTGGGCAGCGCCGAAGTCTGCTATTGGTCCCGGCGGGTCGACCTCGTCCAGAACAAGCGCGTCACGGTCCGGCGCAGTTTCGGCGGTTTCTCCGGCTCGACCGGGGCGATCCTCGGCGTCCGCTACCGGACCGGCAGCTACCAGGTCGCCCGCGAGACCGAGGATCAGATGACGCAGATCGACAGCGGCACCGCGCTCTTCACCTCGTCGCGCGTCGTCTTCGATGGCGCCCTCAAGAACTTCAACTTCAAGCTGGGCAAGGTGCTTGACGTCATGGAATTCACCAACGGCGTCGGCATCAGCCGGGACTCCGGTCCCGATATCTACTTCTGCTTCGGCGCCGACGGGCACGAGGCCGCCACCATCCTGCGCCGTCTGGTGCGCGAAGCCAAGGGTTGACGCCTCAGGCCGGCGGCACGTCGAGGGGTTTCAGGTAATGTTGCCCTTGGCCGTTGGGCAGCACCAGGAAGAGCCCGCAACGCTGGGTCTGGGCCAGCGCCAACATGACCGGCCATTGCGGCTCCGCCACGCCGGCGACGATCAGCATCGGGCCGAGGTCGTTCGATTCGATCGCCGTCCCCTTGTGGGCGAGGTCGAGGTTGTGCGTCAGCCAGCGGCCGAGCTGCCGGGCCAGCATGCGCAGGTCCGACTGGCCCGGCTCCACTTTGGATTCATCGATGACCGCACCCAGCGGGACCGCGAAGGTATGCTCGAGCGTCGCCATCCTCGGGTGGGAACTCAGGCCTGCTTGATCAACTCGGCCGTCGCGGGGACGTCGGAGATGATCTGGTCGGGGTCCGGGCCGACGCCGATGTAGCGGAGGTTCGGCAGGGCGGGCAGGGCGCCGCCGCGCGCGGCCAGGCGGACGATCTCGGCCATCGTGAAGGCGACGTAGCGGCGGGCCTCGGCCGGCAACCGGGCGTAGGAGCGGACCTGGGTGATGTCGCCGGTCCAGCCGGGCAAGGTCGCGTAGATGGGACGCAGGGTGCGACGCACGGCGTCGTTGCGGGGCACGCCCCGGACCTCCTGGCCGGTCGCGTCGCGGTAGCCGGTGCAGACGAGGAGGTCGCCGCCCGGCCATTCGCCGTGCGGCGACAGGGCGTCGAGCTTGTTGAGGACGAGGTCGTCGTAGCCGCCGTAGCGGAGGGCGTCGGCCTTCTCGACGAGGTCGGACCAGCCGACCATGCGCTGGCGACCGGTGCTCGTGCCGAACTCGAGCTTGGCGAGGGCGCGCTGGAGCGGGTGCTCCTCGGGCATCTTCGTCAGGAAGACGTGCGTGCCGACCTTGGTGTCGTAGGCCTTGCAGCAGCCGACCGTGTGGATCGCCTGGACCGGGATGCCGGCCGACTGGAAGAACTCGGGCGTGTAGGTATGGGAGGCCGTGACGTTCGGGGCGAAGCCCGCGCGCTTGTCGAGCCAGTAGGCCTGGCCGAATTCGCCGATGACGCGGCGGTCCGCCGCCAGGTCGCCGAGGATGCGCTCGCGCACGTCGCCGATCGCGGAAGCGAGGCGGGCGCCGGCCTGCCAGTAGGCGTCGAGGACCGCGGCGTGGTCGAAGGTGAACGGCTCCCGGCCGGCGAAACGGGTGAAGTCGAACTCGGCGGGCGTGAAGACGCCCGACTCGATCGCGCCCTTGTTGGCGCGCAGCTCGGCTTCGGTGAGCTTGACGAAGAGGCCGGCCCACTTTTCCGGCGCCAGGCGGCAGACGTCGCGCACGGTCGCGGCGGCCCGGTCCAGGCGGGCGGAGAGGCGGCGGGCGTAGTCGGCGCGCTCCGAGAGGAACTCCGAGTAATGGATCTGGAACTGGCCCACCTCGTCCGCGTAGGCCGGCGTGATGCCGCGGCCGGTCGAGCCGCGCGCCTCGTGGCCGAGGCGGTGGATCCGGTAGTCCTCCCAGGCGAGGTCGAGGATGCGGTGCGCCACGTCGCTCACCATGCAACGTTCGTCGATGAGCAGGCGGGAGAGCACCGGGATGCCGATCTTCTCCAGCGGGAGGGCTTCCCAGAGGGCCTTGCGGGGGTCGGCGACGACGCCGGCGCCGAGCGCGAGGCAGGCGACGTCATGCTCGGCCACGCCGCCGGGCAGCAGGTTGAGCTTCAGACCCGCCACGGTGTGGCCGGAATTGGCGCCGCCGTTGACCTTGAGCACGGTGCCGACGACGTCGCGGCGTCCGGTGAGCTGCTGGAGTTCGCGGACGATCTCCGGGATGAGGCGGCCCTTGCCTTCGTCTCCCATGCTGATGCCGACGTCGGCGATGAGTTGGCTGCGGAAGGGGGTGAGGGCCATGGACAGGTGGGAGGGACGCGACGGGCAGGGCCGGCCGCTGGGCGAAGATCGACGCGGTCGGCTTAGGCGTTGGCGCCCTTCTGGCGTTCGTAGAAGGCGTTGATCTTGGCGGAGACGTCGCGGTAGCCGGAGTCGGCCATGTAGATGATCTTGTACTCGTCCACGGCTTCCTTGGCCTTGCCCATCTTGTCGAAGGCGTTGCCCAGCTCGTAGATGACCTCCTTCTTCAGGTCGTTCATCATGGCGATCTCGGCCTTCGCGGAGGTGAGCTGCTCGACGGCGAGGTCGAACTTGCCGCCGAGGATGAAGGCGCGACCGATGGCCAGCAGCGCCGGCTGGCGGAACTTCGGGTTGCGCTGGGCGTACTGCAGCTGCTGGATGGCCTCCTCGATGCGGAGGGCGCCGAGCAGCAGGCTGCCGAGCTCATAGCGGAAAGCGTAGTCGTTCGGGTAACGTTCCACGAGGCTGGCGGCGGTGGACAGGCGATACTCGCCCAGTTCCTTCTCGTTGGCGTCGAGCGCGGCCGGCGCGGCGGCGTCGCCCGCGGCGACGGCCTCGCGGAGGGCCTTGGAGATCTTCTCGTAGCGGGTGACGATCAGGTCGCTTTCCTGGCGTTCCAGGGAGGAGTCGGCCCGGCCGAGGGTGGTCTGGCGGCCGCGCTGCAGCCAGGCGATGGCGGAGTCGAGGTCGCCCGCGGCGATGAACTGCCGGACGATGTCGCGGTAGAGGTCGAGGCTGTCCGGCTGGGCCTGGATCTTCTCGGCCAGCGCGGCGGCCTGTTCAAGGGCGGTGCCGGCGTCGGTGACGGTGCGGGCGGCCTGCTCGAGGCGCAGGGCCTCGTCCTTGTCCTTGAGCTTGGATTGGAAGTCGCCCTTGGTGTCCTCCCAGTTGCCCTTCTTCATGGTCTTGTTGACCGAGGCCTTGCGGACGGCTTCCTGCAGGTCGCCGTTGCCCGGGAAGGCCTTCAGGCCGGCGTCGGCGGCGGCGAGGGCGTGGTCATACTCGTGGCCGGCGATCCAGGTGTTGGCGAGGTCGACGAAGTGCTGGACGTTCTTGGGGTCGGCGGCGGCCAGTTCCTCGTAGGCGAAGGCGGCCAGTTCGTAGAACTCCAGCTTGAGGGCGGCGAGGGCGATGGTGCGGTTGGCGACGGCGTCCGTCGGCTTCTTGGCGAGGGTCTCCTCGGCGGCGGCGATGGCGGCGACCGGATCGGCCTCGGCGGCCTTGGCGGCCTTGCCGGCCATCAGCCCGCCCACGATCCCGTCGAAGAGGCCCTTCTTGGTGCCGAGGATCGCCTTCTGGGCCCGGCGGAGGTTTCGGCGGACTTCGATGCAGCCCGGGTTGCGGGCGAGGATGCCGTTGAGGATTTCCATGGCATACTGAGGATTGGTCTTCAGTTGCTGCTCGGCCGCGGCGACCTGCTTTTGCAGGCGGGGGTCGAGTTCGGTGAGGGCGACTTTTTTCATGGAAGGGGGAGGCGAGAACCAGCGGAAACTGAACCTAGGGGGGCGGGGGGTCAATCCCTTGGACGTGAAAATCGCAGGTGTCGGCGGGCCGCTCCACGCAGCGGCGTCGCCAGGATCCGGCCGATGCAGTCCGCGGCGCCGCAACGGCAGGGATGGAAGAGGCTTTCCGCCAAGGAAAAGCCGTAGTCGAACGTGATTTCCGTCCCCGGTGACAAGGGTTGGAGCGCCGTCAGCCAAGCTGTCCGCGTGGCGGGGTCGTAGACCAGCTCGGCGTTGGGGTGGCAGGCGTGGTTGGCGTGTCGGGCCGGGTTCGCCGGGTCCGTCCCGTCGACCCAGACACCGGGTTCGATCTCAAGCAGGTAGGTGGCCGCCCCAGGTCGCCCCGGGTCGGGCGGCCGGGTGGTCCGCCGACCTTCGTAGGGCACGAGGCGTTCGCCGGCGGCGAAGGCGCGGACGGCGAAAAGGCCGAGGCCGGCGATAGGGGAGGGACGCGACTCGACGCCCGGGGGATTCATGCCTCGGGCTTGAGGTCGCGGGTCATCAAGGCCGTGACGCCGGCGGCCGGGTCGAGTCCTTGATACAGGATCTCGTGCAGGCAGAACAGGATCGGCGCCTGCACCCCGCGTTGCTTGGCGAGCCGCGTGAGCGTGTCGGTCGCGCGATGGCCTTCGATGGCCTCGCGTCGGTGGGCGAGCGCCGCGAGCGTGCCCTGCGGGTCGCGGGCCACCTGTTCGCCGAGCGCGCGGTTGCGGCTCCAGCCCCCGTGCGCCGTCGCCATCAGGTCGCCGACGCCGCCGAGGCCGAGGAAGGTCTCCGCGCGCCCCCCCAGGGCGACCCCGAGCCGGATCATCTCCTGCAGGGCCCGCGAGAGCACGGCGGCCTTGGCGTTGTCGCCGAGGGCCAGCCCGTCGCACAGCCCCGCGCCCACGGCGTAGACATTCTTGAGGGTGCCGCCGATCTCGACACCCGCGAGGTCGGAGGACGTGTAGGCCCGCAACGTCGGGCCGCTGACCGCGGCCTGGACCGCGCGCAGGGCGGCGTCATCGCGTTCCGCCGCCAGGACCAGCGCGGTGGGCAGGCCGCGCGCGACCTCGGCCGCGTTGCTCGGGCCGCTCAGCGTGGCCACCGGGATCGGGCCGAAGGCGCGCGCCATCAGCTCGCTCGGGCGCAGCAAGGTCGTCTGGTCGAGGCCCTTGCAAAGCGAGATCGCCATGAGGATCGACGACGCGCGCACGGCGGGGCCGATCTGCTCGAGCAAGGCCGGCAGACCCTTGGAGGGGCAGGCGAGGAAGACCAGCTCGGCATCCATCAACGCCGGCAAGGGCTCGAGGCCGACCTGGATCGACTCGTCGAGACGGTGCCCCGGCAGGTAGTCCGAGTTCTCGCGCGTGCTGGCGAGGGCGAGCGCATGCTCCAGCCGGCGCGGGACCAGCGTGACGGCATGGCCTTGGCGGGCGAGGTGGATGGCCATCGCCGTGCCCCAGGCCCCGGCTCCGAAGATCGTGCAGTTCATCGGCGGGAGGAGGGGCGGCGGACCTGGCGGGCCCAGCGTTTGACGGCGGCGACCGCGTCGCGATGGAGGTGCGCGGCGGGGCGGACGAAGGGCGGCGGGTTCGGGCTGAGTCCGAGCAGGTCGTGCAGCACGAGGATCTGCCCGTCGCATCCCCGGCCCGAGCCGATGCCGATGGTCGGGATGCCGACGGCGGCGGTGATCGCGGGCATGAAGGATTCATCCACGCATTCCACGACCAGGGCGAAAGCGCCCGCCTCGGCGACCGCGACGGCGTCGGCCAGCAGGCGGACCTGGTCCTCGGGCGTGAGTCCGCGCCGCCGGTAACCATTGGCGTGGACGCGTTGGGGCAGCATCCCCACGTGGCCCATGACGGGGATGCCGGCGTCGACGAGCTTGGCGATGGCGGGGGCGAGGGAGGCCCCGCCTTCGATCTTCACCGCGTGGGCGCCGCCTTCCTGGAGGAAGCGTCGGCCGTAGCCGAGCAGCTTGGTGAAGCTGTCATGCGCGAGCGCGAAGGGCAGGTCGCCGACCACCAAGGCCGCGGGTCTGGCCCGGGCGACCGCGGCGGTGTGGTGGATCATCATGTCCATCGTCACCCCGACCGTATCCGGCAGGCCCAGGACCGTGTTGCCGACCGAGTCGCCCACCAGGAGCAGGTCGGCGCCGCCTTCCTCCGCGATGCGGGCCGTGACCGTGTCGTAGGCGGTCAGGCAGACGATGGGCCGGACGCCCTTGAGGGCGCGGAGGGACCGGGTGGTGGTCTTCACGCCGAAGGTGCTACCTTGTGACGCTCCGCTTGTAAAGCGTGGGGAAATGGTCGTAGGCTCCGGGGATGTTCCGCCGTCTGGCCAACTTGCTCCGCCGGAAGGAGTATCGCGAGGGCGCCTATGCGCATCCCGACCTGTCGGGGGAGACGGGCCTGGCCTGGCATGTCCGGTTGCGGCTCATGCTCACCGGTCGCGGGGGCGTCGATCCGACCGACGACAAGCCGGGTTTCTGGATCGAGCATCGCCGCTGGCTGCTCTTGGCCGGCGCCCTGGTCCTGGCCTGGTTGATCGTGGAGAGCGCCCTGGCCTGGAACTTCCTCGACGGCTGAGTCAGTCGGCCCGGCGCAGGCGGAGCTTCAGCGGGAGGAATCTCAGGTCGTCGCGGAAGGTCGCCGTGCGGCCGTTTTTCTCCGCCCAGGCCTGGAGCAGGGCGTGCAACCATGGCAGCGAGCAGCGCGCGGTGGCGAAGGAGAGGCGGAAGTCCGCGCCGTCGACCGACCAGCGCAGGCCTTCGGCGTGGAAGCGCACCGGCGCCGGCTGTCCGTCGAGTTCGACCGTGAGGTCCGCGTCCTCGACGCCGAGCCGGAGTTCGGTGACGCGACCGGCGCCCGCGAGCCGCCGTGTCGCCGCCTCGGCGATGAGGGTCTCGAGCGCGTTCACGCGGCGGGGAAGCCGAGCAGGGTCACGCCGAGCTCCTTGGCCCGGGCGATGACCGCCGGCTTGTCGATGAGGATGACCGCGTCGGCCTCGAGCGCGGCGCGCTTCACGCCGCCCGCGACCATGCTTTCGAGCGTCTGCAGGCCGAAGCACGGCACGTCGAAGCGCCAGTCCTGCGCGTGCTTCGCGGCCTTGGTGAGGAGCATCTCCTTGCCGCCCGTCGCGGCGCAACGCTTCAGCATGTTGTCGGTGCCTTCGAAGGCCTCCACCGCGATCACCGTGCCCTTGGCGGTCACGACCGCCTGGCCGACGTCGAGCCGGGCCATCTCGCGCGCCATGCGCACGCCGAAGCCGAGCTCGTCGTCGGCGACCCCGCTGAGCCAGCCCGTAAGGCAGCCTGGCGTGGCGAGGTGGTCGTCGAGGAAGACGCGGGCGTCCAGCATCCGCACACCCGCGGCCTCGATCTCGCGGGCGATGCCTCCGAAGATCGTCTCGGCATTGCGTTCCTTCAGCGAAGCGAGCATGGCCACGAGCTTCAGGTCGGGGACCATGCCGGAGAACAGCTTGCGCGGGGTGATCTGGCCGGCCATGAGCGCCCCGGCGACCTGCAGTTCGGCCAGCGCGTCCAGCAGGCCGCCCAGCTTGCCCACGGGTACCGCCCGCCGGTGCGCGGGTTCGAAGGAGGCCACGAGCGCGGGGTCGGTCTCCTCCTCGAACGCGACGAGCCTCACCTGGGCGCCGCGGGCGCGGGCGCATTCGATGAGCAGGGCGGGGTAGCGCCCCTTGCCGGCGATGACGGCGATGGGCCGGGCCGGATCGAAATCGGCCGGGAGGAAACGCGAGGCGGGCGCCATGGGGGCATCGTTCCCGGGGAACGCCCCGGGCTCAAGCCTGCTTTGGGTTGCCAGACCGCGGCACCACGGGCGTAATCGCGGCATGTCCGCCGTGCTCGGCATCCTCGGAGGGTCTTTCGATCCACCCCATGTCGGTCATGTCGCCGCCGCCACGGCTGCTTGGCACCAGCTTCGCCTTTCCCAGGTGCTCGTGATTCCCGCCGGCCAGGCGCCTTTGCGGGACGGTCCGCCGCGGGCTTCCGCCGCGGAGCGCGTCGCCATGACCCGGCTGGCTTTCGCGGACGCGCCGTGGGCGCTCGTCGATCCGCGTGAGACGTCGCGGCCCGGTCCAAGCTGGTCCATCGACACCGCCCGGGAATTGGCCCGCGAACATCCCGGGGCGCGGCTTATCTGGATCCTGGGGGCCGACCAGCTTGGCCGGTTGGATCGCTGGAGGGATGTCGGGGTGCTCGCCGGTCTGGTCGAGTTCGCCGTCCTTGTGCGCGACGGTCTGTCCGTCGAGCCACCGCCCGCCCTGCGGGGCAAGCTGCGGCTGCATGTGCTCGCCGCGCCGCCCGTCGCGGTCTCCTCGACGGTGCTGCGGGAGCAGTTGCGGACAGGTCAGCCGACAAACGGCTTGCTCCCCGCGGTGCGCCGCCACATCGAAGAGCACTCCCTTTACCAAGACTGACCATGTCCGCCCTCAAGAAGAAGCCCGCCGCCAAACCCGCCAAGTCCGCCAAGCTCGCCAAGGCGGTCAAGGGGAAGAAGGTCGCCAAGGTCCCGGCCAAGGTCGTCAAGGCTCCGGCCAAGCCGGCGGCGAAGCCCGTCAAGAAGGTCGCGAAGCCCTTGCGGAAGCCCGCCGCCAAGGCCGCTCCGGTGCGCCGCGCCGCCGTCAAGCCCGTCGGCCTGAAGGCCAAGGGACGCTCCGCGAACCTCGCTCCGGCGGCCGCCCCGGTCGCCTTCCAGTTGCCGTTGATGCCGGCTCACCTCGTCGCCGCCGTCAAGGCGTTGGATGAGAAGAAGGCCGTCGATCTCCGCGTCCTGCAGCTCGGCCAGCTTTCCTCCGTCGCCGACTTCCTCGTGGTCGCCACCGGCAACTCCGAGCCGCACCTGCGCGCCCTGCGCATCGAGCTCGAGCGCGTCGTGGAGGCCGCCGGCTCGAAGACGCGCACCGAGGCCCACAAGGACAGCGGCTGGTGCGT
>Ga0214919_10002301_pt1 | contig 30169 bp, 30 predicted proteins | sample LL1503_MetaG_FD_177994 | JGI IMG/M metagenome (GOLD analysis project Ga0214919, IMG submission 177994) | Freshwater microbial communities from Lake Lanier, Atlanta, Georgia, United States - LL-1503 | ecosystem: Environmental > Aquatic > Freshwater > Lake | place: USA: Georgia | collected... | reverse complement strand
AAATAACAAAGGAACATTTAACAAATTACTTGAAACATAGTTATAAAATATACAAATCATAACTGCGTTTTTGTCTCATTTTTCTTTTTGGTCGGTGTAATATAAAAAGATAATATTATATTTATAAAATGGAATTGTTATCCACAATAATAGGTTTGAGTTTTATAATATCGATGAATTTACCAATTATAGCATTTAGTATATATTGTGCAGAACTAAGCCGTGCACACAGCCAACGACAATTCAGTTCTTATTACCATCAAAGCGTTCCCCAATAGATTTTTTCCGAATTTACTTTTATTATGTATAGCGTCTTTATCGTAAAACCCAATGCCCCATATTTTATCATTTTTAGATGCTTCGTATAATATTTTTGGTTTTGTTTCTAATAATTTTTGTTTGATGATTTCGTTTTGATTAAATTTTAATCTTAATGCTTCTAACATAATATTATATCTTTTTTCTTTCCAAATAGTATCATCATAATTTTGTAATTGTCTTCCGCATTTTTTAATTTTTGTTGCGGACTTTTCTGTTAGAATGGTTTGTAATAACATATGATTATTTGGGTCAAATGTTTTACACTTATGATACATAAAATATTGTTCAGAACAAATGTATTTTATCCCGTCTTTATCTGTAAAATTTGTTTTATAAAAATTACTCATATAATCAAATTTATTTTTCAAATTATAAAAATAAATTTCCGTTTCGGTTTCCATATTATATTTGTTAGTTATATCTTTTTATTATGATTTTAAATCAATTTTATAATATTCATCCATTTTAGATAATTTAATCGCCCCTTATCCTCCTTTTCCTCTTTTTTTACTTTATTTACCTTATTTACCTTTTCTTCTATGCCTATTACACCTACTAGGCGTAGTGCCTCTGTACTGTCGAAACCGTACTCTTCACTACATATCATCACTGCTTTATGAACCAAGTCATTTGCATATGATACCATACTAGCAGGGATATTCAACATCTTTCAGACTTTACGAGACTCGTGGTCAGTTACGTGGGTTAATTACTCTACATCTTACGTTTCAAAAGTATTTCAATTTTTTATTTATACAATTCATTTCCTTTTACGCTAAATTTACATTTTTATTTGTATGACCTTAGGTAATGGAATTGGCGCCCAATTCGCGCCCTTAGATAACGGAATTGGCGCCCAAATCGCGCCCTTAGATAAGGGAATTGGCGCCCAAATCGCGCCCTTAGATAAGGGAATTGGCGCCCAAATCGCGCCCAAATAGCGCCACACTTTTATTGAATAGGCTAGACTATTCATATTGATTATAGTACAATTCTATATTCGATATTAGCTTGATATATATTTTTTATAGTTGAAATGTGTGACGAATTAGATAGACGAAAAGAAATGAGTGACGAAAAGAAATGAGTGACGAAAAGAAATGGACAAAGAGAAAAGAGAGAAAGATATTGACTCAAATGCAGTCTCACTTTGGCTTAACATTACGGGATGCGCGTTCTTTATAAAATGTTAAACAAGGCTTTGGAGTGCGACACATAGGGCATGCAGAATTATAATTATGTTTCAGCATAATTTCATAGCATACGCTCCCGAAACAGTGTCCGCACGAGGTATGTAGAGAATCTCTTAATGTATGAGATTCCATGCATATTCCGCAATCGTCTCCATTGTGAACATCGAGTTTAGCAGCAGACAACGCTTTTGTTTTTCTTCTTTTTATTGGGGGTGTCCATGTAGGATCTTTTAGGATCCTGATAGCATGTATCGTTTTTTTTCCAAGGCGATAAGCTCTTTCAATCGCTTGGCATTCTCAATGAGCTCAGGTGAAACTGTTGTCTCCCAGCGTGCATTGTACTTCGCGAGGCGAATGGTGTCCTTCTCACGGGTTATTGACACGAGGGTCATCTTCAACTCAGACATCGTCATATTTTATGGTTGTAGGATTCAACCTATGTCTTTATAATGCATTTTGGTTGGTCGAGAAAAAGCTTTTCAAATTTTTTTTTACAGAGAAAAAGCTATGGATTAAATGTACAAAATCAGGTAATTGCACACCGCTTCTCTCAATTCTCTTTCTCTTATATGTGGTTGCAAATTTATTATTATTTTATTAGTGATATTTCGTTCTTCTAAATTGCACGCATATCTATTATTTAAAATGTATTTTACGCAAAAATCTGCATTTAATTTTTGCGTATTTAAAAGAGTATATAATTGCAATCGTGTTGTTTTACGTTTTCTGAAATTGATAATGGCTACACTTTTATTGAATAGGCTAGATTATTCATATTGATTATAGTACAAGTCTGTATTCGATATTAGCTTCATATATATTTTTATAGTTTAAATGAGTGACGAATTGGAGTGACGAAAAGAAATGAGTGACGAAAAGAAATGAGTGACGAAAAGAAATGAGTGACGAAAAGAAATGAGTGACGAAAAGAAATGAGTGACGAAAAGAAATGGACAAAGAGTGAAGAGATAAAAAAGGGGTTACCATTTGTAACATGGGGAACTTCTATTTATTAAGAATACGTACTACAAGTTATTTGGAGTCCTCTATAAAATATTTTAAGCGAAGAAGTAGTTAATTTTGGATATGGAGTACTAGTATTTAATTCATATATTAGGGTACCTGAAATACTACTATTTTCCGTTGTAAAAACAACGGGTTGTGTAGTATTATTATTACATATATTGCTACCAGTTCCACCATAACTAGTAAGAGTAAAAAGTTGGATTCCAAAGCCTGGATAAACTACGTAAGCCTCATCGTCAGACTGCGATACATCAAAATATGATATATTTATGGTGCTACAAAACATTGGACTATATGTAACGTTAGTTATGGAGCTGTTACCCATCATACCATAAACACCAACCTGTGAAACATTACAATAAACATCTACACTCACTTCGTTGAAAGTAGCACCATCAGGTACCTGCTGTCCCGAACTATCTATAACCCATCCTGAATCTATATAATTGGATTGACCTGAAAAAGACATTTGTATTATACTAATATTTTATTTTATATATTCAACTTTTTAAAACCTATTGAGGAAATGATTTGAAAAGAAAGAGAGAAGCCTTGTAAATTACATGATTTTATACGTAATCCAATTTTGAATAAGCATCCAATACATTCTAAATAGTAATGAAAAGAAATGAGTGAAATTATAGTAAACTATGCTTTCAACTGGCTATATAAATTATAATAAAAAAAATACACCTTTTAAGGTGAGATTTAATTGTTAAAATAATCTAGACTACTCTTCCTCCTCTTCCTCGCAAAATTCAATCTGCCTTTTTTTATCATTCCATTTACCTACTACATCTTGCTCATCATCGTCATTATATACTACACCAGATGTCTCTGATTTCAAGTACTTATTGCCTTTATATGTAAATCGTACTACTGTGTCTTCTTCCTCTTCCTCTTCCTCCTCCTCTTCCTCCTCCTCTTCTGACTCTGGTTCGACCTTTTTGACTTCGACTTTTTTCGCTTTGACTTCCTCGACTTTGGCTTTGACTTCCTTCGCTTTGACTTCCTCGACTTTGACTTCCTCGACTTTGACTTCCTTCGCTTTGACTTCCTTCGCTTTGACTTCCTTCGCTTTGACTTCCTTGGCTTTGACTTCCTTGGCTTTGACTTCCTTGGCTTTGACTTCCTCTTCTGGCTCGGAAACCAACTCTTCTGGCTCGGAAACTAACTCTTCTGGCTCGGAAACCAACTCTTTTGCGGGTGTCTTGACTACCTTGACTTTGTCTTTCACTTTGACGGTATCAGGGAGTTTTGACTCTTTATTTGCGGCTGATACTAGACTTGCAAACAAGTCATCGGTTTCTTCGAGTTCCAAGACTTTTTCTGCTTTTTTTGGCCGCCCCTTACCTTTTTTATCTTTTACTGTCTCTTTTACCGTCTCTTTTACTTCTGTATCTAGATCTAAGAAATGCACCTCATTTATCGTCATATTCACCTTTGCTGCCTCAGACAATACATTTTCCATAGACAAATTCAGCTTTTTCATTACTTCTCTATATGCAACGGTTCTTCTACCATTTGGGTCTACGTAGTCTAGAATACCCACTGCCGCACGTTGTTCTATCGTGCCACAAGTAGGTTCTCCGTTATTTTTATCCGCTTGGTTCTGACAAGTCTTGCAGAACTTGTCATTACCTTTCAAGGCTACTTTGCACTGCGTAAACAAACCATGAGTATGTTTCAACCCATGACACGACATTTCGTCAATCACTCCGTTATATGGTAACGGAAATGCACCACGAAACCCATCCGCATATTTTACAGCAAAAACGATAAATACATTTATTATCATTTTTTCTTCTAATAATATTTTTAGGATTGTTATTTTGTCTTGGACCTCGTTTAGGTGGTTGATATGGTCTGTCTGTTTTATCATTATCTGGAACAAACGCGGTATCGTCATATATATAGTCATTATTCTTAGCATACTTATTCTTATCATACTCAGGATCATTGAACTTAGTTTTGGTTTCCATATTATATTTATTAGTTATATCTTTTTATTATGATTTTAAATCAATTTTATACACCTTTGCACATTCAAAAGGCGGCGAATTTGTTAAATTCATCTTCATTTATTCCTAAAGATTCTAGGAATTCGTGCATTTCCATCTCATGTATTTCTAAAAATTTTGCTGTTTCTAAAAAAGGCATACTTTTAAGCCTTTTCCTCCAAATTTTATCTCTTGTTACAAATAACCATTTAAATAATTTTTGTGCAAATTTTAAATAGTAATAATCCAAATTATCACACCTTTCAGTATCGTTTATAAGTTTTATAACTCTATCTAAACTTTTTTCTTCTAAATGCTCCTTATACAATCTCGCTGTTTTTTCTTTCTGTATTTTACTAAATTCTTCATCTTCAAATAATTTAGGGGCAGGAGGACGAGGAAGAGGAAACGGAAAATAGTTCCTCCAATTATAGTGATCTAAAGTCAATTTATATCTCGCTTCTCTTTCTTTCCGTATTATCTTATTCCATTCCTCTATTAATTCTATGTTAAGGGCAGGAATACGAGGAAGCATAATTATTAGTTATATCTTTTTATTATGATTTTAAATCAATTTTTTAAAATAAATTAAAGATATAAATAATATAATTATAACCTTTGAATAAAAATGGAAATTGATTATTCTAAATTACAAACCGAAGAAATGTGTAAATTAGTAATTCAAGAATATGGATGGAATAATATTGATTATTCTAAAATAGAAACTAATGAAATGTGTAAATTAGCCGTTCAACAAAATGGACTTGCATTAGAATTTGTAAAAAAAGAATTACAGAGAGAACAAATATGTAAATTAGCAGTTGAACAAAATGGATATGCATTAGAATTTGTAAAAGATGAATATAAAACAGAAGAAATATGTGAATTAGCCGTTAAAAAAACTGGATATGCCATAAAATATATTAAAGATGAATATAAAACAGAAAATATATGTGAATTAGCAGTTCAACAAAATGGACTTGCATTAAAATATATTAAAGATGAATTACAGACAAGAGAAATATGTAAATGGGCTGTTCGACAAAACGGATATGCGTTAAAATATGTTAAAGAAAAATTTAAAAATAAGAAAAATGTATATGAATTAGCTGTTAAAAGTGATAGATATGCTTTAAAATATATTAAACATGAATATAAAACAGAAAAAATCTGTAAATTAGCTGATAAACAAAATATTTTTAACCGCTATTATAATGCATTAGATACTTGTAATTTAGCCATTCAAAATTGTAAATTAGCTCGTCAAAAAGAACAAAATTAAAAATAATAAAATAATAAAAAAAATGAATTAAAAAATATAGATGATATATTGTAATTAAACCAAAATGAGTTTGAAAGAAGAAAACGAAAAGTTAAAAGAAGAAAACAAACAGTTACAATTTAAAATTGATAGATTGATAAAAAATAATATAAAAGGTAAATTATTTGTTGAAAAAGATGGATTAGTATTAGAATATTTTGAAGACCAAACAGAAGAAATTTGTGAATTAGCTGTTCAACAAAATGGAATTGCCTTACAATATGTAAAAGAGGAATATAAAACAGAAGAAATTTGTGAATTAGCTGTTCAACAAAATGGACTTGCCTTACAATATGTAAAAGAGGAATATAAAACAGAAGAAATTTGTAAATTAGCTGTTCAACAAAATGGACTTGCCTTACAATATGTAAAAGAGGAATATAAAACAGAAGAAATTTGTGAATTAGCTGTTGAAAAAAAAAATTATGGTTGGACTAGTTATGATGCAGAACATTTTGCATTAGAATATGTAAAAGATGAATACAAAACGGAAGAGTTATGTAAATTAGCCGTTCAATATAATCCTTGTGCATTAAAATTTGTAAAAAAACAAACCGAAGATATTTGTGAATCAGCACTTTTTACACAAGGTTATGCTTTGAAATATGTAAAAGAACAGACAGAACGTTTTTGTAAAATAGCTGTTAACCAATTTGGTCGTGCTTTGGAATATGTAAAAGAACAAACCGAAGAAATATGTAAATTAGCTGTTCAACAAGATGGTGCAGCTTTGGAATATGTAAAAGAAGAATTTCAAACCGAAGAAATATGTAAATTAGCATTTAAGCAAAAAACTTTTGTTTTACAATACGTAAAACAAACAGATGAGTTATGTAAATTAGCAGTACACCAATATGGTTCAGCTTTGGAATATGTAAAAGAAGAATTTAAAACCGAAGAAATCTGTAAAATAGCTGTTGAAAAAAATGGACTTGTATTACAATATGTAAAACAAACCGAAGAAATCTGTAAATTAGCTCTTCAACAAAATGGTTCAGCTTTGGAATATGTAAAAGAAGAATTTAAAACCGAAGAAATATGTAAATTAGCTGTTCAACAAAATGGTCTAGCTTTGGAATATGTAAAAGAACAAACCGAAGAAATCTGTAAATTAGCTGTTCAACAAAATGGTCTAGCTTTGGTACATGTAAAAGAACAAACCGAAGAAATATGTAAATTAGCTGTTCAACAATATGGTTTTGCATTAGAATATGTAAAAGAACAAACCGAAGAAATATGTAAATTAGCTGTTCAACAATATGGACTTGCATTAGAATATGTAAAAGAACAAACCGAAGAAATATGTAAATTAGCTGTTCAACAAAATGTTTATGCTTATAAATATGTAAAACAACAAACCGAAGAAATCCGTAAATTAAAAGTTGAAAACGATTCTGATAATGATTATGATGATGTTTATGGTTATGTTTTTTATCCAAGTTATGGCATGAATTAGTATTCAAAAATTGTATAATTTGTATAATTTGTATAAATTATTTGTCTATATAGTTATTATATTTTCACTACTTTGCTTTTGAAAATGCTGGATAATGTATATAATGAAACAAGTATACTCAAAAATATTCCCCAATTTCTTAAAAAAGTAATATTATATAATTCTCTGTAATCGTCTATTAATTCATCAGTTTCATCCATTTCTTCATCTACTGTGTGTAATTTTTTTACTAATTTATCGTTTTGTGTTTTAATATCTTTTATGTTTTGTTTAAGTGTTGCTATGCTACTATTTAATTGAGGAATTGTTGTGATTAAATAGTTATCTGTATTTAATAATGTAGTTATTCTGCCATTTATTAAAACTTTTAAATCGGATAAGCTTTTTTGTTTATTTTGAACATCCGTAGTTGGATTACTGACAATAAATTGATATTTGGTTTGTGCATCCGTTATCATACTGTTTATTCCATTTAATGATTGTTGGACACGTGCATTAATTGTATCAGCATCTTCAAATCTATTCATTATAAATTGTTATTATAAAATAAAAATTTATAAACTTTTTTATGTCTTTTTTATCTCTCTTATTAAGTTAAAATTCTTCGTTAAAATCAATCATTTTATTACAATATTCTAGTGTTTCTAAATATTCACCAATAAAAATACCATCATTAAAAACAATCGGAAATTGTTTATATTTATTATTTGTTATTGCCTGTATATAAACAATGAATTGTTCTTTATCTTCTATTATATAGTCATCACAATCAATTGCATTAAATAATATATTTTTTTCCGATAAAAAAGTTTTAACTTTTACACAATTTTTACACGCAGATTTACAGTAGATAGTAAATCCCTTTTCTTGTGGCTTTTCAATATTCATTTATTTATTCATATAAGATATTTTTTATTATTGTTTTTTATTGTTTTTTATTGTTTTTTATCTTATACACAAACTCTATAATAGTTTGCTTCAATCGCGGTTTTACTTGGTCTAATTATATGACATACTTCACCTGGGCGAATACCAATTGCCCTTGCAACAGGGTCAAATCTTGAAATTTCAGGAAATAATGATTTGTCTGTAATATTATATTTATTCATAATAGTAATAACCTCAGAATTAGATAACACACGGTGTTTTGGTACAAGTGTATGTTCAAGAATATTAAATTGTAAACGTTTAATACTCTCTAATACAATAAATATTCCATCTCTTTCCCATATTTGTTTTGATTCATTAATGAGTGTGTCATTTGGTTCATCTTTAATAACTATATATAGTGTATCTTCTTTAGTAAGTATTTCCTCTAAATTAAATAAATCATCAATCATTTCTTGTATGTTGTTTGGACGAAGACTTTTACCTAAATAGAAATGTATATATATTTTCTTTTTTCGTGTTGGACTTATGGTTGGACTTATCATTGACGTAGTTGATTCGCTAGGAACTTCATTTTTTTCTAAAAGCATATCTAATTGATTATTTTGTTTCATAGTATTTAATTCACTAATGCTAAAATTAGCGTATTCTTTTACATTATATCCATCTTTTTCCATTAATTCTAATATTATATTTCTTGATTTATATAATTGTGAAATTAAAACATTTGAAATATTGGCCGCCATATTTATTTTTATATTATGATAATGAATTATTTTTAAATTCAATTTTTTATAAAAACAAAATATCAAAAATACCAAATAATGATAAAAATTATAAAAATTATAAAAATTATAAAAATGATAAAAATTATAAAGATATCTTTTTTATTACTGTATTTGTAGTTTCTTTATTTTCAGAATCTTTATTTTCAGAATCTTTATTTTCAGGATATTCTTTGGTTTCTTTTTCCTCAGTTGGTTCTTCTACATCTAAAATGGAATTACTATTAGTATTATTTGTATTACTCTTTATTATAATAGGTTTATTATTAGGACTATTCGTATTAGAATTTATCATGCTACTCGATGGCGAAGTTACTCTAAATATGGGGGAAGGTGGTTCAGATGTATTATCTAGTTCTTCTGATTCTTCTAATGGTTCTTGTAATTGTAGATTTTGTCCTTGTTTTCCTTGTGTTTGATTTCCTTGTGTTTGATTTGTATTAATTAAAAAAGGTGTTGCTTGTTTACCCATATCATATAACTCTTTTTGTTCCAAAAGAGCTATCGCATATTCATTATATATTTCCTCTAATATTCTATGTTGTATTTTCATAGGCTGTTGTATAATATATTTTTGATCTTCTTTACTTAAACTTGTAATAATATCATACTTTCCTGTGTATTTATTTTTAACATTTGTTGTTCCATCTGGCTGTTTAGTAAAAATATACATTGCTTTTATAGGATTTTCCAACATTTCAGGCGTAATTTCGGGCATTTCTGATTCTTCGCCAGGTAATAGTACATATCCTTTCTGTTTATCTGTTATCTTTAATATATCTTGTTTAGTTTTTGGTCCTTCGCTAGTAGTGGATGTTTCTACCAAATATTGGTCTGGTATTTCAGGCTTTTCATAAGGTATATCATTTTTTTCAATAGGTTTTGACATATCTAATGTATTTTTTCTTATTATAGTCCTTACCACTAGTTCTAATGGTTTTGTATCATTTAATAACTCACATATATTATTTGAATAAGACATACTTAATAATTGATCTACATTTTCATCTGTAATAATTCTCATTTGAACATTCATTACTTGTAATTCTTGTAATAATAATTTAAATGAATAAGGAATTCTTAAAATACTAAATGAACGCCCAAACTTACTTATATTTTCTATATTCATCGTGCCATCAGGATTTGTATGAAATTTAATAGGACCATCTGCTAATGGACTCAAAAATAAATTTTTATATTTATTATAAATAGCAATACAACCTGTTTTATTACATACTGCCATATAATATTCATCGGCTCTTACTAAAAACGATTCATTTAAAAAATAAGACATCCCATGTGCTAATACACCATCACGTTCCATCTCACCAATACGTAACCCTCCATCATTTGCACGACCTTGTACAGGTTGTCTTGTTAATGCCGTATTTGGACCACGTGCACGATAATTGATTTTATCCTTTACCATATGTTTTAAACGCATATAGTATGTTGGCCCAATATAAATATCCGATTCCAATTGTTCACCTGTCATTCCATTATATAAAATTTGATTTCCAGTAGAATTAAATCCTGCTTTTACTAATAACGGTGCATAAGTAGAATAATTACTTCCTTTTACTTGAAATGCAGTACAATCACCAAACGCACCATAACTAGTACATACTTTACCAAAAAGCGATTCTACTATTTGTCCAATAGTCATACGTGATGGAAGTGCATGTGGATTTATAATCAAATCGGGCCTTAAACCGTCAGATGTAAAAGGCATATCTTCTTCTGGAATAATGAGACCTAATGTACCTTTTTGTCCAGCCCTGGATGCCATTTTATCTCCAATCGCAGGAATTCTTTCTTCACGAATTCTCACTTTTGCAACATTAAATCCTTCTTCTCCCATGGTAATAAACGATTTATCTACTACTCCTAACTGTCCCTTTTTAGGTTTAACTGATTCATCTAATAAAACATCTTTATTGGATACATCTGAATTAATCATTCCAATTAATACCGTTTTATCATTTACTTCTGTATTTTCTTTAATAATTCCGTGCTCATCTAATAAACTATAATCATATTTTTTATTCATTTTTACCAAACCATTATTTTGAATATTAGCAAATTTTTTATTATTTGTCCCATTTACCTTTGAGCTTTCTTCATGAGCTTCATACATAGAAAAATAACTCGTTCTAAATATACCACGAGCTACGGACCCTGCATTTATTAATATAGCATCTTCTACATTATATCCTGTGTAACTCATAATAGCCACAATTGCATTTATACCATAAGGTTGTTCTTCGTTATTTATGTATTTCAAATATCTTGATTTGATAAGTGGAATTTGTCCATAACTTAATATTACTCCCATTTTATCAATTCTCATTTGGAAGTTTGAATGATATACAGAAACTGCTTGTTTACTTTGACCACACGAAAATGAGTTACGAGGAAATGGGTTATTTTCAGGATAAATAATTTGATTACCCATAATACCAAATAATAGAGATGGATCTATTTCAATATGTGTATAATACTTAGTTTTTTTTAGATCATCCATAGTAATTGCAATGAGTGCACATTCTTCTTCTGATGTATCTACGTAATCCACAACAGCTTTATATTTTTGTAATATATTATAAATAATTTCCTTTTCTTTTTCTTTCCCTATATCTGAATATAATTGATGTAAATCATAAATTTTATTTTTCTTTGATAAAAATTTTTCATCATCTTTACTTTTAAGTCCTGAAACTATCTGTTCCCATGTTATATCGCCCTTATTTACTAATTCAATTACTTCTTTTCTATTAAAACTTTCTTTCCCTTTTTCTATATAATAGATAGGTCTTGATAATCGTCCAGCATCCGTGTATATGTTTATTTCATTATTTTCATAATCAAAAGTTATACTTGTGTATATTGGTATAATACCATTTCTTCTATATAATTTAAGTGTATTTACTAGTTCAATTGGACTATCATTCACACCTATCCAATTTCCATTAACTATAATTTTTGAACTATTTCCCAAATATTCTGGATCACATTCCATAAGAACTTTCATAGAAGTATTTACACGTAACCATTTTATAAGCGGATGAGCAGACGAACCACTAGTAATATATGTACTTATAGATAAGTGTTTATGTAAACCAATATTACCACCATCAGGTGTATCTACTGGATCAATAAATCCCCATTGTGAACTATTTAAAAGTCTCGGACCAATCACTTTTGCACTTGCATCTAATGGTAAATTTATTTTTCGTAAATGAGACATAAATGTGTTCCAACTTAGCCTATTTAAATCTTGTACGACACCTAAGCGTTTAGTATGTGACTGTGCGCCCCAATTGCCCTTAAATGCCTTTTTAAGACCTGATTCAACAATTCTATCTTTAAAAAATTGTTTAAAATTGGATTCGATGAGAGAAACAAAATTATCTTTATATTTATCTGGTTCCTTGGGATTATTCGTAGATTTACGCTTCTCTTTATTTGTCATTGTCTCATCTTCTTTATATTCGCCTTTATGATAATAATATTCTTCGTCAATTTTTCTTGTAATATCTTTTTTTTGTATTAGATAATACTCGCGGAATAAACTATATAAAAGAGTTCCTGTCAATTCTACCCTTTTAAAACGAAAGTTATCTCTATCTGTCGGTTTTTTCTCCTTTTTAAATACTTTTAATAAATTATTTACCATATAGCCGATGAAATACGCCTTATCTAAAAAATTTAGCTCCCCAACATGAGGTAAAAAATAATTAGATAAGATTTCCATGACACTAGATATAGTTCCCCTCTTAGTAAATGACGCTATATATTCTAGTGCAGTTTGTTGATTAAATATTTTGTTTGCATCATGCACAGAAGGAATAAATAAATCAATATAACTCTTGTTTTCTTCTATATCCAATAAACAGGTTTTTATGATATCTTTATCGGATATTACACCAAGTGCACGCATTAAAATGAATAAAGGTACTACTTTTTTCACATTTGGAACTGCTACTACTATTTGATTATTACTATATAATGGCGATGGAGCTACAATATAAACGGAAGTAGTTCTGATTTCTTTGGAAGTATCTTCTGAAACAGATCTAATTTCAGCAGAGTGACTATACGTATCATCTTTTTTATTGACTTTTAAATATAACATGTTATCTGCGAACTTTTCTTGGGATACAATGACCTTTTCTTTTCCATCAATGACGAAATACCCACCATAATCATTACGACATTCGCCCATATTAAAACGAACTTCGGTGGATAGTGACTTTAAAATACATAAATCGGATTGAAGCATAATCGGAAATCTACCCAAATATACCTTATCAATCGTCATAGTATGCTCTTTTCTCTCATCGCCTATATAATAAATAAAATCTACTTCCACATCATAATGAATAGTAGTACCATAAGTCATATTTCTTAGACGCGCGTCATTTGGATACATATAATGCGATGAATTATCATCATAAATAATAGGCTTTCCTAAATAAATTTTATTTCCCTCTTTGCCACCTAAATATAAAAAACATTGGTTTATTTGTGTATTCTTTGTGCTTTCGTCTTCTCTCTCTATGAATCGGATAGGATTATTTTCGCGAAATATTTGATTAATACCATTATTAAAAAAATCATTATATGATTCTAAGTGATGAGCTACCAAATTATTAGGATTATCTGTGAAATATTTATCAATCAACTTCCATGATATATCAGTCATTTTGTTTTGCATTTCATTTTGCATTTTATTCTGCATTTTATATTATATTAGTCATATTTTTTATATTATAATAATGTATTTTTTATAATATAAAATAATTGATAAAATATCTTACATTTTTTTCCTAATTTGTTTTTTTGTTCTATTATATTTTTTTTTTGTTGAAATGGTAACCTTATTCATTTTTTGTTTTTGTAATTTATTTTTTAGATCAATTGAAAATTCCGTCCATGGTTGACTAAGTCTATCATGGATATAAGGTTCAAATTTTTCCCATTGCCGATTCTTTTTAAAATACTCTTTGGCAATAAAGGGGATGCCACATGAATTACCAAAACGACCAATAAACGACATTTTTTTCACCAAAGTCGTATCACATACAATTCCGTCTATCGCACCATGCGGAGCATATGGTTGGGGTCTGTTTTCTTGGGACATATATTCTCTCGCGTCCAAATCGTAATGCGAACAAACGGTTCTGGAACAAGGGTTATCATCTTTATTTAAATATACATCATAATGATCTGAGATAATTTTTTTTGCGATTTCAATATTTAGTTTTCCTTTATATTCATCTATTAAATCACCTAATCGAACCTTTCTAGCTCCTTGATGTCTACGTATATCATAAAATCCTGAATTTTTAACTTCTAAATTACGTATTCTTTCATCATATGGTGCGTTAAAACCTATAAAAAAACCATTTTTTGTTCTCTCTATATTATGATATTTTAATCCTAATTCTATTCTTAATATCTCATTTGTATTTGTGTCACCAAACAACCATGAGTTTGCATAATCACCCGAATTTCCCTTTAACAAAAATTCTACATATTCGTCCAAATTATTACCATATTGCATAGCTTTTCTGATTCTATAACCTATTGGGAATTTTAGTTCATAAGGAATGAATCCACCAATTGTCGTTTCTGTTCCCACGATTCCTGCATTTGTAACAAAAAAATCTGTTCCACTCCATATCCAGCAAGGACATGTCTGCATAATAAAACGATGACCTTTGGTAGGATTTAAATCCAGTACAACATTCGCATACTGTCCATCAATATAATCAGTAAAAGAATTATGAGCTACTACTATTTTTCCGTCTTCTGTCCAATCACCTACTGCGATAAAGGCACTACACTTTTCCTTTGAACCTCCTTCTTTACCACCTATTGAGTTATCTCCTTTTATAGTAAACCAATAAGGAAGTGAATAATAAAAATTCCACGCAATTATTTCATCTGTGGTTGTTTTACATCCACCAGCATTACATCCTTCTGCAATTCCTTCCATTTCTTCATAAAATTCATTAAAATCATTTTTTGTCATTTCTTTAAAATCTTTACTAATTTCATCAATAAAGAATTCCCATGACATACCAAAAGACTCCATCGAAGTAAAATGTAACATTTTTTGTATCTCCTTGAAATCCTTTGCACAAAGATACCCATAAGCATATCCTCTTTCTTTCGGATTTCCTTTTATAGAAATATATTTCCAACCATTTTTTTCATACATTAAACCATTTTTTATTTTCATATTATACATTTTTATTATATAAAAATATCTTATGTGTGAAAATAAAAAATTACTTTATTTGGTTAATTGGTCTTTCCAAGGTAGTGGATTTACTGGTGCTGCGTATCCTCTTATTGCGTTATAAGTACTTCCTACTCCATATTGAAATTGTCTACCTAAATTTAATAAGTCTTGGCCAATAAAATTAGACATGTTTCCACCTCTTTTATGTTTTTTTCTTTGTGTTTTATTTTTTATTCTAATTGTTGGAATTGTTTTTTGTTCTAATTGTTGTCTTCGTTCAATAGGACTAAATGAATTATTTACCCCCAAATGTTTTTCATTGTTTTGCATATCGATTATTTTATCTTGTAAAGATACAGGCATTATCTTTTTTTTACCACCTTTTAAATAAGTATATGGAGGCGCAGGTCCTACATCTCGCATTTGTCTTGATATATCATTTGTATAAGTATTATATCCTAAATGATTTCTATTCATACTTATTCCGTCTACCCCAGGCCATCCTGTTACAGAAGGTGTCCATGCATTACCTAGTAGCCCATTTGGATAAGGTAATGAATTATTTCCCCCGTTCATTCTATTTTTATTACACCCACAAGAACCACCTTTCATATGAATACTACATTGTTCACCACATCCACCCGTTTGTGGATTTAAAAAATTAAATCCGTTCGATGGGGGACCAGGGTTAGGATAGGCATTTTTTATATCAAAATTTTTATGTGAACCACCTAAATATTTTAAACCCCGTTTTTTACACGTTTTATTAGAACAACCCTTCATTTTATATAATTTTTGACTTTTGCTTCTCTTTTTATATTTTTTCATTTTGGGCATGTAATATACTATATGTAAAGAATATATATACCAAAGGTATAAATACCAAAGGTTTAAATACCAAAGGTCTATATACCAAAGGTGTAAATTAATCAATATCCACATGTGTCAGAAAATGTCTACGACAACACATTTTTGTCATATTCAATTCATCTAATACTTCTCCTTCTGGTGTTTTTTCGTGGAATTCCTTTGTTAAATAAACGACTTTATCAATATCTATGGACTCGTCGTTCTTACGTTTCGCCATCTTCTTTTTACGTACTTGTTCTGTATAAAATCTGTATTTATCCGCAATTACCATTCCACATGTAAAACACTTAATAGGAATAATCATTATATATTTTGTTGTTATATTATTCTTATATGATTTTAAAGTTAATTCAATTTTTTTATAAACATATATTAAGGAAATATGAAAATGATCAAAATGAAAATGCCTAAAAATATGTGGATATGTTTTTTCGTCCTAGTGGCTATTATTGCGTTTATATGGATGTATACATCTAATATGAATGAAGGATTTACCGACACGTACACCCCTAATGATGCACAATTATTAATAGCTAGTTATCAGAGATGGGTTAATAGTCAATCTAGAATGGGAACACCTGTTAATCAAGATATCATAAGAGCGATAGACACAAATTTAAGTAAAATGAAAGTAATTGCATTAAAAAATGTAGATAAACAAAATAATAGAAAACTGTATAATGAAATAGTAAAATATTCAGGCGGTGCAGTATCTTAAATTTGTTTTAGAAAACTTTTCCAAAACAAAGAGTTTGTAAAAATTCATAATAAAAGCAAATATCTTTATCTGATAATTTATCTTGGATGTAAATAAGGTCTATAATAGTGATTATCAAATTTTGCATTTGCATCATAAAAAAATACATGTGGTGGTGGATTATAAGAATAATTATAATTCGCGGTTTGTTTAAAACCAGCTGGTACAGGTGTTTGAGACGGATTAATATTTAAAAATACCATGTTAGCATAACTTTTCTTCACTGCGTTTGGATTTTGATTACATCTAACTAAATAATTATGCCAATAATATCTCGTTTTTCCTATACTTGGTCCTGTTCCTGATTTCATCGGTCCTGAAAAAGTGTTATTATCTATATGATTGACATAAGATTGAATACATCTGACTTTTTTTGATCTACCTGCCATTTTTATATAATAATATATTTTATATAAAAAAATTTAAAATATATTATATATTTATATGTCGGCTTTATCTATTAGTCCAAGTTCTAATATTTCTGTAACGGGAGAGGTTAATGTTCCTTATTCTCAACAAAACACTGCAAGTGGTGGTATTCCACCTTATTACTATTTAGTTTTTTCAGGAACTTTACCATCTGGAACTACTTTAAATGCAACAGGTGTAGTTTCTGGTATACCCACTAGTCCTGGATCATTCTCATATCAAATTGAGGTTTTTGATGCTCTTGGTGATACTGCTATTACAGCAACTATTACAGCAACTATTGTGTCTGCTTTAACTATTACTCCAAGTTCTAATATTTATGTAACGGGAGAGGTTAATGTTCCTTATTCTCAACAAAACACTGCAAGTGGTGGTGTTACACCTTATACTTATTCAGTTTTTTCAGGAACTTTACCATTTGGAACTACTTTAAATGCAACAGGTTTAGTTTCTGGTATACCCACTAGTCCTGGAACATTCTCATATCAAATTAGGGTTGGGGATGTTGGTGGTAATACTGCTGATACTGGAACTATTACAGCAACTGTTATAGATAATCCATCTTGTTTTAATCATGATACTAAAATTCTATGTTTAAAAAATATGGAAGAACAATACGTTCCTATTCAAAATTTGAGAATCGGTAATCTTGTGAAAACTCATTTACATGGTTACCGAAAAATTAGTTGTATTGGAAAAGGTATAATGAGAAATAATATAAATGACTGGCGTAATTGTATGTATAAAATGGAAAAAACGGAAACCAATGGATTAATAGAGGATTTAATTGTTACTGGTGGACATGCTATTTTGGTAGATGAATTGACAGAAGAAGAAAAAGAACTACAAGAAAAGGAAGATTTTAGTATAAAAATTGATGATAAACATTTATTATTATTGGGTTTATCTGATAAATTTATTCAAATGAAAGATTCTAATATTTATACATACTATCATCTAGTTCCAGAAAATAATGGAGATGATGACCAAAGGTTTGGAATATGGGCAAATGGCGTACTAACTGAAACACCGTCTAAAAATCAATTTATGTCACATAAATATGAGGATATGGAATAAAAATATAATAAAATGAAACTATATAAAACAATATAATATATTAGAAAAAATATATTATATAAAAAAAGCTTCCTTAGGGAATCGAACCCCAGACCTTCACATTACAAGTGTGATGCTCTACCAGCTGAGCTAAGGAAGCATATGTGAGTAATATACTTACTATATAAGATAAAATAGAATTATTTAAGTTATTATTTTGGAAAATAATATAATTATAATACTTCTCTCAATTGTTTCATTTGGTCACTTGTTAATTTCTCAGGAAATTCCACTGTAAAAATAATAATCAAGTTTCCCTTATGATTATCACGAACTAACCCCATATTGGGAATCATTTTCCTATAATTAGGTTGAATGATATTACCGCTATTATTATTAATGGTATATGATTTACCATTAATATATTTTATTTCAAATGAAAATCCGCATAAAGCATCTTTAAGCGTAATCGTTTTTTCAAAAATAAGGTCTAATCCTGACCGTTTAAAAGGCGTATTATTTTCAATATGTAGAAATAATTTAATATCTCCTTTGTTTAATTCATTCATATAATTCCCTTTGTCACGTAATATAATCATTTCATTATCATCTATTCCTTTTGGAATATCTACATAAATGGTTTCTTTTTCAAATACTTTTATGCCATTTTCTATAATCCATCTCTCAATATCTACTGGAATAGTAGAACCTATAAGAACATGTTCAATAGATACTGAAATATTTTTAATAATAGGAGATGGTTTTTGAAATCTTTTCATAGTTTGATTCATCATATTATTACCATGAAATACATGAACACCAGGAAATCCATTTGCGTTTATATTCATATTAAACATATTTTCACCACCCATACCAAATAGTGCTCCAAATAAATCTAATGGGATTTCCATTCCTCCCATTCCCGACATTCCTGACGTATTCATTCCTCCCATTCCTGCCATTCCTGACATATTCATTCCTCCCATACTCGACATTCTTTTAAAAAATGGATTATTTTGTACCATGTTATATTCTTCACGTTTTTTCTCATCACCCAAAGTTTCATATGCTTCGCTGATTTTCTGAAATTTTGAAACTGCATCCGCATCATCTCGGTTTTTATCAGGATGCCATTTCATAGATAATGCTCTATACGCTTTTTTAATTTCTTCACCACTCGCATTTTCATTTACGCCTAATATATTATAAAAATTTTCAGATACAGACATTGAATAATAATATTATCAAAGATATACTTAAATAAAATTTTACGTATAATATTTATACTATGAATAGTAAACTTTTAATTCAAAAAATTCAACCTCAAAATTTCAACGACTATGACATAGATAAATATACTATACAATTATTGGAAACCCTTATCCAAACAGAAAGTCTAAATATATTATTAATTGGTGATATGTGTTCAGGTAAAACATCTTTATTAAACACCATTATGAGAGAATACTATAAAGAATATAAATACAGTGAATATAAGGATAATATTTTATATATTAATAATCTAAAAGATCAAGGAATCAATTATTATAGAAGTGAGGTCAAAACGTTTTGCCAAACTAGTTCTATCATTAAAAATAAGAAAAAATTTGTTGTTTTAGATGATATTGATTTAATAAATGAACAAAGTCAACAAGTTTTTCGTAATTGTATAGATAAATATAACCAAAATGTACATTTTATCGCATCATCATTAAATATTCAAAAAGTAATTGAAAATCTACAATCACGATTCACACTTATAAAAATAAATCCAATTGAAACCCATACTCTTGAAAAAATAGCAAATAAAATAAAAGAAATGGAAAATATTGAAATCACACAAGAAGCCTATGATTTTATTATTCAAATATCAAATAACAATGCAAAAATACTTATAAATTATATGGAAAAACTAAAATTGGTAGGAAGTAAAATTACATTAGATATGGCTATGCATTTATGTTTTAACATAAGTATGAGTCTGTTTGAAGAATATACAAACTTAGTATTAAATAATCAACTTGTAAAGGCAATTGATTTGATTTATAATATTTATGATAAAGGATACTCTGTAATAGATATCCTGGATAATTATTTTATTTTTATTAAGGTTACCAAAACACTAAATGAAGAACAAAAATATAAAATTATACCATACATATGTAAATATATTACAATATTTTACAATATTCATGAAGATGAAATAGAGTTAGCCCTTTTTACTAATAATTTATTTAATGCGTTAAATTCTTAAATTCTAAATGATAATTTGTTTATTTTTATAATTATTTTTTTTAATATTTTTTATAATTATTTTTTTTAATATTTTTTTATATTATAAATAATGTCCACCCAAATATTTAAATCAACCATAGACAAAAACACTTTGAAAGATTTCTTAGAAAAAATTGCAAATAAAACGGAAAAGTATTTTATAATAAATAATGTTTCGTTTAAAAAGGGATTATATAATGATAATATTTCGTGTTTTTATGAAACGATTAAACCAAACTATCATATTTCTAAACGCAAATATTTAGAAAAAGCTCCTACATATAATAATTTTTGTACTGTAATAAGACAAATATGTAAATTTAATAATATAATGTATAATTCAAAAATAAAATATGACAAGTCTAATTATGAAATATTATATTATATTTATTTGTAATTAGGTAAAGAAAATAGAGAATACTAAAATCTACGTTTTGTTCCTGATGATTTTCGGGCTCTTTTTGTTTTTGACTTATCTTGTTTACTTCGCGGTTTTATTTCAACTACATCTTCTTCATTTTCGAGATAATTTTCTACTTTATTTATTTCTTTATCCTCATCATTCTTAGAACTATATATAAAATAGCCAACACCACTAACTGCAATTATACTAGTTACTAAAAGTAATGACATAACTTCATTCATTGACTATATAATTATTTTTCAAAAATTAAAAAATAATTAAACACAATTATCTTCCAGGATATTTTTCTTTAATTAGATCATCCCCTAAAAAGTTCGGTTTCAAGCCATATAATCCATCATATAAAGGTGTTCTCCAAAACCCAACCCAATTAGGTCTTGTTTTCAATGGTTCTAGTATTCCTTGTTGACAATCTGGTGCATTAGATAGTAATAAATAATTACCAATAATAGTATCTGATTCCATCACTTGTTTTGCCGACATTCGTGCAAACCATTGATATTTTACACGGCTTAATATTTCATCCGCGGGAATTAAAATACCATATGTTCCAGGATATAAATTTAAATAATTATTAGACATCATATGTTCTATTTTGATAGGTGTATCATCGAATGTTTTAATACCTATTTTATTTCCATCAATAATATTTATTTTATTTTTCTGAATACGTGATTCACACCATCTATCAAAATCACCTAAAAATTTAGATTCAGCAGTAAAATCACGCGAATCTATTCTCTGCATAAATTCAATCAATTTAGAAACTTGTGTATTTTCTTTTGGTGCACCACAAAATTGAATACTTGGATAATAATCATATGTAGTAGATGTAATATTTTTATTATTTACTTCACAAAGAAACATTTTTTTATCTGTGGTACCCTCTAAATATAATCCCATCAAATCTTTCATACATAAAAAGGATATAGGGCATATTAGACCTCCATATATATATAATAATTTCATTAAACCTAGACTTCTCATATTCTCTATAATAGGACTGGAAATAACAGACATATCAATATTCCATCCAGGTATTAGTTTTGCAAAGGATTTATCATCAATAATACAAATAGTAAACGAATTACTACATTGGTTTATTATACTTTTTACAGTTAAATATAAATATGGCTGATTCAAGTCAAAAGAACTACGGGAGCCAAAATTCAACCATTTTCTTGAATTATATTCATATGGAACATGTATCCATAATATGGGTTTCTTACTCTTAGAAATAGAAACATCATCTAATAAGTATTTTTTTACCATAGAGTATTCTTCTTCTGTATCTTGTGACTTCCATTTATCTTCAAATCTTCTATATAATATTCCAACGCCAATTAAAATAAAAAGAAGAATAAATAAGTTAATAGATGATTTCATATATATTATAGAATTATATTTTATTTATCTACTTATTTTCATTGTTTTCATGTTTTCTTTATTCAAAAATAAGAGAACAACATATTAATAAACAAATTTTATCCTCTTTACATCCTATTTTTCGAAATTTTAACTCTAAATTACCTGGACAACAATTACACCAAGAACAACATATATTTTTATTATCTTTGGGATAAGATGAGTCACCAGTAGGTGTACTATGAAAGAACCACCATAAGCTAATTTGATCACAAAAATTCAGTTTTTCTCGTTCTGACTTCATTATTTGATATCTTGAATCATCATAATTATGGTTACTTATATTATCATAATCAAATAATATCATTTATTATAACTACTATTATATAGTATTATTCGCTTATATTATTATTTTTAATAATATAAACATATATTGACAAAATGATTATGAAAACTAAACATTTTCAAAGCCAAATGACCGAATTTATAAAAAATATACCTAGTTATAGATATATTTTTGAAATAACAAAACAATGTGGATATAGTGAATTATTTATTATTTTCAAGGACAAATTATTATCGGAATTATACGCAGATATTTCATTACAATTACAATGTAAGATAGAGAGATTGTATTTTATAAATAAAGTAACGAATGAAAATATAGATATTCCGAATACAAATGAAATAATATTACGAAATTTTATAATAGAACAAAAATATTTATCTTCTATTTATGATATGTCTTGTCCTAGTGTATTTCGAATTTACTATGAAGTGAATAATGATGTGAATAATGATGTGAATAATGAAGTGAGTAAAAATGTCATTATATCATAAATAGCTAAGGATTATTTTTTATAGCATTTTGTAAATGTATTCCACATCTTCTAAAAAAATTATGTAACTCTGTTGGATCAGTACCAGTAATCATATCATCAGGAATAAATGTTTCATTTCCTTTTTTATAACATAATAAAACGGGTATGCCATTGACCATCTTTTTACTTTTTAAAAAGGAATAAAAATCAAAGGAAACGTCTACATCTATATCTCCACATATTACTTCTATGGGTGAAGTAGCAAAAAATCCGTGAACTACATGCTTAATAGCTTTACATGGACCGCACCATTCTGCACCTAATTTTAGAATAACTAAACCAGGATTATTTTTCAATAAATGAAAAAACGCTTCTCTATTTGTAATTTCACTAATTATCTGCTTAGACATTTGTATATAATAAATATTATCTTTAATATTTTTATTTTTAAAACGTTTTTTTATAATAATTATTATAAAAATATTATTAAACAACCGTGATAATGTTTGGTAAAATAACTACTTCCTTTGCTTCTATTATTGGTACTATTATTGCACTCGTTAGATGCATTTCAATATCATTATTAGAATAATTATTAGAATAATTATTAGAATCATTATTAGAATTAGAATCATTATTATCGTCATTATCATTAAAACATTCATGAATAGTTCTCCATATTAGAAATAAATGTGGAATAATACAAATTATAATTAATAAAATTATAATAATTTCTATTACACCTTTGCTATGAGACATTTTACTAATTATAATATTATGTTTATTTTGTTTATCATATATAATATATCATATATCATATTTTCAAATTTATGAAAATCTAACATTTATTTATCATTACCTCTTTGGCTATTCTTTTAATTATTTTATTTTCACTTTCGTCCGTTTCGTTCTCTAACCCACCCATAGCCTCAATAATTATTTTATTATATTGATCCGATTTTTTTGAATCACTATATATACAATCAGGATATTTTGCTTTAAATTCTTGTAACATTTTACTATTTTTATGGGCAATATGTTTAATTGCCTTTTTCAATTTCTTTTTCTCCTGATTTTCTTTTTCCCATTTATCTTCGTCCTTTACGTAAAGGACTTCGCGTTTCGTATCACTACAATGAACTGGACGCTGTGTAACATCCAAAGCTTTTAAGTTTTTCACAATTATATTAGATATTCCCTCAACAAATCCTAATTTACCGACATTTTCCAAATCCGTTAACTGTAATTTTAAAGAATCTACAAAGTCCATTATATTCATTGCGTCTTTACAGTGTTCATTCAAAAACACATTTAAATTAAATGTTTTATTATTAGAATTTATATTTCCATTATTAATAGATAAATTCGTTCTCTCTTTGCATATTTCAATAATCTGATTTTGTAATTGATTATTTTGATTCAATAAATTTAATATCAAATCTTTTTCATTAATTTCATTCATTTCATTTTCACAAATAATAGAATTTTGATATTCCATTTTTTTCAAAATTTGGACATTTTTTTCAAAAATTGGACATTTTTTCCGATGGATAGATAGTCCTTGTCTATAAACATATTTTTTTCCACAATCACACTCAAAATGCTTTGATAAATGTTTGGCGTAAACGGCGTTTTTTTTGTCATCATTGTCATCATTTTTATGTTTACGTGTCAAAATATGGCGACCCCAGTCGCTACTTTTGCTGCATGTAAAGTAACATTTTTCACAATAATATTTTTCGGCGTTTTTTGGCGTAAAATGTGTCATCATTTTGTCACTATATAATGATGACACAAAAAAACGCCTTAAATCCTTTTTTTGTGAAAAATATTAAAAATTTAAAAATTATCATCACAATTTTTTTTAAGATTTTTTAGTCTCCTTACCTTAATTTTTTTTATGGTCTCACAGATTTTTTTTTTCAAAGACTTTTTTTCATTTTTCAAAATTGGACAAAAAAAATGTCCAAAAATGGAAATTCCAAAAAAGTCTTTGAAAAAACATTAAAAAAATTGCATCTTTAAGTTGTTTTGAAATATATATTAATTTTTAAGACTCTTTTTGTTTTTTGAAAATGCGATATACACTTTTGGACATTTAAGTTTGCACAAAATATGACTACTTTTTCTTATCTGATGATATTATAAAAAAATCTTGTAAAAAATGTTATAAAAAAATGTTGTAAAAAATATTGTAAAAAATAAGTAAAATCATGAATATTCTTTTACAAAAGAATATTAATGCATATTTGTAAAATTTGTCAAGAATCACCTAATAGTCATTCTTTCGATATATTAAAAGAAGATGATACAGAAATAGTATTTTATAGTTGTATAGCAAATGCTACAAAACCGCATGACCATGAAGGTATAATAATACATTATAGAGGATTATTAGCTAATAAAAAAGATAAAAAATGGTCATGGGTCATTGATGGAAAAAATTGTAACTCAAAAATGTTGAGCATTGAAACTGCATTATCACTTATGAAATTATGTCAAGAACACATAGATTCCTTAGTAAAAATAATACTTATTAATACAAATATTTCTATAAAAGGAATTTTAAATTTAACTTATCCACTATTAAGTAAAAAAATGAAAAAACTTATTCATTATGAATAATTTATATGTAACTTTACAAAAGCTTCCAATTCATTTATATCAATATTAGGTAGTTTTACATGTGATTCCCAAAAATATCTACAATATGCCCAAATAAACTCACAATCAGAATCATACCATTCTATATGATTCTTTATTAGAGCATCAAATAACTTCTTAGGTAATAATGGTAAACTTTGTTTAGGTAATACATAACATAATTGCACTAATTCTGATACAGGTTGTGGTTCCATGTTTTTAATAAATTCTGTTTCAAAATAAGGAATATATTTAATTAAATCAGAGAGAAGAGGTGGATAATCATAATGATAACACCATCGCCAATTTGGACATCCTGTGGTGTAATATTTCATTGTCCATTCCAAACCTTCCAAGTAGTTTATACATATTTGTTTTTTTCTAGAATTATCTATTTCAATATCAAATAATTCTATATCAAATAAACATTTATAATACCGTTTTTCCCAATCGTTTTTATAGACATTTATATATTTTTCAATACTTCTATTATATATTGGTGTTGATTCAAATAACTTCCATTTATCTTCCATTGTTTCATTTGGATTATTATGATAATCATATTTATTTCTCTGTTTTGTTTCTATTTTCAAGTTTTCTTCTTCCAAATTTGCCAAATATTCAACTAGTTTTTTCACATTTTTCCAATAAATCATTTTTCCATCTGTCAAATTTTCATTTGTATTACCAATAGTGGATTTATATGCATTAATCATTTTATCTACACCACCAGTCCTAATATTGATTGATGGAAAATGTGGCATAAAATCATTTCCTAAGAAAAAACATAAAAATATATAATCATAAATTCTATTTTTTTGTTGTTTGGTCGTCAATTCTTCATCGTTATTCATATCTAATGTAATTATACGCGCCAATTCAGGAATATCAATAATATAAGCTTCGTTTGCCTCTAATTCAATATTAATAGATTTAATAAAATGTGGAGTTTCTCTAAATAAATATATATTATCACAAATGGGTAAGTGATTAATAGAAAGCATAATTAAATCTGCATCTAATCCATAAATGATTGTATTTAGATTTTTATGTTCTTCTGGAAAATCTCTTATATACTGAAATAGCTTATGCTCTCCCTCGCCATATTTATCACTGGTCGATAAAATGATTTTATTAACCTTATATTTTGACGCATTTGTGTATTTTTTTTTGATATAATTATTTAATTTATTCATGAAAATAGTACCTGGTGTAATTGCGGTTGTATTCCATGGGTCTACTTTTGTATCTTTAAATATAGACTTGGATATTCTGTTTTGATATAATGATTTATAACGTCTAGAACGTTGTTGTTCCAATTTTGCTACTGGTGCGACACCATCAAATGCAATATATATATTATTGGTTGGTTTAATTAATGATATATATTCATCTATTTTATTACATACTGCACGAATAATAACATCAAATTCTGAATCTGTTATACTTGTAAAATCTATACTATGAACGCAATCGTAAATAATAGAATTACAATCCAAATAAAAATTATTTATTTGAATTGGATTATTAGATAATTGTTTTATTAATTTGGCATGATTTTTAACTATATATGAAAAGTAACTTGGAATACCCATTTACATAATATAAAATTATCTATTTAATATATCTTTATATATAAATATAACACATATAAGTAACAATTTTAAAATTGTATTATAACATTTACATCTAATATGAGTTAATTAAAAAATTAAATATTTATTACATATTTATAATATATTTTATAATAAACATATATTTTATGGAAAAAAAGACGAAAAAAAACCAAATAAATACTTTTGAAAATAATATATTATATATAGTCGAAAAGAAAATATCGTTTTTTAAAGATGTTATGCAAAGAATTATTATTCATGTTGAAAAAAATAAAATGTTAGATATACTAAGTATAGGAGATATTAGTAATTGTATTGAAAATTTGAATTTACTAGATAAACAACTATTTGATTTAGAAATTGCGTGTACTTTAAATAATACTAATGAATTTATTACTTTGCAATTACAAACAATAAATAATGGATTAGCAGGAGTAATAAAAAATTATGGAACAAACAATTTAGAAGACCTCTTAAATGTATGCTTAGGTGAAAACAAAATAACGTTAACTACACAAAAACAGAATATAAAATTTGAATTATTAAAAAAATATTTTCATCCAACGAGTTATAGTATATTGAATACAAAACACAAACATGATTTATTTGAAGATACCAATAATCAAAATACAAAAAATATGGAATGTTTAGAATTCTTTGATATAGATATAAGTGTTAAAAAGTATCATATGAAAATATATGGTATAAAAATACATATATACAGTAATATTTTAAAAAAAGGTTTGATAATCAACGGAATACTAGATAATATAATAATTGATTTATTAAATGATACAAAATACTTATTGGGAAAACAATGCGATTTAATAAAAAAACTTCCTTCCCAGCTTGAATTTAATGAAGAATTATTTAAATCCTTTTTATCATCTTTAACTCTAAAAGATTATTTAATAAATGATGATTTTAATGATATTTATAATAAATTTGCAGGATATTGTAGTCAATATAATACGTTAAAAAAAAAACATATATCAAGTATTGTTAGTGAATTTATTAAATCAGATATGTATGTAAAATATAACACATTAAAGATATTACTTATTTATTCGCAAAATAGTGAAAATATGTACTTAGCTTACTTATTATATGACCTTCTCTCAAATGAAACAAATGGAGAAATAGATACCCAAGACCAAGTTATTTTATTTGATAGTTTTCCTTGGTATATAAAACAAAAATTTAAACATGCAATGAAAAAAACAATTCAATACACAAGTGATTTATCAAATTTTGATATAAATAAGATACCACTTGAACAAAGAATTTGTTTATTAAATACAGATGAGTCTGTTAAAGAAAAAGCTATGATTAAGTTAAAAGAAGTAAAAGCAAAAAGTGAGGATTCAGGAACCAAAGCACGTCAATATTTGGATGGATTATTAAAAATCCCATTTAACGTAATTAAAAAAGAACCCATTATGGAAGAGATGACATTGATAAGAAATAAATTTAAATATATTTTTAATAGTTATTATTTATTAAAAGATTTGATAGATATTCCAAATAAAGAAAAATATTCTATTATGGAGATTATTAACATTATTTATAAAACAAAAGAAACGATAAACAAAAAAGAATCAGATTATATTGATATGACTATTAATAAGATAACACACCATATTGTTTCTGGAAATAAGTCTGCATTATTAAATAATATAAATACTATAAATTTTATTTTAAATAAAAATAAATTATTTGAAAATATAATTTTACATAGTACAAATGCGAAAAAGGATGAATTAACGAAAAAAATAATTAATTTGATGAATTTTTTAAGAAATATTAATAATGACACTAATGACAGTAATAATTACAAAAATGTCAACTTATTCAATGATTTAATGAGTACTTTTATAAAATCTAATCAAGGCAATCAAGGCAATCAAGGCAATCAAGGAAATCAAGGAAATCAAGGCAATCAAGGTAATCAAGGCAATCAAGGAAATCAAGGTAATCAAGGCAATCAAGATAAACAAAATGAACAAAATGAACAAAATGAACAAAATGCACAAGATAAACAAAATGAATACATAGAAAATAAAAACGCACAAACTAAGAGTATTTATTCAAACATTAAAAAAGATATTATTTTATTAGAAGAAAAAATACAAATTATTACAGATTACATGAGTAATGTCAAAAAAACACTTGATACTGTTGTACATGGTCATAATAATGCGAAAAAACAAGTGGAAAGAGTAATCGGTCAATGGATTAATAGTAGTGGAAATAGTGATGAGTCGCATGTACTAGGGTTTGAAGGAAACCCAGGAATTGGTAAAACTACATTAGCAAAGGGATTATCAAAATGTTTATTAGATGAGAATGGTAACTCACGACCCTTTTCATTAATAGCTATTGGTGGTGATTCTAATTCGTCTAGTCTTGTCGGGCATTCATATACTTATGTAGGTAGTACATGGGGACAAATCGTTCAGATATTAATGGATCAAAAATGTATGAATCCCATTATATTAATTGATGAATTAGATAAAATATCAAAAACAGAACATGGTAAGGAAATTTCTGGTGTATTGACACATATGTTAGATCCAACACAGAATAAAAATTTTCAAGATAAATATTTTTCTGGAATAGATATAGATTTATCTAAGGTTCTTTTTATAGTTTCTTATAATGATTCAAATTCTAT
>Ga0214919_10002300_pt1 | contig 30174 bp, 27 predicted proteins | sample LL1503_MetaG_FD_177994 | JGI IMG/M metagenome (GOLD analysis project Ga0214919, IMG submission 177994) | Freshwater microbial communities from Lake Lanier, Atlanta, Georgia, United States - LL-1503 | ecosystem: Environmental > Aquatic > Freshwater > Lake | place: USA: Georgia | collected... | reverse complement strand
GTCACCAAATCAAGATACGAACGTCCATCAGAGCGATCAGATTCATTAATCGTTACTGGAATCTCTGCGACTAATTCAATAGTGAAACTTACAATGCTCATAAACTCCCCTTACCTCTAAAGCTGTATGCGGCAATTATCCATGAGCGAGCCTGAAAACGTGCCCCGAGTGGGGGTCGAACCCACACTGGGAGGATTTTAAGTCCTCTGCCTCTGCCATTGGGCTATCGGGGCCACGTGTATGAGTTCCCGAGTGTACTAGGGGCGAATGCAAGCTTTTCCCACTAAAAGCATTGTCTACCCATGGTTATAGGTCTAGGTTCAGTGAGTAATTTCAAATTTCTTGATTTCTATGGTCACCTGAAGGGACCTCATTATGTCTAAAGATTTAATCGAAATCACACGACTACTAAATCTATACATTGATGGTGCAGGAAAAGGAAATGCCGATAAGTTAAATGAAGCATTTCACTCGAGTGCTAGATGGTTCGGAACCATGGCAGGAACTGACTATGACCTCGACAAAACTGCTTTCGTTGCACTTATGGTGGGTTCACCCGGAGACGGTGGTAACTTGACCGCCAAGATTTCCGATATCCAGATCGATGGAACTGCTGCCTCTGCAACAATAAAAGAAGAGGGTTTTTGGGGAACACTTTCCTTCACTGACTATTTTCAATTATGTGTGCTCGATGGTCGCTGGCAGATTACTAGTAAGACTTTTGCGCATACGGGTGGTACTCACGCATAAACTTCCACCAAAAACCTTTGGCTGATTCTATTCAAATGTTCGACCCATAGTGAAGAAAGTAGGAAGCCTCGCAACTACCGTTTAGTATTTGCTATGGGTGCGAAATGGAACCCAAAAATTCATTTATCCTAAACCCAGATCTCTTTCAAAGCACGTAATATGTTCCCACCCAAGACTGCAGAAATTTCAGAGTCAGAAAATCCGTTCTGAACTAGCCACCCTGCAATATTACCAAAATTTTCAGTTGGATTTTCTAATCCATCAACATACTTCACTTTTTCATGCGGAGGTGAAGGATTCGATCCAGCTTGCAATAAATGACCGAATACTGTGTGAAGGCCAACGTGGTCACCATAAAAAGTATCTGGACCAAATGCCACATGCTCAATGCCAATGAGATCGACACAATATAAGAAGTGATCCATCACAGAAAGAATGCTGTGACTAGGATTTTGGTGAGAAAGTGTTGTATGGGGTGCAGCGGACATGCCAATCACCCCACCAGTCTCAGCAACGGCTTTCAAAACATCATCAGACTTCATACGAGAGGTATTCCATACGCCCTTCGCTCCAGCATGTGTAATGAATACTGGCTTTTGACTTGCTGCACATGTCTCGATGCCAGTTTTATCCGATGAATGAGAAATATCAATTGCTATGCCTAATTGATTCATTCTTTTTACTGCACGCTTTCCGAAAAGAGTCAGCCCAGTCTGAACAGGTTCATTTAAGCCACCACCCAGTGCATTTGCATCTGAATAAGCAATTCCAATTTGTCTTATTCCTAATCCATAAAGTACATCAAGTCTGTCTATTTCATTCTCAATTGGAGTTGCCGCCTCTAAGCCAAAAACTAAACCAATTTTTCCTGATGTCTTCGCGTGAGCGATGTCTGCAAGGCTTCTAACAACAATCACATCATCTTGATGGGCAATATCTGCTTGTCGCATTCCAAGATCTGTAATGATATCGAGCCAGCGCCATGGCGCATTCCCTGTTACGCATGCGGTTCCATCCATCATATTATCAAAAACGACCGTCATCCCAGAGTTTAATAACCCAGCAAAAGCGGTATGTTGGCGTCCTGTTCTGTTGTAATCACTTGTTTGGCGCATATCATCTGGAAAACGCACTGGGTGATCATGTAGGCTAATCACGACATTATTTTTAATTAACAGCTCGACCCGTTTTTTTTCATCAGCTGTCAAATTAGCTTGATAGTGAGGAACTCTGTCGAACTCTGGTGCCAATTTAAATACAGGAAAATCTTCACCTGGATTGAGATATCCGTATGAGGTGTAAGAATCTTTTTTCACTTAGTTGCCCCATTCTTTTGTGCCAACCTGTGTGGGCCCTCCGCAAGCAATCTCCATAGTTGCTCCCATGCTCGCATACCTTCACGCAATCGTGAAATTCGCATGAACTCATTGGGAGCATGGAGTTTTTCATCGGCTGTTGAAAAAGAAAAGAAAAGTGTTTTAACTCCCAAGACATCTTCAAATAGAGCAGTCGCCGGTAGGGTCCCAGCAATAACGGCAAGGAGCACATCTTGACCGGGATAAACATGCGCAAGTGCCGCTGTTGCAGCACGGATGGCGGGATGATCCGCAGGAATTGTATAAGCAGGGACCCCACCGTGATCTGGACGAATCGTTATCTGTGTACCTGCAAATTTCTGTTGATTAATATGATCTGTGATTGCCGCCAGAACTTTTTGGGGATCCTGGCCGGGAACTAGGCGACAGGAAATATGTCCGGTTGCAATGTGTGGAATCACTGTGTATTTTCCTCCCGCTTTGATTCCATTTATCTCTAGTGTCGGACGCTCCCACAAACGCTCCAAAGTGGTAAAGCCAGATTCTCCGTACACCTCATCTAACCCAAGCTCAATTCGATATGTATCATCATTAAAATCAACGGCAGCAATTTCACTTCTTCGTTGATCAGTTAACGTTGGGATGCCGTCATAGAAACCCTTGACTGCTACTTTTCCATCAGATTGGTGCAATCCTGCGAGAAATTCTGTCAGAACATGAATTGGATTTGCAACAGTTCCGCCAAAGCGGCCAGAATGAAGGTCTCCATTAGCGCCAGTCACATCTACGTCCAAGGTAACTAACCCTTTGGATGCTATGGAAAGAGATGGCTCAGAAGGTCGCCACATTGCTCCATCAGCTGAGATCACTAGATCTGCAGCTAGTTCTTCAGCATTTTCTCGCAAGAATTCTGGTAAATGAGGGCTACCGATCTCTTCTTCGCCTTCAAATAGAAACTTGACGTTCAATGGCAGTGCACCTTCTTGAGCAATAAAAGCTTGTGCAACTTTGAGCACAATGTAGACCGGACCCTTATCGTCGGTAACTCCTCGCCCGCGAATTACATCTCCATCTCGAATCATTGTAAATGGAGGCGTATTCCATTCGGCTAAATCACCTGTTGGCTGCACATCGTAATGTCCATAAACTAAAATTGTCGGAGCATCCGGGGCGTTCAACCAATCTGCCCTAACAATAGGATGGCCATTTGTTGCAACAACGCGTCCGTTTGCAAAAGCGAGTTGATGTGCAAGCCAATTAGCCGCTGCCAACATCGTTTCGGGGTTCGCATCCCGGCTAATACTAGGAATTTCTACATAACCTACGAGCTCTTTTATATACTCATCGTCATTCGAGTGAAACGTTAATTCTTTACTCTTCACTTTCTTGCCTTTCCTCGTTGAGAAACAAGTGCCAAAACTCTTGCCATTTCATTTCCTACAATCATCATGCCTTCATCCACGCCCATTCCGGGTTTGGCTAATATCTGAACAGCCCCACATGCAATTGCGATGTGAGCAGAAATTTGAGCAGAACGATCAGTTTCATTGCAAGTTCCACCACAATATGCAGCCAAATTATTTCGTGCAATGAGTAATAGCGCTTCAATTGTATTATTTATTCCTCCCAAATCTGGAGTTTTGACATGTATTACATCAGCGGCTCCAGCTTTTACAAACAGTTCGATATCTTCAAGTGAGTTACACCATTCATCCACAGCAATTTGCACGGTAGAGCCTTTGGTTTTGAGGACTGATCGAAGTACAGCTGACGTGGTAATTTGGTTGTCGCGGCTACCTGCATCAATTACATGTTCGATGCGCAAGGCGAAAGGTTTAGCAACCTCTTCGAGAGAAATTAAGAAATTGGCACATCGTTCAATATTTTGATCAAATGCCTTTCCAATTGTTCCGTAAACATCAAAATGTAAAACTGGCTGATAAGTAGAATCTGCTCGTAACTCTAAAATTCGATTCTTTACCCAAGCAACATATTCGGTTAACAATTCACCATTCGTACCTAATTTTGTTTCAACGTTGTTGATTAGGCCGTGGGGCAAAACTTCAGCTTGCTTCAAAATCATCTTGTCAACATTGTTATATCGATCATCACCAGACTGAACAAACATGGGTACCCGTTTAATCGCGATTCCGGTCTTGTATTCATTTTGAATGATTTCTGCCATTGTAAGATGTTGTGAAAGAGCAACTGCATCAAGAATTGCTTGCGTTACTCCATATCGAATGGCCGTATGAAGTAAATGGCCATCAATTACAAGGGAATCAATTTCATGGGCCAGGGAACGAAAGTCGGTAATTTCTCGACCAATCAGTAAGGGTGCTACATGTTCAGCAATTGTATTAACTGCGGCAGAAGCTTTGAATATTGGGTCACGGCCTCCCACGCCAGAATACTGAACTGCGGCGCAGTCGCCCAAAGCAACTTGACCATCACTAAGAATTAGCATGACGGAAGCTGCTTCACCTGATTGCCTAATCGAAGTAAAACCAAGCGTTACCGGAGATCCAACGTAGGCAAATCCATCGTGCCCGGCTCCTTCGAGAATCGCGGCTTGATCATCTACGAAAAAGCCGGAGCGAATTGGGACGCATATGACATCAGTAATAAACACTTTGTACCTCCGTCGCAAAACCCTTGACTGCTTGGTAACTAGTTACTGGCTTCTCCATAGTTGAAAGTCGTCACGCATCCGCCATCAACAGTGACTATTGAACCAGTCATAAATGACGCGTTGTCTGAGGAGAGAAAAACTGCAACATTGGCAATTTCGACTGGCTGCGCTTGGCGACCTAATGGTTGCATAGCTGCTGCTTTCTCTCGTCTTGCTACCGCTGCTTTGTATTCTGCATCTGTTAAAGAAGATTTGCGACGGCCTAAGTTGGTATCGATGTAACCGGGACAGATTGCATTTACTCGGATGTGGTCTGGGCCGTAATCAACTGCCATTTGCCGAGTCAGATTTATGATTGCACCTTTAGAAGCGCAATATGCTGCTGCCTTTGGAGCACCAATTAATCCATAAGTTGAGCCTATATTTACAATTCTTCCGTCGCCTTGCTTAAGAAAGTGTGGCAAAGCATATTTAGACACAAGAAAAGTTCCGCCTAGGTTGATATTTACAACTCTCTGAAAATCTTCTGGATTTAATTCATGAAGGCGAAGTTGTCCACCACCAACACCAGCATTATTTACAAGTATGTCAATGCCTCCGTAGATGGCTACTGTTTGCGAAATAAGATTTTCTGCATCTGCGACTTGAGAGACGTCGGCCCGAACAAATGTTGCCTTACCTCCAGCATCATTAATTTCCTTGGCAGTGCGCATTCCATCTTCATCGAGAATATCGGATACAACCACATTCGCACCGGCTTGCGCCATCGCATTAGCAGTTGCTCTTCCAATACCATTACCAGACCCAGTGACTACTGCAGTCTTACCTTGAAGGATTTGTGATCCACTCATAATTAACTCCACTCTACAATTGACCTAGTAAGAAGTACTGTTGTAATAAATCTGCGGAATAACGCAAGTGGGTCTGCATCGGTAAGCTCCACTTTCTTCGTTCCGGTCTTTTTAGTTCCGGGCAACCAGGCTGCCATATCAGCAAAGTCATTATTGTGAAAAGAAATTTCAATCGTTGCTGGTAGGTCAATTTTTGGTGCCGACATTTTTTTGATATCAATTACTGCTTGCTTAGCCTTTGCAAATATCAATTCACAAGCTTCAGTTGGATGCATGCTGTCAGCAGCGAATCGAGTTACACTCTTTTTTACAACAGCTGCTAGAACATCCGGTGCCCACATCCGAGTTTCGACCGCAGTTGTTTCGTCTCCAGTAACAAGAACAATTGGCACACCATAGGCTTGGGCTACTAGTGCGTTTAATCCCGCCTCTGAAACGAATTCTCCATTAAGACGTATATCAGCGATAGCTCTTGGATTATAAGTGTGTGATAACACAGATGCTTCACTGCTCATAGATCCGTGATATGAAACAAAGAAAATAGCATCGTATGAACTATCTAGGCCCTGCATCATGTACATCGGCTTATGCTTGCCAGATAGGTAGCGGGCTCTTCCTTCAAGTTTGTCTGGAAGAAGATTCTGCATCGCAGAATGTGAGTCATTAACTAAGAATTCTTTTGCTCCTCCTGCCAGTGCTCCTTTGATACTTGCATTGACTTCATTCTGAAGGAGTCCGCGATAATACTGATATTCAGGATTGCCAGCGATGCATTGATTCCAATCAACGACTCCAGCTGTTCCTTCCATATCGCTTGAAATGAATATTTTCATGGTAGTGGTCTCCTTGGGTGGAATTCTGGTCCGGTAGAATTTTGTGTCATCAGCGTATATGTAGAGCCTTGCATTCCAGAAGCCCCCCCATGGCGGCCGTCAGGAGTTAGTGCTAAACAACGTAATTCGGCGCGATAATCATCAGGTAATGCCGCTGCTTCAAGTAGCGCCGCAGTGCATGCATCCTCCGGCGAAAGCCCAGCGCGAAGGTTTTCGACAATTGTTCTGGCAGCACCACTACGAAGAGCTAACTCACCGCGTCCAGTACAAGCTGCAGCACCATATCGAAGATCCGAGTAATTACCTGCGCCTGGTATTGCAGAATCTCCAATACGCCCTGGGTGTTTATACGGATACCCGCTTGTGCTTACACCACAAACTAATTCACCATGTTTGTCTAACGCAATAATATTGATTGTCCCCCAAGGACCTTCATAAGGTGCCATTCTTTTTACCAATTCCAGTGCAGCTAACCGATATCGCACATCCCCGGTCATCGCCTTAGTGTTTTCTCCTTCAATTGACTGAGAAGGAATGCTTTTAAGTTGCTCTAGCCATAACGCCTTTGCCTCTGGAGTTAATAGTTCAGAACGTGGGAAGCCGAGGTAATCTGCAAAAGCTTCCGCGCCTTCGCCAACCAATAAAGCATGCTGAGGCATCTCTTCCATCACTTTTCTGGCGATAGAAATCGGATTTGGAAAGTTCTTCACTGCCCCGACTGCGCCAAAGGCCCGTGTTGAACCCACCATAATTGAAGCATCAAGTTCTACTTCACCGCGTGCGTTTGGCAATCCACCGGTACCCACATAGTGGTCTTGCAAATTATCTTCACACATGCGAAGCCCGCGTTCTACTGCATCAAGTGCGCTTCCGCCTGCGCGAAGAATTTCCATCGCTGCTGGAATTCCAGCTTCACTTCTTTCGCTTCCAATAATGATTGGTTCGTGAACTTGCGCCATTACTTCTCCTCCAAGTTCTAATTCACCATCAAGCAAGCTGCCTGATGAGTTTTATTCACCTCAACTAATTGGGGGTCTTTCGTTGCGCAGTCAGAAATTGCAATAGGGCAACGACTACGGAATCTACATCCGGTCATCGCGCTAAGCATTGTAGGTAATTCCCCAGCAGGCGCCGAAGAAATCTGTGAGCCAATACTCATCTTTGGCACAGAACTTAAAAGCAGCTTTGTATACGGATGGGAAGGATTTCTAAATATTTCTTCAGTGGGACCAATTTCTATAATTCGGCCAAGGTACATCACAGCGATTCGATCACTAACTTGGCGCACCACAGCAATATTGTGAGAAATAAAGAGCATCGTGAGTCCTAGATCTTTCTTAAGATCCATCAGTAAGTTCACAACGCTAGCCTGAACAGAAACATCGAGGGCTGAAACTGGTTCATCGGCAATCAGAACTTTAGGTTCAAGTGCCAAAGCGCGGGCAATTCCAATTCTCTGTCTTTGTCCGCCAGAAAATTGTCTTGGGTATGAGTCCACTGCATCAGCTGGCAATCCCACGAGTGACAACAGCTCAAGACAGCGAACTTTAACTTTTTCTTTTGATACCAATTTATGGAAGAGCAAAGCTTCACTGAGCATATCTCCGACGGTCATTCGAGGATTTAAGGAAGAGAATGGGTCTTGAAAAATCATCTGTACGGCGCGGCGATCTTCCAAAGTTCTACTGTTGCTTACTTCTTTTTCATAGAGTGAAATTGAGCCACTCGTTGCAGAGTAAAGACCCACAAGAGTGCGGCCTAAAGTGGACTTACCACATCCAGATTCTCCAACTAATCCAAGGGTTTCTCCAGTTTGAATATTTAATGAAACACCATCTACGGCTGGCACGTTGAATATAGGAGTCTTTTTAATTCGGTTAGCAAGCGTTTGCTTCTTAGCAAAATGTTTCACCAAATCTTTTGCAGCAATTGGATTTGTTTCTGGTGACGTTGATGTATTTATTGTACTCATGCATGAGCCCCAGACTTTGCATCAGTTGCCTTCCACTTAGTGTGTTCGGCGCCATTAAAACACGCTGACAAAGATCCATCTATTGAAATTAGTTGTGGCTCTTTTGCCAAGCATTCAGTAGTTGATGCAAAACATCTAGGAGAGAAAGGACAACCAGTTACTGGAAGAATTAAATTTGGTGCCTCTCCTTCAATAGTAAATAAGCGAGAGACGGCAACATCAGGATCTGGTGCTGCTTTTAATAATGAGTAGGTGTACGGATGAGTTGGCTTTGAGAAAGTATCTTTAACTCCACCAACTTCGATGAATTTCCCGGCATACATAACTTTTATCGAATCACAGATTTCATTCACTACGGCCAAGTCGTGAGTAACAAAGACCAGTCCCAAACCTTCATCTCTCCTAAGTTCTAATAGAAGTCTTAGGACTTGAGCCTGGATCGTTACATCTAAAGCAGTAGTTGGTTCATCGCAGAATAAAACTTTTGGTTTACCAGAAAGTGCAATTGCTATCGCGATTCGTTGACGCAATCCTCCGGAAAGTTGATGTGGATAAAGACTAAAGCGATGCTCTGCATCGGAAATTCCAACTTGCTCCATAAGTTTGAGCGCAGTTGCATGTGCCTGTTCCTTGGATTGGCCCAGTCTAAATCGAGGAACCTCTGCGATCTGCTCACCAACTGTTATGACTGGATTAAGAGCAGCAATGGCATCCTGAAAAATCATTCCAGCAATTTCAGAAAACAGTGCACGTCGTTCCTTCTTTGAATGTCCAGCTACGTCTGTGCCATTAACGTAAATGTTTCCACGGGTTACTTTGGCATTTACTGGCAATAAGCCAAGAATTGCTTTCAGAGTAATTGACTTACCGCATCCAGATTCTCCAACAATTCCTATTGAATCTCCGGCACCGACTTCAAAGGAGATACCCCGCACTGCCTTCAGCAAGCCTCTAGAGGTTTGAATATCTACTGACAAATTTTCGATTGCCAATAATGGCGTAGTCACTTATCTCTCCAATCTTTTTACTAAGCCATCCCCAATAAGGGATAAGGAGAAACCTACGATTACAACCATAAATCCTGGAATTGTTGGGATCCACCATTGTTGAAGCAAATATGGTTGTCCTTCTTGAATCATTGAGCCCCATTCGGCAGTAGGTACTGGAACCCCGAGGCCTAAATAACCCAATGAAACAATCGCCAAAATACTTAGCACAATATCGCTCATAGAAAAAACTATTGCTTGTGAAATTACATTGGGAAGAATATGGCGCCTTAGAATTCTTGAAACTGGCAACCCTGTCAACTTAGCCGCATGAACATAATCTTGTTCCTTGGCCACCAGAACATTTGCTCGCACAATACGGCAGTAAGCCACCCATCCCACCAAGGAGATAGCAATAATTATGCTTTTGATTCCAGGCCCGAAGATAAAAACAAGCGCAATTGCAAGCACATAGAAAGGAAAAGCAATGACTGTATCAACTATGCGCATAATAATTGCATCAAACCTGCCACCAAACCAACCGGTGATCAAGCCCAAAGAAACGCCAATTATGAAAGGTAGAGCAACAGCAACAATTCCAATAGTTAAATCAAGCCGAGCGCCAAAAATTAAGCGAGAGAAAACATCCCGCCCAAATGCATCAGTACCTAACCAATGTGTCCAGGTTGGATTAGCTAAAGTGTCCATTAAGTCTTGTTCTACCGGATCGAATCGAGTAATCAACGGTGCAAAAACTGCGGCAAGAATTAAAGTACTAAGTATTCCAATACCGATATATAGAGTATTATTCTTTTTCACTTAATTACCACGCGAGGATCTAGCGCTGCATGAATAAGGTCTGTAATTAAGTTAACTAATACAACAGCTATCGCGAAAAATAAAGTAACTCCTTGAACAATTGGATAATCTCGACGGGCAATTGCATCAATCATTAGCGATCCAGAACCTGGAATTACAAAAACTCGCTCTACGATAACTGTTGATCCAACTAAATATGCGATATTAATTCCCAGAACGGTAACAGAAGCAATAACAGCATTTCGCAGGACATGAACGATTGTTATTCGGCTTTGTTTGATTCCCTTTGCTTTGGCTGTCAGGATGAAATCTGAATCCATAATTTCTAACATGCTAGTTCTTAAACTACGAATCAAAATTGGTGAAAGCAAAATCGCAATAGAAAGGGAGGGCAGAAAAATAGCCCGTAAATGTTGGGGGAAATTATCCCCAAAACCACTCACTGGAAAAATTCGAAAATGAAGTCCGAAAAGTAGAATCAACATGATTCCAACCCAGACCTGAGGCATTCCCAAGCCAACAACAGGAATTGCACGAACAATCTGATCGCGAATACCGCCGCGCTTTGAAGCAGCAAGAATTGAGAGTGGAAGGGCAATAATTATTGAAAGGATTAATCCGCCCGTTAAAAGCATCACAGTCGCAGGCAAGCGCCCGGCTATCAAAGTGGCTACAGGGACCTTACTAAAGAAGCTAGTTCCAAGGGAAAAATGCAGAGCATCCCAAACGAAATGGAAATATTGAATCCAAATTGGTCGATCTATCCCAAGCTTATGATTAATTATCTTGACTTTAGCTGGCGTCGAATGTTGACCCAGAAGCACATCTGAAGGTTCACCAGGAATTAAATGAACGATTGTGAAAACAATAATTGAAATGCCAAAAAGGACGGGTATCAACTGGAGGAGTCTCTTACCGACATAAGGTAAATAACTCAACTGGCTGACACCCGCCCTTTTTTAAGCACTTGTAATGAATGAGGTAAAGAAAGTTAGGATTTCTTTACATCTTCCATGTGGTAGTTATAAGTAGGTGTTACAGCAAAACCAGTAATTTTGCTTGACCACGCATACTTGTATGGAGCATTGTATAAGTAGCCCATGTGTGCTTCCTGAGCAGTGATCTTTTGGACCAATGAGTAAGCACTTTGGCGTGCTGGAGCATAAGTAACTGTTTGACCCTTTTTAACTTGGGTATTAACAGTTGGATTGTTGTAGTTAGTGTAGAACGCATGAGTTCCACCCTCTGGAGTAAGTCCGAAAGTAAGCAACTCATCCGGATCGGTAATATCCATCGTCCAACCACTAGTTGTCATATCATAATTCATCGCCTTTTGTGTGGCACGCTTAACTTTTGGTTCTTGTGAAACAATAACAAGCGTGACACCAAGTTTCTTGAGTGATGCTTGGAGGATTGAAGCTACTGCATTGTCCTGAACATCACCTGTGGCAACAAGAAGCTTAAGGCTTAAGCCGGTCTTGAAGTTGGATCTTCCCAATTCAGCAGCAGCCATCTTCATGTTGTACTGAAGGCCAGGAGTTTTAGCATCATAGAAAGAAGTGCTTGGAGACAACATTGAGTTGGATGCAAAGCCGTTACCCGCAAGTACAACCTTAATTAGCGCTTCACGATCGATTGCATAAGAAATGGCACGGCGTACGTGAACATCTGCAAGAGCCGGAACCTTCTCATTAAATGCCAAGTAGCGAGACTGAGCTGCCTCGAAAGTCTTAGCGACAATTCCAGGGGTTGCATTCAATGAAGCAAGTGAAGTGGCTGGTGGTTCTTCATAGATATCCGCTTGCCCACCCTTGAGCATTAGTTCCATGGTGTTATCTTCAACAACATATTTCCACGTTACTGAGTTCAAATATGGCTTGCCTGGCTTCCAGTAGTTCTTGTTTGCGTTTAGCTTGATCTCTGTTCCAGGTGTCCAGCGATCCAACTTAAATGGACCAGTCCCAATAGGAGCTTTCCAGAATGCATCTGCCGTCTTTCCACCATAGTTATTTGGCAGAATCGCGTTAGAGAAACAGGCAAGATCTGAGAGCAGTGGAGCCCACGGAAAAAGAGTTTTGATTACGACAGTGTCAGCTGCGGGTGTTGTGATTTTTTCAATAGCAGTGTTTAGGAATCCCCAACCATCACCAGCCGTAGCTTTATCTATAGAGAACTTAACATCTGCAGATGTCATTGGTGTGCCGTCACTGAATTTTATATCCGTACGAAGCTTGATCGTCCAAGTCAACTTATCCGATCCAACTTTTGCACTCTTTGCAAGATAGGGCGCAACGCTCAAACCATCTTGGCTAATCATGTATAGAGGTTCAAAAACTTGTTGTTGAATAAAGAGTGAATCATTCTGTGCTAGATCAGGATTAAATGTCGCAAAATCTTGATTTCGGACAAATATTAAATCTCCACTCGGTGCTGAGTTTTCTGCATTCGCTGTTACCGGGATTAGGGTAGTCGCAATTATTGCGAAAATTCCCAGGAGGGTACAGGTCTTTTTCTTGCTAAATTGCATCGGATCTCCTCTTTTAGGGTTCGGACAACGTACCCCCTAGCAGACAAATTTCTTTGCCCTAGGGAATGCTTTGGGTGGTGCGATAGTAAGACACTTTGAGCGATTAAGCCATTTGTCAAAAGAGCGCATGTCCACCATCGACTGACAAGCATTGGCCCGTAACCCACTCAGAGGTTTCTTGAACAAAAAATAAGACTCCATTTGCAATATCGGAAGCCTTGCCTAAACGACGGGTAGCAATTCCGGCTATGAGCTTGGCTTGCCCTTCCGCCCCATAGCTCTCCCATTGCTTAATCGTTGTTGGATTCGAAAGTATAAATCCCGGGGCAATGCAGTTGACTGTAATCCCATATTGGCCCAGTTCGAAAGCGGTTTGCCGTGTAAAAGCTATTTGAGCAGCTTTTGCTGATGTGTATGCCTGTATGCCTGTGAGGCTAATGCTCCGCCCAGCCCCTGAAGAAATATTCACAATCCGACCCCACCCAGACTTCTTCATGCCGGGAACAACTGCACGGGTACAGTTGAATGTCGTCTGCAAATTTGCATTAAGCACTGAATGCCAATCCGCGTCAGTAACTTCCTCTATTGGACGGTGCGTTTGACCTACAACACCCCCAGCGGCATTGACCAATATATCTACATTACCAATTTCAGCAAAATATCTACTTGTCTCCACCGAATTCGATAAGTCGATTTGGTCTCGGTCGAGCTCATGAACCCGATGTCCCGCAGCGCGCAAATCACCAGCAATTGCAGATCCAATCCCTTGTGCTGCACCTGTTACTACCGCTACTTTTACCTTTGTCATGCTCCTATAGAACCACATATTCTCTAATTTTAGAAGTTATGTGGTCGCGAACTAGAGGAATAAATGCAACTTACAATTATCGGTGCCGGGGCGATTGGTGGAACCATCGGTGCGCATTTAATCAGATCTGGTCATGAGGTCTTATTCTGTGATGCCGATGTTGACCATGTCAACGCAATTAATTCGCATGGATTAAGTATTGAAGGCCCAGTTGAAAATTTCTTCGTAAAGGCAAAGGCGGTCCTTCCCCGAGATTTACCAGCTAAATTAGGCGCCGTGGCAGTTGCAGTAAAGAGCCACCACACAAAGAGCGCTGCCGCATTGCTACGTGGCCGAATGACCAAAGATAGCTATGTTGTCACCTTCCAAAATGGCTTAACTGCAGAAGATTTGGCGGCAGAAGTAGGGGAAGATCGGATTATCGTAAGTTTTGTAAACTTTGGTGCCGATTATCTAGGGCCTGGGCGCATTATGCAAGGCAATATTGGAACTTTCAGAGTCGGTGAATTAGTTGGGAATGAAATAACTTTGCGAGTTAAGCGTTTGGTTGAAGCCCTTCCTTATGCTGAGGCAACAAATAACATCATGGGATATTTATGGGGCAAAGAAGCATATGGGGCAATGCTTTATGCCGGTGCGACTTCAGATCTCTCAATCGCCGATACATTAGCTGATCCAAAATGGCGTCCACTCATGATCGCAATTGCGAATGAAGTTTTATCACAAGCTCCTGTAACACCTTTGGGTTTTGATGGTTTTGAACCAAATGACCTTGAAGGCTCTCTAGACAGACTTGTCAAATTTAATCGAGGGAGTGCTAAGACACATAGTGGGATCTATCGTGACCTAGTGATTCGTAAACGGAAGACTGAAATTGATGGACTTTTGCGTGACTTAAAGGGCCCTTTAACAAATTACGCAGGTGCTTTGATTCAATCTATCGAACGCGGTGAACGAATATGTGAGGTTGCAAATTTGGAATTACTTGCAGCATATGAGCGTAGTGAAAGATTGGGTCGCCCACTTAATGCAATCTCAAAAATAATTCCTGCGCCTAAGCGTGCTGCGACGGGCCCGTTGTTGGGTTTACAATTAGCAGTAAAAGATATTATAGATATTGAAGGTTACGCCCGCGGAAATGGTAACCCTTTTGATATGAAAGCCGCACCAGCAGAGAAAGATGCATCGATAATCAGAACTCTGCGCTCACTCGGAGCGGACATTTATGTTGCGACCTCCCTTTTGGAATATGCCGCTGGAGCAACTCACCCAGACATTCCTGAAGCCATGAACCCGATAGATTCCTCGCGTACTGCTGGTGGTTCGAGTGGTGGCTCCGCTGCATTGGTTGGGGCTGGCGCATGCGATATTGCACTTGGAACAGATACGGGCGGTTCTATTAGATTGCCGGCTCATTACTGCGCAGTGGTTGGGTTCAAACCGAGTTTTGGAACGTTATCACTAGATGGTGTGACACCGCTGTCACCAACTTTTGATCACCTTGGTTTGCTCACCAAAAATGTTGCGACGGCTTCAAAAGTATTTACAGTTCTTACTAACCAGGAATTAAATAAAAAATCTTCAGCATTACATGGACTTCGGATTGGTTTACTTAAGGGACAACTAGACCTACCTGAAATTCAGGGAGATGTTTTGGAATCACTAAAAGCATCAATTAGAATTTTAAAAGATGCTGGAAGTATATTTGTCGAAAAAGATCCAGCACCGTTCACAGCTCTTGAAAAAACTTTTAGTGACATATTGCTTTATGAAGCCTGGCAAGTGCATGGCCCGCAGGTTAAATCAAATCCAAACCATTTTGGTCCCGAGACTCTAAGATTATTGCAATCTGCAGCGTCGGTTTCTGAAAAATCATATGTAGACTCGATTGCAAATCGTATAGACCTTCTACCTGCTGCTGAGGCACTTTACGCAGGAATTGATGTGCTGTTAACCCCGACTGCTGCCTTCATTGCTCCGGCCACAACTCCACCAGTCGATACACCAGAAGGTGAAGTAGAAGGAATGTTTACTGCAATTTTTAATATTACCGGTGATCCTGCAATAACTATTCCTTGTGGTTGGAGTCCAACTGGGCTGCCAATTGGATTGCAACTATCAACTGCTATTGGGCAAGATTTAGAATTATTGTCAATTGCAGAAAGCATCGAAGTAGCACTCAAGTTTGAAGGTAGAGCAACCGCTAAATCTTAATTGAGCGCCAACCCAACTAAAATACCATCAGTGGATACTGCTGGGCTGCTGGTCTGAAAGAGCACAGTCCCCGCTTCGGGCGCAAAAATTTCAGTAAATACATCTCCCCAAAGATCACTCATTGTTCCTAAGAGTTCTCCAGATCTGACTACTGACCCAGTTTGAATCATTGGATTCCACCATCCAGCACGATCACTTCGCAACCAGTGCCAACCATTATGTATTTTTATTGAACGGACTGGCCACGGTTCTCCCGCTAGTACTCCAAGGGTCATCGCCACGTTGCGAAGACCTGCTAGGTGAATGGCAACTGCTTCCGAGTCTAAAACACCATTCTGTCCAGACTCGGCAATGATTGCTGGAATTCCGATATCGGCAGCCGATGCGCATGTGCTTCCAGCCACTACACGTACAGCAGTTGGTTGACGCACAATATGTGCCAATCCATAAGCCTGGGCCATCTTTAATGATTCAGCCTCGACTTTAGATTCCTCAAAAATTGTAAAAGGCTCCAATGCCTCTGGAATATCACCAGCATGCATATCCAACAAATAATCAGATCCTACGATAAAAGTTTGAAAGATATGATGAGCCAAGATTTCAGTAAATGTTCCATTTATATTTCCTGGGAAACTACGATTGAGGTTTTTCCCATCAGTCGGAACAACAAATGCAGATCTAGCCCAAAATGCCAAAATATTCACTATAGGAACAACTTTAAGCGTCCCAGAAATCAAATCAGGATTTAGTTCCTTAATGAATTGTTTAGTAGCTGCAATCGATGCATATTCAGCGCCGTGGATACCCGCCAGAACGGTTAACTTGGGACCAACAGTATTTCCCACAATTTCGAAATATGGAATTTCGAGATTGTTTGTATCATCGAATTCCACTGTTAGGATCTTACGAGATATCAATTACTTACCTTCGATAAGTGCGGCAAATAATCAGCAAGGAATTTACGTTGTACTTCTTGGAATAGGTCATATTCTTCAAATTGCGGTGAATGTCCGGACTTTTCAAAAATGACCAACTTCGAATTAGGAATTCCATTGGCTATTATCTGCGCTGAGGAAACAGGCGTAACCCAATCAGTACGGCCCACCGTTACCAGTGTCGGGGCTTTTATGGTGTGAAGGATCGGCTTTAAATCGTAATTTGGAGAATTATGAGTGAAGCAGTAATTATGTGCTTCATGGTGATAGCTGCCTGCTTCAACACGGGCAGCAGATTTTTCTGCATCATAATTGAAATCGTAGAGAGGAATGAGCTCTGCCCAACATGCCTTTAAATCTGCATCATCCCGAATATGGCCTGTCCAGTATCGGTTGAAGTTGTCCCAGTTGATTTCTACGCGATTTTGATTCTTTGCATTCTCTTCAAGCGTTTTGAAATTATCTGAATCAGCTGAAGTGTCTCGTAACAAGATTGCTTCTGTGTGTTCTGGATAGCGAACAGCATATTCTAATGATATAAATCCACCATAAGATCCACCCGCTACGACAATCTTTTTCGCACCAATCCACTTTCGCAGTCCGTCCACGTCAGCAGCCCACTGCTCGTGAGAATAAGGACCTACTATCTCGCTATCTCCGCAACCACGAGCATCGAATACTACAACTTGAAAGATGTCTTGCAATGGGCCGTATGTTGACTTTGGTTCATTCAAATTCCCAATTCCTCCACCACCGTGGTGGGCAATGAGCACGGGCTTACCTTTTCCTTCACCTAATACTTCGACATTAAGACTTGCTCCATTTATTTCTACATTCATGGTCGCCCCTTGTAATTAACTTAATAAATTTTGATTTATTCAGAAGAAAATTTTCCCCTGTTTTATTATAACAATGAGAGCCAAATTCGGGGCCAAATTCTCCCCTGGATCATTTCTTGGAACAATTAAAGAGTAGAGCATGGCTTAGAATGAATCCACAAGTGCTCTTTGTTAAGGAAATCAGCCAAGGTTTTGTTTCTTTAACCAGAAATCGAGCGTGCGATGCCATCCAAGATATCTGACTCCGATGCCACAAATTCACTAGCACCTGTTGCTTTCATGATCTCTGAAAGCACTAAGGAGCCTGCTGGAATTACATCAACACGGCCAGGGTGCATGTAGCCAAGTGATAATCGCTGCTGGCGGTTCTGAGTTAGAAACATTTCTGACGCTTTATACACTTGCGCTGCGGTTATGCGAGCCAAGTGAATTGCATATCGGTCATATTCAGACAAATCTAAAGCTGCGGCAGCAACTGTTGTTGCAGTACCGGCAACTGCGATGAGTGTTTTAGCTTGGGTGATTGGAACGACTGCGGCAGCTATCGCAATTGCCGCCTGAATATCTGAACGGGCTTTCTCCATGTCGTTGGCTTGTATTGGATCGCTTGTGAAATGGCGTTCAGTCATTCGCACGCAGCCGATATTGACGCTTTTTGCAGATTCAACATGTGTTGTGCCAAATACAAACTCGGTTGATCCCCCACCGATATCTACAACTAAGAATGGACCATCTGAAGGTAAGAGATCTTGGATTGCTCCGGTAAATGAGAGCGATGCCTCTTCTTCTCCGCTAATGACTTCCGGTTCGATACCTAAACGCTCCCCTACGCCATCAACAAAGAGATGACGATTAGTTGCATCGCGGGTGGCACTGGTGGCACAGAAGCGAATCTTTTGAACTCCGCGCTTGGCTATTTCGAGTGCAAACTTATCAACGGCAGCTAATGTGCGCGTGATTGCATCGGAGTGGAACTGGCCCGTTTCATCTACGCCTTGGCCTAAACGAACGATCTCCATGGTACGGATGACTTCGCGAAAATTGTTGCCATCGATGTCGGCAATTAAAAGACGAATCGAATTAGTTCCACAGTCGATGGCAGCTACTCGCACGGTGCGCCCTCCCACCACTTGGGTAGTTTTGCTAAGGCCTCATCTCCAAGTGGGTTTACATCAGGGCCGGCGGCAAGTGAGTGGGCCACGAGTGAGTGCAGACATTTCACACGCGTTGGCATTCCACCGGCAGATACATCCTCTACTTCGGGAACATCTATTCCAAGGGCAGAGCGTGCTGCGATGTAATCATCATGGGCTGCGTGATAGGCACCGGCTAATTCAGGATCGCTCTCAAGCCGCTCATTCATATCCCCCATTAAGCCAGTTGTTTCAAGGGTTGAGATAACGGCAGTTAATCGGGGGCAGGTTGCGTAATAAAAAGTTGGGAAAGGAGTTCCATCGGCTAAACGCGGCGGAGTTTCAACGACTGCAGGCTGGCCGCATGGGCAGCGATATGCGATTGCATGAACATCTCGTGGCGTGCGACCTAACTGGCTTTGAATGCACTCTAAATCCCTTGCACTTACTTGGCTCACTTATTACCAGATTCGCTAATTGATGCGATTAATCGTGTGTACCAGGGTTGGCCATCTACAAGTGCGCTAGCAACTTTGGTAGTTGTATCTGTGCTATCTGTTGTTGAGCCCTCGGTGACGATGTATTGACGCTCTCCTGGTAGAACAAAGTGCAGACGCTCGCGTGCCTGCGCCTTTACATACTGGGGATCTTGCCAAAGCAATAACTCTTTGCGCGCTGCATCTAAGGCCTTGTTATCAGAGAGCAGTTGAGCATTGAGTGCGCTGATCTGAGCACGCTGAGTGAAGTAATGCTTAATTGGTGGAGCAAGGGTGAGGGCTAAAAAGAAGAGAATTGCAGAGAGTGCTAGTGCACGCCCCGATCTACGTCGACGTATAAAAGTGAGTTGTCGTCGACGTGCCATCGGAGTATCTACTTAAGCCTTAAAGCGCGGAAAGGCATCGCGGCCGGCATATTCTGCACCGTCGGCTAGCTCTTCTTCGATTCGTAGTAGTTGATTATATTTTGCAACGCGCTCAGTACGTGCCGGTGCACCGGTTTTAATCTGTCCACAATTAAGAGCGACAGCTAAATCAGCGATCGTCGTATCCTCAGTCTCACCTGATCGGTGGCTCATCATTGTGCGATAACTTGCATGGTGAGCCATCTCAACGGCATCAATGGTTTCAGTTAATGTTCCAATTTGATTAACTTTAACAAGGAGTGCGTTGGCTGTGTTGCCAGCGATTCCACGTGCTAGGCGCTCAGGGTTAGTGACGAATAAATCATCGCCGACTATCTGAATTCGTGAGCCAAGAACGTTAGTCATTTGTGTCCAGCCTGCCCAGTCCTCTTCATTGAGTGGATCTTCGATTGAAACAATGGGGTAGGCATCAACTAGCGATGTGTAATAAGCGATCATCTCATCGGAGCTCTTGAGTGCACCCTCGAACTTGTATTTTCCATTCTCGTGGAACTCAGTTGCTGCAACATCCATTGCAAGTGCGATATCAGAGCCGGCCTTAAAGCCTGCAGCGGCGATCGCCTCGAGGATTAAATCAAGGGCGGCGCGATTGCTATCAAGGTTGGGTGCAAATCCACCTTCATCACCGACACTTGTTGCTAATCCACGCTTTTTTAAAACAGCCTTTAGCGCATGGTAAATCTCGGCGCCCCAGCGCAATGATTCGCGGAAGGTTGGTGCACCGATCGGTGCGATCATGAACTCTTGAATATCAACGTTGGTATCGGCATGTGCTCCGCCATTTAGAATATTCATCATCGGAACTGGAAGCAGGTGTGCATTAGGCCCACCTAAATAGCGAAAGAGTGAGAGGTCGGCCGATTCCGCCGATGCCTTAGCAACGGCGAGTGATGCTCCCAAAATTGCATTAGCCCCCATACGCGACTTGTTCTTCGTTCCATCGAGCTCGATCATGGCAGAGTCAATTAAGCTCTGATCTTGTGCATCAAAGCCAATAATCTCAGGGGCGATCTCATCGATTAAAAATGCAATCGCCTTTTCAACGCCCTTACCTAAGTACCGCGTGCCGCCATCTCGAAGTTCGGCCGCTTCAAATGCTCCAGTTGATGCCCCGCTTGGAACTGCAGCTCGTGCCTGAGTGCCATCTTCTAATTCAATTTCAACTTCAACCGTTGGGTTTCCACGGGAGTCTAAAATTTCACGTGCTCCGAGAGCTTCGATTATTGCCATAGCGTTTCTCCTTCACCACTTAAAACTGTGTGCCGGTTTGACCTCAACGCTGAAATCGCACAATCTTTAATGTGCTAATCCTACCGCGCTTCACTGGCCGCGATTTGTTGGCTCAAACGCATAGCCTCCTTGCGCAGTGCAGATTCGGCATCGACGCCATTGGCATGTGCCCATGCGATTACCGTCAACAGTGCCTGCCCGACCGCGCTTTCATCGGCCGGTTTTTCTAGATCAACAACTTCAGGAACCACTACATCGACTCCGAATTTAGATGCCCGATATAAAAGCTTTTCAATCAATGCAAGTGCGGGCTGGGACATTGCAATGCCATCAAGGGCTGAGGTGCGGCCTTTTTCTAGCCTCTTAATCGCCTCCCAGTTATGTATGACTTCAGCCGTGCTCTGGGCTGCAGCATCGGAAAAGACATGTGGGTGGCGTCGGATTAACTTATCTGCAATTGATTGCGCTACATCTTCAATAGTAAATGCATCATCAAGATCATCTTGGGCGATGCGGGCATGGAAATAAACCTGCAGCAAAACATCACCGAGCTCTTCACGCATATCAATACGATTGCCGCTTTGCACGGCATCAACAAACTCGTAAGACTCTTCGAGTAAATACTTCAGTAACGACTCATGAGTTTGTTCGGCATCCCACGGGCAGCCCCCAGGCGAGCGAAGCTGGTCCATGACTTCAACAAGGCGCTGAAGTTGTGAACCTTCCATAGACGTAAATTACTTAGTTGCTGGAGTTACTGCAGGGCTTGCAGAGTCAAGTGCAACTACATCGGCCACTGTTGGATCCCACTTACCGTAACGTGGATTAACAGTTACGCCAAGCTCTTTCGCTTTTGCTATGACGAGCTTTTGAACTGCCGCGCCAAGGTCGGCCTCTGCAACTCCGCTAGCCGTTAATGTCTGGCTAATCTTGTCTGACATTGTTATCGCTTCAATGTATGCATCTAAATCTTCAGAGGCAATCCCTGCACCAATGAGAGCCTTAGGAAGGCCCTCTGCGCCACCCACTTGATCGATGATGCTTGCACGGCGTGTATCGATTTCAGCCTTTGATACTGAGATTTTTAACTCTTTACCTGCTGCTAACAAAAGCGCGGTTAATAAGTGAAAGCGGAGCTGTCCGCGATTGAGCGACTCGCCAGCATCCAACTGCATCTGTGATGTATCGACACCTACACGAGCGGCGATAATCGAATCGATACTCGCCTGCACAGTTGCCTGCGTAATCTTTGTACTGCCAAGAGTTGCAGCGGCGCCAACTTGAGAGCACCCAGAGAGTAATAGTGCAGTTGCTACGCTCACTACGGCCAAAATCTTCTTCACTATGAACTCGCTTTCAATGGTTGGCTCAGTTGGTTGACGGCCTCAATGCTCCAGGCCAGAAGAGAAGTATCCACTATTACGGGAGTGCTCTCGGACGGATTCCACGTATTTTGGCTCTTTAGCGCCACTAAAACTGTGCTGGCAGCTGATTTATAGAGCGAGCCTGGATACAAACGCGACAGGCGCAACTGCTTGGACTCGGGCAAAATTAAGGGCGCCAATCGTAGGAACTTTCCTTGGATGACAACCTCGGTCAATTTCGCCGCCTTGGCACGTGCACGTAGGGATGCAACACCTAAGAGCGCTACGGCCTCAACTGGTAGCTCACCAAAGCGATCTAATAGTTCACCACGAATTGATTCGACATCATCATTATTTTTAACATCGGCTAAGCGGCGGTATAAATCAAGACGTAATCGCTCACCAGGCACATACTCGCTCGATAAGTGGGCGTTGATCGGAAGCTCAACTTTGCAATCACTTACTTTTTCCTCAGTTTCAATTATTCCCGCCTTGTAGTCATTGACCGCCTCACCCACCATGCGCATATATAAATCAAAGCCCACATCGGCAATATGTCCTGACTGCTCGCCCCCCAAAAGATTTCCAGCTCCTCGAATCTCAAGATCTTTTAACGCTACTCGCATTCCTGAACCTAAATCAGTATTGGCTGCGATAGTTGTTAAGCGCTCATGCGCTAGCTCAGATAATGGCTGATCTGCGGGGTAGAGAAAATATGCATAGGCACGCTCGCGGCCACGTCCGACTCGACCACGTAATTGGTGAAGTTGTGAGAGGCCGAATCTATCTGCACGTTCGACGATTAAAGTATTTGCATTTTGAATATCTAAGCCGCTTTCGACAATCGTTGTACTCACCAAAACATCAAAGTCGCGGTTCCAGAAACCAAGGATTACATCTTCAAGTGCGCCCTCACTCATCTGTCCATGTGCAACACGTATGCGTGCTTCGGGCACTAGCTCTTGAAGGCGTGAAGCCGCTTGATCAATTGTTTCAACGCGGTTGTGCAGATAAAAGATCTGTCCATCGCGCAGAAGTTCGCGGTGAATCGCAGCCGTTATCTGACCCTCTTCGGCCGGTCCCACATAGGTCAAAATTGGATGACGCTCTTCAGGTGGAGTTGTAATCGTCGACATCTCGCGGATTCCGGTCACTGCCATCTCTAAAGTACGCGGGATAGGTGTAGCCGACATGGCTAAAACATCTACTGTTGTGCGCATTTTTTTCAGCGCCTCTTTTTGCTCGACACCAAAGCGCTGTTCTTCATCGACAACAACTAAACCCAAATCCTTAAAGACGACGTCATTTGAAAGGATTCTATGCGTGCCGATAACGACATCGACCGTGCCCTTGAGTAATCCCTCAAGAACCTCCTTGCTCTCCTTCGCTGTATTAAAGCGCGAAAGTCCGGCCACCTTTAATGGAAATCCCGCATAGCGCTCAATAAAGGTTCTTGTATGTTGCTGCACGAGAAGCGTTGTTGGAACAAGGATGGCCACCTGTTTACCATCTTGAACGGCCTTAAAGGCGGCGCGAATTGCAATCTCAGTTTTACCGTAGCCGACATCGCCGCAGATAATTCGATCCATCGGATAAGGACGCTCCATATCTGCCTTAACATCATTGATAGTCGAGAGTTGATCTGGGGTTTCGATATAGGAAAATGAGTCTTCTAATTCCCGCTGCCAAGGAGTATCTGGGGAAAAGGCGAAACCGGGAGAGCTAGTTCGTGCAGCATATAAGCGGATGAGCTCACCTGCGATTTGGCGCACGGCTTTTCTCGCGCGGCCCTTCGCTTTCTGCCATTCACCGCTACCGATTCGGTGCACGGTCGGTGCCTCTCCGCCAACATATTTACTCACCTGCTCTAGTGCGTCAGTAGGAACAAAGATTCGATCTCCTGGTTGCCCGCGCTTTGCCGATGCATATTCAATAACCAAATATTCACGTGTTACTTCGGCGACAGTGCGCTGAACTAGTTCAATATAGCGCCCTATGCCGTGCTGCTCGTGTACAACAAAATCACCTGCGCGAAGCTCTAATGGATCAATGGCCGCCTTTCGCTTTGATGGCAGACGCTCGCCATCCTTAACGCTTCCCTTACTTCCAGTGAGATCGCGTTCAGTCATGAAATAAATCTGATTGCTTTCACTCTCAAAGCCATGCGCGATGACCGAAGTTGTTAAATGGATGCCGCCTTTTGTTGGTATTGCCATGAGTTTTTCAACGATATGAATTGGTAAATCTGCATTGCGGAAAATACCGGCATAGCGTTCCAACATCCCATGCCCATGGGTTGCAAAGATAACAATGAAGTGTTTATTAACCGCCTCACGCAGAGCTTCGATAGTACGCTCAATATCACCACGCATCGGATCGATTGCTCTGTAATCGAGGAACTCAGTCTCTTTATCTAGATCGCTTCCAAATTGGTTAAGTGACGAAGTTGATAATGACAGAGCAGAAATTTCTGTGCTTAACTCGCTCCACGACATATACGTTCCCGAACCATCATGGATTGGGGCCACTGCTCCATGCGCAGCATTCGACCATGATGCATTGAGGAACTCTTCATTGGTTGCTAATAAATCACCGGCACGTGACCTGATTCGCTCTTGATCAACAAAGACAACTTGTGTATTAGATGGCATCCGAGCAAGAAGAGTTTCAGTTTGATCTACAAGAAGTGGGATTAATGACTCCATGCCTTCAAATGACATGCCCTCGCTAATTTTTTCCAATAATTCTGCTGCGGCGGGGAGTTCCTCGCGAAGTTCAACTGCACGGGCTTTAATCGTGGGAGTTATTAAAAGTTCGCGGCAAGGATGGATCTCAATATTTCCTATTACTGGTGCGAATGTTCGTTGATCGGCAACTTCAAAATAACTTAGCTCCTCAATCTCATCACCAAAAAAATCGATTCGAATGGGGTGCGCACTTAGTGGCAAAAATAGGTCGACGATTCCACCTCGGACGGCAAACTCTCCACGGCGCTCAACCAAATCCGTTCTGGAGTATGCCAAGGTTGCAAGATGGCGCACTAATTCATCCAGTGACTGCTCTTTGCCAATTTCAAGGTTAATTAGGGGGTTCTTAGCCAGATCGCTAATGATTCGGTGAATTGCTCCTCGTACGGGTGTAACAACTATTGGATTAATGCTTTGTTTCTTCTTGAGTGAGTAGAGAGTTGCAATGCGCCTTGCGACAGTGTCGCTTCGCGGACTCAAACGCTCATGGGGCAAAGTTTCCCAAGCGGGAAACTCCATAACATTATTGTGAAGCTCTCGAAGTTCATTCACGAGATCTTCTGCACTTCTGCTTGAACTTGTAATAACAAGTAAAGGCGCATCATTAACACGCGCAGCAAGTAAAAATGGATACATTGCAGATGGGGCCACGATGTGAGACATGTCTGGTGTCGGCAGAGCGTTAATTAATCCACGCATTGTTCACCCCCAAACGTCTATTGGCCCCAACTCCCAATGGGAGGGGGCTTACAAGGTGTGAGTCTAACTTCAGGCAGTGGCATCAGTCCAAGCAGGCCTTGATGACTTCTAGCTGTTGAAGCGTGTCTGTGTCTGTTCGAGTCCTTCAGTAATTAAAGATTCAACAACATCTGCCCCGCGCACAATAAACTCGGCCACATCCTTCTGCTCGATCTTTGAAAATGCTTTAAGAACAAAGTCAGCTGGATCCTGCTGACCCATTGGCCGTCCGATTCCTAAACGCACTCGGAAATAGTCGGGTGAATCAAAGGCTGATGTCATTGATTTAAGTCCGTTATGGCCATTGTCTCCACCAGCAAACTTGCTGCGTATTGTGGAAAATCCAATATCAAGCTCGTCATGAAGGGCAATGATGTTATTTGTGTCAACGGAGTAGAAATTTGCAAGAGCTTTAATCGGGCCTCCACTTTCATTCATGTAGCCCTTAGACTTTGCAAGAATGATTGATTGAACGTTATCGCCAACGCCTAATTTATATGCGGCGATCTCTGTGCGGGATTTATGTGATGATAATTTGATGCTGTGACGACGAACAAGCTCGTCTATAACCATCTGTCCTACGTTGTGACGGGTGGCAGAGTATTGATCGCCCGGGTTACCAAGCCCCACTACCAACCACGTCATAACGGTAATCGTAAGGGTTAGGCGTCCTTCTTTTCGGTATCAGCTGCAGCTGCTGCATCGGCTCCAGCTGCTGCATCGGCTGCCACGGCTACTGGCGCTACTTCTTCAACGATAGTTGCGCGCTCTGATATGTGAACAACGATCATCTTTACATCCGATTCGAGTTCAACGCCTGCTGGCAGAACTACATCACCAGCGTACAGTGATGTTCCAGCTGCAAGGCCAGTGATATCGAGCTCTAGGAAGCTAGGGATTGCAGTTGCCTCAACGCGTACGTCGATTGTGTTGTTTACATGCTCAAGTACGCCATCGCGATCATGCTCACCGATTGCATGGACAGGAACAGAAACGACAACTTTTTCTCCACGACGAACAAGAACCAAGTCGATGTGCTCGAGGATCTGCTTAAGTGGATGGCGAACAATCGCCTTTGGAAGTGTGAGCTCAGTCTTTCCATCAATAACGATGTCGAGCAAAACATTTGACTGCTTAAGAGCAACGCCAAGTTCGCGTGCTGGCAGTGTGATGTGCTGTGGCTTCTCACCGTGACCGTAGATAACGGCAGGAACTAAACCATCGCGACGTGCACGACGTGATGCGCCCTTACCAAATTCGGTACGAACAACACCGTTGATAGTGATCTCTGCCATTTTGAATTACTCCTCTAGTGGAAACTTCGGTTTGAACACAAAGTTCCAGTAAGGATTTAAATCCTAAACCGTCGATTACGGAAGTAAATTGATACCCTCGCCGGAACAGCCCAAAGATTAGCCTGTGCAGACGAGATTGTGCAAATTAGGCTTATGAGTGGCCGTCAAAGAGGCTTGTCACTGAGCCGTCTTCAAAGACTTCGCGGATTGCCCGAGCGAGAAGCGGTGCAATCGAGAGGACTGTAAGTCCCTCGAACTTCTGCTCCTCTGATATCGGAAGCGTATTTGTAATAACAACTTCTGATGCTTTGCAATCGCGCAGGCGCTCAATGGCTGGGCCAGAGAAAACTCCGTGAGTTGCAGCGACGATGACATCTTTTGCGCCAGCTTCAAATAAGGCTTCTACCGCCTTTGCAATTGTGCCCGCTGTATCGATCATGTCATCGATAACTACGCATGTCTGACCTTGTACATCACCAACAACTCGACCGACAACGGCCTCATTAGGGACTCGAGGATCGCGTGTCTTATGAATAAATGCGATTGGGCAGCCACCTAGGAGATCTGACCAGCGCTCAGCAACGCGTACACGACCAGAGTCTGGAGAGACAATTGTTAAACGGCTGCGATCTACTTTGCTACCAACATAGTTTGCGAGCATAGGTAGAGCAAAGAGGTGATCTACTGGGCCATCAAAGAAGCCTTGAATCTGTGATGCGTGCAGATCGACAACCATTAAGCGATCAGCACCAGCTGTTTTAAAGAGATCGGCCATTAAGCGTGCAGAAATTGGTTCGCGTCCGCGATGTTTCTTATCTTGACGTGCATAACCATAAAAGGGTGTAACAACTGTAATTCTTTTAGCTGATGCGCGCTTAAGTGCATCGACCATGATGAGTTGTTCCATAATGTGCTTGTTGACCGGTGTAGTGTGGCTTTGCAGAACAAATGCATCGCAGCCACGAACTGATTCTTCAAAGCGAACAAAGATTTCGCCATTGGAAAAGTCGTAAGCCGAGGTTGGGGTTAACTCAACGCCGAGCTCAGATGCAACATCATCGGCTAGTTCGGGGTATCCGCGTCCTGAAAATAAACGTAGTCGTTTTTCAGAAGATAACCGGATCTCTCCCATGTTTAGCCCTTCTTTTTCCTTGCCTCGGCTGCTTGCGCAGATTTACTGCCTACGCGCTTACGCAGGACCCAATCTAATACATTTCTCTGCTTAGCCCTGCCAACTCCAATCGCGCCTGCCGGAACATCTTCTGTAATAACAGATCCAGCGGCCGTATACGCACCATCGCCAATAGATACAGGAGCTACCAGCATTGTGTCGCTGCCGATGCGCACATGATCACCGACCGTTGTGTGATGCTTCTCAACGCCGTCATAGTTCACAAAGATTGTGGCTGCACCGATATTGCTGCCCTTGCCGATAGTTGCATCTCCGACATATGAAAGATGTGGAACTTTTGAGCCAGTGCCTAAGGTTGAGTTTTTCATCTCGACGAAGGCCCCTACCTTCGCGCTATCGCCAAGCACTGTTCCACTGCGTAGATATGTAAATGGTCCGACTGTTGAAGCCTCACCAATAACAGTATCTGTGGCTATAGATTCAAGAACTGATGCGCCCTCTTTTACTACACAGTTTGTCAGTGTTGTGCGCGGGCCAATAACGGCACCAGATGCAATAGTAGTTAGCCCCAAAATAGCGCTGCCTGGATGTAACGTGACATCTTTGGCCAGTGTTGCTGTTGCATCAATCCATGTTGTAGTTGGATCAATAATCGTGACACCTTCGCGCATCCAGTGATCATTGATTCGATCGCGCAAAAGCGCTGCACTCTCAGCCAGTTGAACGCGGTCATTGACACCTAAAATCTCGGTGAAATCTTCAAGCATGATGGCAGCGATTGATTCGCCCGCGTTTTTTAAGATTCCAATCGCATCGGTTAAATAAAGCTCTCCCTGCGAATTTGAATCTGTAATCTGCCCAATCGCACCAGCTAACTTTGCGCCATCAAAGGCATACACACCTGAGTTAATCTCAAAAATAAACTTCTCATCTTCACTAGCATCGCGCTCTTCAACAATCCGTAAAAGCTCATCATTGGCATCGCGAATAATGCGTCCATAGCCCGATGGGTCGGGGTGCTCTGCAGTTAGTACCGATGCTGCGAATTTTCCTGCGCTATGCGCATCTAGAAAGGCTGCTAATGATTGACCTGTCAGCATCGGAGTATCACCGGCTAAAACTAAGACGGTGCCGCGTGGGGGATTTCCTGCGAGCGCTAACTGAGTAGCGTGGCCAGTGCCGCCACGCTTTTCTTGATAGATAGTTGATGCAGATGGTGCAATCTCGGCAATATGTGCCTCAACACCTGCACGATTGGCGCCGACCACAACGCGAATCTGTGCTGGATTTAGGTGAGCAACTGCTGCAAGTACGTGTCCAAGTAGCGAACGTCCTGCAACGCTATGAAGAACCTTTGCTTGGCTTGATTTCATCCGTGTTCCGTCGCCTGCTGCGAGAATAATCACGGTTTCTAAGGCCACGAGTGAAGTCTATCGCTCCGCCACCAGGTATCGATCCTGGACCCTGGGCTTCAAAGGCCCATGTGCTAGCCACTACACAATGGCGGAACCCATATTCTCCCTTATAAAGGGTGGTGCTCGTGACCATTAGCGCAGGTAATTAGGTAAGAACTTTCGCCCCAGCAACTGGTCCATATGCGCGTGCAACGCTTCCGACGACGCCACTTGCAGTTAGCGCTACCGCTAAATCAAGGCCCGCCTCTTCATCGGTAACTAAAAATGCAACGGTTGGACCAGAGCCTGAAACTAGCGCACCGAGTGCTCCATACTCTTGGCCAACATCTAGAACTAATCGCAGTGCAGGGCGCAATGAACAAGCCGCTGCCTGCAAATCATTTACTAAATGTGCACCAACTGACTTTGGATCTGCAGCCAGTAACGCCTGCATTAATAGTTCATTTGTTTGCGGTTCAGCGATTTCAGACTCAGAACGCAGACGATCACACTCGGTATATATGGAAGGGGTAGATAAACCAATACTTGATAAGGCTAATACCCAGTGATACGTACCGCGCGAAAGAGCTGCAGTTAGTTGATCACCGTGGCCAGTACCGATCGCTGTTCCACCGCTTAACATAAATGGAACATCGCTACCTAACTGTGCAGCGATTTCAGCCATCTCTTCCCGGCTCATTCCGAGTGAGTATAAATAATCAATTGCAACGATTGCA
>Ga0214919_10002299_pt1 | contig 30182 bp, 27 predicted proteins | sample LL1503_MetaG_FD_177994 | JGI IMG/M metagenome (GOLD analysis project Ga0214919, IMG submission 177994) | Freshwater microbial communities from Lake Lanier, Atlanta, Georgia, United States - LL-1503 | ecosystem: Environmental > Aquatic > Freshwater > Lake | place: USA: Georgia | collected... | reverse complement strand
TATTAAAATTGCTAAAAAAATTATTGTTGAGTTTAAGGCATTAAGAAGAAATCAAAAATGTATAATATATTTTTTTGAAGAAAACATAAAAAATTGAAAAATGAAGTGTTTATAAATTTCATATAGAAAAAGTTTGTTAACAACAACAACCACAACAACAACAATGTCTCTTATGGATGATATGACGTTTTGGATTCTTGGTTGGGTTCTGCCTTGGTTTCTACCTGGAGCAAAGACGCGGATTCCTAATGCCAGACTTATTGTGATGCGTGAAATGTATAAGCTTGAAGCTGAAGCAAAAGCTAAAAGCGATAAGTCTCTGTCCAAGTCTGAGAATTGAGTGCTATGTTGTAGTATAACGATAGATAATAGCAAAAAAAGGGATATGTGGTATAAAAATAAACTAATTTTTATTTAAAAATTAGTTTATTAAAAATTTTTCACTAAATGAGACAATTTAATTTATATTATTATTAAACTAAATATTCAATTTTCATTAAAATTTTATGATTGTTTGCATGAGTTACCATATTCCTAATATATTCAAGTATTTCTAAAGCATATTTATTCATTTTTTCAGTACAAATTGGAATAATAATAATATATTTTATATTTTTATATGATTCAATTGTCTTATTAAGAATATTTTGTGATTTTCCTACAACTTGTGAAAAATCTTTTTTATATAAAAGTTTAGATATTTCATTACATATATTAAGTAATTTACTTGAATATGGTAATTTGTATAATTTTTTTTTATTATATTCAATATTTATAATATCGACTGGTGGAACCGGAAGTGCTGGTGCTACTTCATCTAGACGTATAGCCTTTGATGACATAGTTTATCTATTAATTTATTATAATTAACAATTTATTATAATTTCAATTTTTTATTTTTTTTTTAATATAAATATAATATTTATGTAACATTTACACTAATTACTTATAAGGTTATATATTGTCAATCATATGTTTTATAAAAAATATTGTTTCATTATAGTTAATACTAACATTACTAAAAAGTCTTGTCAATGATTTATTATTTGTCAAAGCTTTTTTTATTATTTTTGTTCCATCATCACCTATATTACAACAACCAAGCATAATTGTTCCGAGTGATGTATTTATTTCAAAAGCGTCTGCAATTGCTTTTGCACCTAAAATACCTATATCATTAAATTCAATATTAAGTGTTTTTAATGTTGTATTTACTTTTAAAGCTTTTGTTATTGATTTTATTCCTTCAATACCAATATTATTCATAGAGATGTTAAGTATATCAAGTTTTATATTTATTAAAAGTTCTGCTATTGCTTTTGTTCCGTCATTGTTTATATGATTCCAACTAATATCAAGTGTTCGTAATGTTGTATTTTTTTCAAATGCTTTTGCTATTGCTTTGGCTCCTACAACACCTATTTTATTAAGGGCGAGACTAAGCTTTGTTAGTGTTGTATTTTGTATAAATGATTCTGTTATTATTTTATTATCACCAATTTTATTCTTAGAAAGGTCCAGTGTTGTAAGTGTTGTATTATTTATCAAGGCTTTCATTATTGCTATAGCTCCTTGATAACCTATATTATTATTATTAAGATTAAATTCTTTTAATTTTGTATTTATATACAATGCTTCTGCTATTGATATAGCTCCTTGATAACCAATATTATTGTCATTAAGATTAAATTCTGTTAATGATGTATTTGTTTTTAAGCCTTCTGCTATTGCTATAGCTTCCGAATAACCAATGTTATTACTATTAAGGTCAAGTACTGTCAGTGTTGTATTTTTTATTAAAGATGATACAATTGCTATTGTTATGGCTCTATAATAACCGATATCATTAAGGTAAAGTTTTGTTAGTGTTATATTTTGTTTGAAGGCATCTACTATTGCAATAACTCCTTCACTGCATATATTATTCTTAGAAAGCCCAAGTTCTGTTAATGTGTTATTTGTTACCAAGACTTCTGTAATTTCTTTTATTCCATCAACACCAATTTTATTTCCAGAAAGATTAAGTATTTTTAATATGCTATTTTGTTTTAATGCTCCTAATAATGCTTTACCTCCAACATCACCAATATTATTTAAAAATATATAAAGTTCTTTTAATTTTGTATTTTTTTTTAAAACATCCATTATTGCTATAGCACCAACATCACCAATATTATTTTTAGAAAGGTCTAGTTTTGTAAGTGACTTATTTATTATCAAAGCTTCTGATAATACTATGGTTCCATTATCATTAATATTATTAGTATGAAGCTGAAGTATTATTAAATTTGTATTTTTTTTTAATGCTTCTGCTAATGTTTTAGCTCCATTATTACCAATATTATTATTAGAAAGGTTTAGTTCTAATAGTGATATATTTGTTTTTAAAGTTTCTGTTAATACAACAAATCTGTTACTATTTATTTTATTATTTGAAAGATCAAGTTTATTAATATTATTTATAAATAACTTAGCTAATGTATAAAATTTTGTCATAGTTAATGTATTATTTAAAAAATTTATATTTTTTAGTGTTTTTAATATATTTAATGCAATAGATTTACATTGCTTATTTACTTCAAGTAATTCCAGAATAGATTCTATATGTGATAAACTAAAAATCATATATAATAAATCATAATTTAGTTTATCTAAAGATATATTATTTGACCTGTTCATTTCTTAATTTGTTTATTTGTTTAGAAATAATTATTATAATTTATAATTTTCAATTTTTTTTATTAAAGATCTCAAAAATAAATAGGATAAAATAATAAATGTATAAGCAAATAAATTAAAAATATAATCCAAAATATTTAATAGTAATATTATTTAATAGTTAATTCTTTAATTTCAAAATTATCCATTACATATTTATATAATTCTTTTGTTGTTTTTTGATCATCAAATATATAATAAAATATAAATTTATATCCAATGTGTTTTTGTAAATTAGATAACCATATTTTATCAGTTAGTCGAATATTACTATTAACAATATAATTATAAAAAACTTTAATATTTTTTAATAATTTTTCGTAATCTTTAATAGTTTTTATTTTCCAAAAACTAAATTTTGTTGATAATTCATATAAATTTTTAACATGCATTTTATTATAAATTTTTGATAAATTTGAATTTTTATAAAACATATTAGTAGGATACCTATCTAAAGGATCCCCTTTATAAATAATATTTATAACTTTTTCATTTTTAAAGATATAAGGTAAATATTCACAATTAATGAACCATTCATCTATACCATATATGAACGAACCATCTGCTTTTGCATTTGTTTTGGTAAATTTTTTAATATTCCTATTATTTTTTGTTTTACGTATTATTTCGTTTATCATCTTTACTAATTCATAATTGTTATTTCTTATTTTTTCTAAACTTTTTTCAAATAATTGTATGGGTGCATGAATATTTTTAATATATATTCCTGCATAAACTGTCCCATTAATTGTTTTATTAAAAAATTTATTTGCATATTGCCGTTCATAACCTATTTCTTGTTGTAAAGTTATATTATTATTTGTTTTTATAATTTTTTTTAAACAATATTTTAAATAAAATTTAATTTCTCGTTTATTGTAATCTATATCTGTAATAAATCTTAAATGATTTTTTAAATTTTCATCAAATAATGGTAAAAATCTCATAAACGTTCCAAATACACCTATATGAAGACTATTATCTCCAATAAATGATTCACAATAATATTTTACAAATTGTATAGTATCACTGTACATAGAAAGTAAAATATTAAAATCTTTATCATTTTCAATTGAATGATCATAATAAACTATAAGAAATAATAATGATTTTCTATTTACATATTTTATTATCATTTTTAATCCATTTATATATGTAGACGCATCTCTATACATATCATGTAATTTGAATATAGAACAACTTATAATTACTTGATTTTTCATCGGTTTTAATTTTTTATTGATATATGTTAATTTGCATAGTTTGGTACTCATTATATTATAATATTTTTTAATTTACTATATAGATCATGAATTTATGGCTACTATATAGTTTTTCTAATGCTTTCTATATTGTTATAATTTGTTATATTTATATGTATCTAAATTATAGTTTTGATGTTTACAATATTAATTATCTTTATCACTATATTCTTTGTTATCGTCCTGAAATATCTACATAGACATTATTATATAATAAATAAATGATTTTTAGTTATTTTTATGCTATTGAATTTAATTTAATTTATTATATAAATCATGAATTAATTTATGGTGACAATTATTCTTAAAATTTTTTTTATAATATTCTTTATATTTATCTAACCAATAATTAAACTGTTTATCATCAGTATATTTTGCAATTGACCATGGTTTACCGTTTTCACCATAAAAATCTAAAACAACTACATCTTTATTTTTATTAGGATCAACTCTACGTGCTAAAAATATAATATCAATATGATGCCATTTATACTTGTAATATTTAGAAATCAAATCTGATTCACAACCATATGCAAATTTTTTTGAATTAAATAATATTTTTTTTAAATTATTATAATCAACAATATTTGGTTTTATCAAAAAAATACTTGATTCAACATTCATATTTTTGTTTTGATGTATATTATATTTTTTAGAAAAATCGTAACAATTGATATCATATAATCTTTTTTCAATTAAATGACCGTGTTTCAAATCCTTAACATACGTAGAATTATAAACATTTGTTGTTTTTTCATCTAAGAATGGATACATACATCCAAAAAAACAACCAGCTGGTGTATCTAGAGAAAATAAACTGAAAAAGTCTGGTTTAATAACTAACATATCAGCATCTATCATTATTACTTTTTCATATTGTATCAAGTTAAATACATGTAATTTTGTAAAACTTTTAGAATATGATTGTTGAATATGTTCTTTAGAGTGTCTAATATTTTTAAAAGGGATTTGAATGTAATCTATCTTAATCACTTTATCATAATATTTCATAATATCATTTATAGCTTCTTGAGAAATATCAGGTGTGACTAAACATACTAAATCTATTTCTTTTCTAAATTCTGGATGGACTAATTGTATTGAATACGCCATCGATAAAATACCAGGTAAATAATTATCTCCTAACATTAATAATGTTACAACCGCAAATTTCTTATTTAATTTTGGTATGAAAAATTTAACTAATTCAGTACCCTTTTTATATGTTTTTTTTTGTTTTGTAAATGTATCTTCAATTGTTATATATTTATTTTTTGAATTAAATACAAATAAATTTTTATTTATATATGCATTAGGATGATTAAATATATTAATTATATTGTTATTTAATAACACATTATTAAAATAGCACACATTATCATATTTTAATTTAAGTAAACTTTTATTGAATTCATCAACATATAAAATTTTATAGTATTTTCCAATGTATTTTTCATAATATTGTGATAATACGTCATTTTTCATATAACAAATAATATCATATTTAGTAAGTCTGTGTAATAATTCACCATTTACAATTATTTTATTTAATCTTGATTTTGTAATTTTATTTAATATTGTTACAAAACAATTCATTAAAATAATATATAAAATAATATATTAAAAATAATTATTATAATATATAAGCACACAAACTATAAATAGTATCCAAAATATCAGATATTTATTATTATCTATTATTAATTTTTTATTTTTCTATCTCTCTCTCTCAAAAAAGATAGATATCTATTTTAATAGATTCAAATAAAAACGTATAAGCATATGAAATTAAAAATAGACTACAAAATAATAAAAATAGATATATAATAAAGTAAAAAACATAATACGATTTATATCTTATAAAAGTAGATGATTATACATCAAAAATAATATAATAATAATGTAGTAAATTGTAGTATATATGTAGTAAATAATGAAAAAAAATGTAGTAGTAAATGTAGTAATAAAATACTACAAAACAATTTTATACTTATTACTGCCATTTTGACCCAGGTATCTTTATTTTTCTTCCTGTTTTTAATATTTCTCTTATTAAACCATATCCAGCTCCTATACCCTTATTACCAGAAAAGTCAAGTCTTGTAAGTGTTGTATTTATTTTTAACGCTGTTGCTAATGTATAGATTCCTTCGGTTTCTATCCTATTAAAAGCAAGACTAAGATTTGTAAGTGTTGTATTTGTTTCTAATGCTTTTGCTATTGCTTTAGCTCCATCGTCACGTATTCTATTATCATGAAAGCTAAGTGTTGTAAGTGTTTTATTTATTTTTAATGCTGATGCTATTGCTATAGCTGCTTCATCTTCTAAATTATTACGATATAGGTCAAGTATTATCACTGATTTATTTCTTTTTAAAGCTGTTGATAATAATATTACATTTGATAATATTATTTCTAAAAAATAACGATCAAATTCTGCTTCAAAAGATTTTGTGTTGCAACCAGCAAAATTAAGAAATTTTAATGATGTATTTTTTTCTAATACTTTAAATACTACTTTTGACTCATAACTATCTTTAAGAGAAACATTATCAAGTTGACTTAAATTACTAATATAAACCTTAACTAAATGATAAAATTGTACCATAGGTAATCTATCTTTATTTCTAAAATCTATTTTTATTCCTTTATATTTCATAATCATAAATTGATGAAAAATACTATTTAATAGTTTATTTACTTCATGTAGTAAAATACAGTCTTGAAAAGATAGATATCCAGCAATTATTAATAGTAGTTCTTCAGGTAAATGGATTAATCTGCGAACATCATCCATTTGTTAATTTAAGTATTTTAATATATAAATATTATAATATATAATTTTCAATTTTTTATTTATCAATCTCTCTCTCTCAAAAAAAATAGATATCTATTTTAATAGACTAAAATAAAAAAATATATAAGCAAATAAAATCTAAAATAGAATATATATAATGGTAGATAGAGCAGAGTATAGATGTGAATTCTGTAATAAGTATTATGCATCATATAAAAGTAGATGGTTACACATCAAAAAATACCATAACAATAATGTAGTAAATTGTAGTATAAATGTAGTAGAAGATAAAAAAAAATGTAGTAATAAATGTAGTAATAAAACACTACATAAAAAGATAGATGGTAATACATGTAAATATTGTAATAAACAACTTTGTGATAGAATGTATAGATGGAAACATGAACAAAAATGTAAATTATCTATAAATATTAATTCAACAGAAATTTATGAAATAAAAAAACAAAATGAAAAATTAGAAAAACAAATAGAAGAATTAAAAGAACTTATACAAAAATCAATGAAAATACATCCTAAAACATTACAAAAAATTAATAATCAATTAAATATGAATAATAATGGTATTATCAATAATAATTTTATTGTTCAACTTGGTTACGAAGATTTTAATAAAGTATTATCTGAAAATGAAAAAATTGGTTTATTAAATAAACATTCTAATTCAGTTATTGAAATGGTTAAGATGGTTCACGTTAATCCTAATAATAAATATAAACAATATAAAAGTATGTATATTACTAATTTACAAAATAATGTAGCTTATAAATATGATGATACTTGTAAAAAATTTATAGCTGTATCAAAAATAGAATTGTTAGATTCAATTATAGATAATCGAATAGCTGATATTGAAAATTTTTATGAAGATTATAAAGATAAAATAACACCATTTACTTCTAATCATATTCAAAATTTTTTAGAAAAAATATCAAATGAAAAAGATTATAAGGATGTTAAAAAAGAAGAATTAAAATTTGCAATTTATAATGGTCGTGAAGAAATTATAAATCAAATTAAAGAAAACAATCCGGATCTAAATATTTTTATATAAAATAAGATAATTTTTATTCATTCTTAAGTTCATTATCAAAATAATATTTTGGAATAGTTGATATTCTTACATGTGTATAAGCAACTCCTAAACCATTCACACTTATCCATACTTTACCATTTTCTTTCATAAATTTTTTAGCAACTTCTGCTACGTGTTTCCAAAATTCTTGTTGCTGTATTTCAGGCGCATTATCAATAAAATCTTTTAATGTAGCATAATTTTTACCACTAACAGGCATTGGAATTACTAGCATAGTATCTTTACTTAAATTTGGAAAAGAAATAACATATTCATTTTGTGAATTTTTTATATGTTCTTGAAAATCTTTTTTATTTTCAATTTCTGGTAGTTGATCATGAGTTCTAAATTTCTGTTTGAATGGTACATTGCCATCATTTTTTAATACACTTGTATTCCATTGAAATTTACCTTTTATATTTTTTGGATATTTTAAAATAATACCTTTTTCCCATTTGGTTAAAATATCACTCCATAACATTTAATATATTATATATTATATATTTATTATATAAAATATTTTTACTTGCATCATTGTTTTAAAGATACAAATTTTATAATTAATATTATGTATAATTATAAAATTAAAATATTGTGTAAAACAGAAGATATTCTATGTTATAATAACGAAGACAGTTCTAATAAACATTTATTTTGTAATAATGAAGACATTTCTACTAACCATCTATTATTTTATAATAATGAAGAAATTTCTAAAAAAAATCCTAACAAACAAAATTTAAAAAAATTAATAGATAATACTATTATTGAAAAAGCATTAATATTACATAAAAAAATAATAAATAATACCACCACTATTGAAAAAGCATTATTACATAAACAAGTACCGAATTTTACAACAAAACCATTAAAATTTATATGTAAATGTGGTAATGAAATATCTGAGTTTGATTTTGAAAGTTTTAGAACAGAATTATCATTAGAATTTATATGTAAACGCGATAGTGAAATATCAGAGGATGATTTTCAAATTTTTATTAAACATATGAAATATAATGGTTTTAGCTCTATTGAATCTAATACTATAAATTTAATAAAAATAAACAATAATAAATCAGAGGAAATAATTTTTAAATATAATTTTCAATCAGAAACTAAAATACTTATTAAAGAAAATAATTATAAAATTAATTATAAAATTAAAATAGGATGTACATCAGAAGACGAACTATGTTATAATAATAAAAAAATTTCTAACAAAAATTATAACAAACTAAACTTTGAAAAATTAATGAATAATACCGACTATATTGAAACAGCATTAATATTATATAAAAATTTTAAAAAGTTTACAACAAAATCATTAGAATTTATGTGTAAACGTGAAATATCAGAGGATGAATTTAAAACTTTTATTAAAGATATGAAAGATATTGGTTTTAAATCTAATAATTATAATACTATACATTTAATAAAAATAAATGATAATAAACCAAGTGAACAAATTTTTATATATGACTTTCAATCAGAAGAGAAAATAAATATTATCCCAAAAAATAATAATTATAATTATAAAATTAAAATAGAATGGACATCAAAAGACGAATTATGTTATAATAATGAAGAAATTTCTATAAACATTAATAACAATCTAAATTTAAAAGAATTAATAAAAAATACTAACTATATTAATGATTTTAAATATATTGATTTGAAAACAAAATCATTAGAATTTGATTGTAAATATAAAATATCAGATATTGATTTTAAAACTTTCATTGAATATATGCAAAATATTGGTTTTTTTTCTAATAAAGATATTCTAATACATTTAATAAGTAATAAAACCATTAGTATATATAAATTTCAATCAATAATTAAAATACATAATTACAGTACACAATTTTTATATAAAAAATTACAATAATTATATAATCTAAAAAATTGATACTTTTATTATTAAAATAAATAATATTATATATTAAGTATAAAAAACACAATGACAACATCAACAAATGCTTTTAATATTATACAACCAACCATAAATTTTGGAATTATTGGTTGTGTATCTTCTGGTAAATCTACATTATTAAATTCATTATTTTGTGATACATATAGTGATATGAAAATTAAAAGAACTACAATGATTCCACAAGTATATCAATGTGATCCAAAAATTCAAAAAAATAAAACTTATGCAAAAGAAATTAGAAAACAAAATGAAGAAATTAATAAAAAAATTATTGAACAAACAGAAAATAAAACTGCTTTAACTATTCAAGATTGTTATGAAATAGTTTATAAAGTGCCACCAATTAATAATTTTATTAAATTACCTCCTAATATTAATGTCGCTATTTTTGATATTCCCGGTCTAAATGATAGTCAAACAAAAAATACTTATTTTGAATATCTTAATCAAAATTTTTATAAGTTTGATTATATTTTATTTGTAATTGACATTCAAAGTGCTTTAAATACAAGTGATGAAATGGATATTTTACATTTAATTAAAAATAATATTTTAGATATTAAAAAAAAATATAACAAAGATATTAAATTATTAGTAATTTGTAATAAATGTGATAATATGGAATTAAATAAAAATGGTATTTTGGAAATGGATGAACCTGAATTAGAAGAAATGTATGAACAAATTATTAAAACATTAAAAAATGAATTAAGTATTATTAACTATGATATTATTAAATATTCCGCTGAAGATACTTATGTATATCGTTTATTATCAGACGGTCATTCATTAGATCAGAAATATATTGATAGACTTGGTATCAATGAATTAGGAAAAATAAAATGGAAAGAACTAAAAGCTAACTCATCAATGAATGAATTAGTTAAAATTCTTAAAGATTTAATTAATATTGATGAAAGATTAAAAAATACAGGATATGCTGGTTTAATTGATAAAATAAATAAAGGTATTGACACTTCTTCAACAATATTATTAAATAAAGTTAATATTATTGAAGAAATTATTCTTAAAAAAGAACAAGATTTAACAAAAGTTAACATATTATTTGATAATATTTATAAATATGTTAAAGAAATTCAATCATTTGAAAAAACTATTGATATTAATAGTATTTTAAATAGTATTAAACTTTTCTGGCATAACATACTATTTACAAAATTTCCATTTGATACTATTGATACAACAAATCATACTAATATTAAAAAAAATTATTATGAAACATTAATAAAACAACAAGAAACATATAAAGGTATTAAATTTAATTCATTTGTTGAATCATATATTGATAAAGAAACTGATTACTTTGTATTTAATCTTGATACAATAATATATGATACTTATTCATTTCCTAAGATTATTGATACATTTATAAATATTTATAATAATAATAATAAAAAATTACCAATAGATAAACTTATGAAATCTATATATAAAATACCCATTAATGATATTCATAATTTAATTGTAAGTTTAACAGAACTATTTTTTATTGACTATGAAGAAACATGTACTATTTATATGAATTATTATAAAAATTATAAAGATTATTATGATTATCCATCTACACAGATACGACATATTGGAGTATGTTCTCTTCATAATATGTATATAAAAGAATATATATCAACAAATAATATTAATTATAATATATTATCAATTACTGTTAACCATTACAATATCATTTATAGTTCAACTTTTAATATGACAAATTTTGATTATACTGATAAAAATTTAGAAAAAGATATTGAATCATTCTTAAAACCATTTAAAATATTTATAAATTACATAAATAAACCTGATACACAAATTAATGAAGAAGAAGAAGATGAAGAAGATGATGAAGAAGAAGATGAAGAAGATGATAAAAATGAACAATATATGATAAAAAGAATGTCTCTAAATATGAAGAAATGCTCAAATAAAATATTTTAAAACTATTGTAAACAGTTAAGCATATTCTACTTTTATATGTATTAGAAATTATCTAAATAACATTTTTTTAATTTTATAAATAAAAATTGAATATATTTTTTATAAATAATATAAAATATAACAATTTAAAAACACAATGCTTTTTACAAAAACAACAAAGTTTCTATATAGTAAGACGTTATTTAATATGTTATTTTTAAATGAATTAGGTCCGCTTGGTAGATGGAGCCAAGAGAGATGTGCAATTAAATTAAACAAGAAAATAGATTTGGCAAATGAAGATAATTGTGGTCCATGTGGCGAATATATATTAGAAAAGTTAAAAATTACAAAAACAAAAACAACTACTAATGAAACTTCTCCATGGTCAATAGCAGAGCAAGAAGAAAAAGAAAATAAAAATTAAATATGAGTAAAAAATAATTATTGATTTATAAAATATAATAATTTTAATAAATTAATAAATCTAAATTTTTTATTAAGTTAAATATTATCATGAATAATTTTTAATGCTTCTTTGCGATTATCATCTGATAAAATTTTTATTTTGATATTTTATTAAAACCATATTTTTTCATATAATCAGTCATGTTTTGCGTGCCTATCGAGAATTACATGAGCTACAAATAAGTTTTAAATTATATAATTTAATTTCACCTCTATTTTTTTAACTAATAATATGACCATAATAAAAATTATTTTTACTAATACTTATGTTAATTGTGATACAAACAATGGAGTACTAAATAAAAAAATTGAAAATTTAAGTGTTAATTGGTTCTAATAGAAAAATTAGGTTACCTTCGGCTGCCAACAAGAAACGTACGAAAACCAATTGTGGCTTCGTAGAAAAATCGATCAAAGCTCGATGGCATCACCAGCTTCGCCACCACCTTCGGCACCACAATCACATCTCATCGATCAGGTCTGCAAGGAGGCCCGCAAAGCAGCCAGCAAAGCGGTCCGTGAAGAGATCAGAAAAGCGATCCGTGAAGAGATCCACGAAGCTGCTCTCGAAGCGGCTCGTGCGGCCCGTGAAGAGATCAGCAAAGCAGCTCGCGAAGCGACTCGTGAAGTGGGTCGTGAAGAGATCAGCAAAGCGGTCCGTGAAGAGATTCGCGAAAAGATCAGCGAGGAACTCCGTGAAGAGATTCGCGAGGAGATTCGCGAAGAGATCCGCAAGGAGCTCCGCAATGAGCTTCTCGATGAGCTTCGCGATGAGGTCCACAAAGAAGTCACCAATCAGCTTCGCGATATGTGATGTGTTGTTGATGTGTTTAATGCAACTATTAAATAGCTGCATAAAAATAAACTAATTTTTATTTACAAATTAGTTTATTTATAAAAAATTTAGAATTATATTGACATATAACAGTTGTTAAAGGCTACACTATATAATAAAAAGTTAAAAATATTAATTCAACAAAAATTGAAAATTTAAGTTTTTACTAATTCCATTATAAAATTTTGTTTAAGAAGCTAACAAGCAACGTCGTCAAAATGAACACTGTCAAGGTTAATGCTAAGGCATTTTTGCTTAAGTATGATAATTATTACATCTTGTTTATGCTTGCATTATTTTTTTGGTGCGGCTTTTTTTTCATGCCTGGAAGTTTTATTGTCGCAGTTTTTATTATAAATCATCGAGTTCACTGAGCCTTATGTAGACTCATACGTAAAGCGAAGAAGGCCGCCTAGGGCAACTCAAGCTCTGTCTACTGATTAAAGCTCCTGTTGATGTGTTGTTGATGTGTTTAATGCAACTATTAAGTAGCTGCATAAAAATAAACTAATTTTTATTTACAAATTAGTTTATTTATAAAAAATTTAGAATTATATTAACATATAACAGTTGTTAAAAAGGCTACACTATGTATAATAAAAAGTTAAAAAAATATTAATTCAACAAAAATTGAAAATTTAAGTTTTTATGCAGTATATTATAAGATTTTATTTAAGAAGCTAACAAGCAACGTACGAAGACACGCTCTCATGTGCAATTGTTCTTCTCTCAATTTTTCCTCGTTCAACCCACCACCAAAAAACATGTTGGATAAGTGGTTGTCAATTGTGTTTGCGATATGGTTTGTTATGTGTATGGCTCCCTGTATTATATTAATATTTATGATAATTTACAAGGAGCTCACGGGGCCTTATGTAAACCCATACGCAAAACGAAGACTACCACCCCCAGGGCAATATGAATGCATATTTATTAAAATTGATGATTTTATAATTAATAATTTTATAAGTTATGTTATTGTTCTTATGTTCATATCTGTTTTTGTATCCTTATTTGTATGTTCAGATTTTAGACACGAGTTATTATATAAATAAATTGGATATATTATCTTTTTTTATTAATTTTATTAGAGAAAAGATTAAAAAAAAGAAAACTAATCTTTTTACAAAAACAACAAAGTTTCTATATAGGAAGACGTTATTTAATATGTTATTTCTCTCAAAATAATAATTTTATTAAGATTACTTTCTTTAATTTGTTAATTATTATATTTGTAGCTAAATAATATTTTTTTAATTTGATATTTTATCAAAACTATATTTTTTCATATAATTTTAAATTAGAACCTAATGAAGAATATATTAAAAAAAGAATAAGTCAACTTACAGTACATAAATTTATATAAAAATGTTTATCTTTTATAAGAAAATACAATAATGATGTAGTTTAAAAATTGAAAGTTTAATATTAAAAATATTATACATATCATTATATGTCAAAGTGTAAACATGATTCGAAATTTGCTTTTATAATTAGCAACAATAATGAAGAATTAAATAATTTAATAAGTATAGAAGATTATTTATTAAATAAAAACTTGCAGAATGAAATTAAAAATAAAGAAAAAATGATAGTTTGTAAAGAAAAACATGAATTAATTAAGTATGAATCAAAAATAAGAAATAGTCATTTTAAACATAAAATTAATAATCCAATGACCGATTGGCATAAAGAATGGCAAAAAAATTTTGAACAAATAGAAATACAAATTGGTAATAATATTGCAGATGTATTAGTTCATGATAATATAATAGAATTTCAACATAGTTATATTTCTGAAGAAGATACAAAAAATAGAAATATTAATGCAATTAATAATAATAAAAAATTAAATTGGGTTATTGATTGTAATAATTCAATAGAAGTAAATAAAATTGGTAATATTTATATGATATATTTTTATAATGAAGAATGGAAATATGAACATTTTTATTGTAATGAATTTATATATTTAAATATTAAAGACAAAATTTATAAAATTAATCCTACTGAAGTTAAAAGTAATATGATTGATGTAATTGAATATAAAACAAAAAGTGAATTTATAAATTCACTAAAAAATAATATAAATATATGGTCTGAAGAAAAAATTCCACAATGTATATTATATCATAATCAACGTGGTGCAGGATGTGGTAAAACATATGAAAGTATTCAATTAATGAATAAAAATGAAAAGTTTAAACACAAAGAATTATTTATATATTTAACAAAAGCACATACCGCAAAAGATGTTATTTATAATGAATTACAAGAACAATATGAAAGAGGTAGTTTAGAAAATCTTGAAATACATCAAGAAGATTGTAATAATTCTGGAAAACAATATAAAATTAGTTATTATAATAAACAAACTGATTTAGATTGTAAAATTATTATTGGAACTATTGACTCATTTATGTATGCAATTGGTAATAAAGAAAATAAAGATAATGATTTTTTTGTTGGAATTGTAAAATCTATCAGAGATGGTATTGTTAATACATCTAAAAATGGATTTATAAAATATTCGAGTAGTGATATTAAATTAAATAAAAAATGTTTGGTAATTATTGATGAAGCACAAGATCTTGGACCAGAATATATAGAAGCTGTATGTAGTATTATGAGAAATACATATATTGATGCTTATATAATTGGAGATAAATTACAAAGTATATGGGGAGAGCATAATATTCATACATTTTTAGAATTTAATGAATTACCTCATATTATTATTGAAAAAAGTACAGGTATTAATCATGTAATGAGATTTCATAATGAACATTTTAAGAATTTTGTTAATGATATAATTGATTTTAAAAAATATAATTTACCACCTATAACACAAATTTGTAATATATCTAATTGTAAATATAAACATGAAAATGATATTGAACCATATAAATTATTTCAAATACCAATAATATATGCAAACGATACAGATGAAAAAAAAATAAATAAATTAATTGAACAAATTATTAACTATATGGAAAATGAAATTAATACATATAATTATTTACCAAATAATTTTATGTTTATATTTCCTATTTTAACTAAAAATTGTTTAGCAAATAGATTAGAAGCACGAATACAACAATTTTGGATAGAAAAATTTAATGATAAAAATTATCAAAACACTGTTTTAATTAATAATAAATATTGGAAAAATAAAATAAATAATAAGAAATATTATAAATATATAGTTTTACATAAATCGGATGAAGGTAAATCTATAGATTTAAGAGAATCTGAAAATGCAACTAGAATATTATCTATTCATGCATCAAAAGGTAATGGTTGTGAAGTTGTATTTTTATTTGGATTAACTCAACATGCATTACAAATATTTAGTAAAGATAAATGTAATTTACAATATGATTCTTTATTACATGTTGCATTAACAAGACAAAAAAAATCACTATATATTGGTATTGAAGATATAGAAGGTGATATTTCACAAAGATTTAGTAAATATAATATTGAAATAAATAATGAAATAAAACCAAATTTAAATATTATAAAAAAAAATATTAAGTATGTAAAAATTATAGATTATGCATTAAATTCTAATAATATATTTAAAAATATTTATATAAAATATTTTTCAAAAGAATTAAAAAATATATTACCAGAAAATAATGATAATAAAGATATTATTGATTGGGGTCATCATATAATTCGTAATTGTGTATTTGAATATCAACTTTTATACAATATAATGAATAATGAAAAAATGGGAAATAATGATGTGTATTATAGTCAATATATAACTATATTAGATAAAATATCTAAAATAAAAATTGAATTCTGTGATCATAATGAATATTATAAAAAAATAAATAAATTTGGAAAAATTGATAAAATAATACAAGAAAGTTTTCCAATATTAATATTTGATTCTAATGATAAAACTAAATATTATAAATATAAATTAACATTAATGGATTTTATATTAAAAATTCAAGGGAAAATTAGTAAAGGTATTAAAAAACAAAAATTACCATTATTATGTCCATTAGAAACTGTAATATTATTACATATGATAAATTTATTTGTGGACGGTAAATTCTTAGATATCACAATTATGGATATATATTCAATTATATATTATTTTGACGAATGTTCTAATTCAATTAATGAAAATCATAATGATTATAAATGTTTATGTAAAGAAAAATTTACTGAAAATAATAATAGTAAAAATTTTGATAAATATTTAGATATTAGAAAAAGTATAATTAATCACTATAAAAAAACAGAGTCTATAAAATGTTTATATGAAAATTATAAAAAATATATAATTGATAATTTAGAAAATTCTGAATTTGAATATAATGTATATCATCCTATTACAATATTTGAAGAAAATACTAATTTTAAAATACATGAAAAATTTAAAATTATTGCAGAATCAAATAAATATATTATAAATTTTATCATTATACCACAATTTAATAAATTAAATTACAACAATATAATATTAAAATGTATATTTAATACTTTTTTATTATTAAATATTTGTAAAACACACAATAATTATGAAAGATATAAAAATAAAATTATATATGCGTGTATTTTAACATTAGATTCTACTGAACCAATATTTATTAAACTTGATATAGATAAAAAATGTGAAGTAATTAAAAATTCTATTAAAAATTATATATTATATGAATATTCTGATAAACATAAAGTTATTTTTAATTTTTATCAATATTGTAAACAAAATAAACCACCAAATAAAAATAGTATTGAATTTACATATGATGAAATTATAAAAGAAAATAATTTAAAACTTCCAAAATATATTGAAAATTATTTTTATGATATATCCGAACAAATTAAAAAAAATAATAAAGATAAAAATAAAATTGATAATATTATGTTAAAATTTAATAATATTGATTCTTTTTTAGAAGATATAAAAGAATATTTAATTGATGCAATAGACGAATATATTGAAGATAAAAATGAAGTAATTGATTTTTAATTTATAAAAATTAAATATGAGTAAAAAATAATTATTGATTTATAAAATATAATAATTTTAATAAATTAATAAATCTAAATTTTTTATTAAGTTAAATATTATCATGAATAATTTTTAATGCTTCTTTACGATTATCATCTGATAAAAATGAAATTGTTATTTTAGCATCTTTTTCATACCCTTCTAATTCTCCCAATAAAAATACAACGGCTCTTCCTACTATATCATAATTATTTTTATCTTTAATATTATATCTTCTTCCTTCTAATGCAGCAACTCTATATAAATATGTTTCGAGTGATTCTGTACGATCATTTAATACTTCAGTATGTAAACCCATATTATGTCCTGTATGTTTAAATCCTTTTTTATCTAATAAATTTTTTATTTTTGTTAAATGTATATGTAATTCACTTCCAATTTTTAATAATTTTGATTTCATTTCATTTTCATTTCTAATTTCTGGTTCTTCATATTCTAAAGTCATAATTTTTTCATCTAATTTCATAATAGTTTCTTCAATAATTTCTTGTGGTTCTTCAATAACTTCAGATGATATTTCATTTTTTGAAACTAAAATATCAACTAAATCAGCGTGTTTAAGTTTTAATAAATTAGATTTTTTTAAATTATATCTTTTAATAACTAATTCTATTAATATTGATTTCTTTAATTCTTTATAATCAGTCTTATCATCATAAATATCATCTACTTCTATTTTTTCTTTAATTTGATTTTTTCCATAAAATATTAATATTTTATTTACAATTGTAAAAACACATATTTTCATTTCAGAAACATAAATATTTTCACTTAATTTTAATTTATTTAATGCTAATAAACTTGGACCTGAAACAGGAACTTTTGTTCCATATAAATGATATACATTATTTTCATTTAATTTTTTTTTCTTTTCAATATCTTCACAACATTTAACATAATGATTTATATCACTAATTGGAGAAGCTTTATTTTTCCATTTTAATTGAATAAATACATGTTTAGATGGTATCTTACTTGTATTTTTTGTTTTAACAATATTAAATATTTCAAAATCTATAGCAGTTATATCTGAACCATATTCATCTTTAACATCTTTTTCACGTCTTATAGTAAATCCATCAGTAAAATGTTTAATTAATTCGTCATATAAAAGGTTTTCAAATGTAAAACCATCTTGAGAAGCAGTAGAAGTCATATTTGTTATAAATTATCATTTAAATTAATAATTTTATAAATCAATTTTTTATATTTAGTTTTATTAATTATTATACTTGTAGCTAAATAATATTTTTTTATTTTGATATTTTATCAAAACCATATTTTTTCATATAATCAGTCATATTTTGAGTTCCCATTGATGAATTACACGACCTACAAATAGGTTTTAAATTATCCAAGTGAATTTTACCTCCTTCTTTTTCACTAATAATATGACCACAATCAAAATTATTTCTACTAATAACTTCCGTTTGACAACATTTACATTTTCCTTCTAGAACATTTGGAAAATGTTGACTCCATAATGTATTTTTAACTGATACAGGAATTTTTTCTTTTGGTTTCTTTACTTTCTTTTCTTTATCATCTTTCTTACTTTCGTCTTTACTACTTTCTTCTTTTTTACTTTCATCTTTTTTACTTTCATCTTTCTTACTTTCGTCTTTCTTACTTTCATCTTTCTTACTTTCATCTTTATTAGAACTTAATTTCTTTTTTAATTTATCATATTTTTCATATTTCTTTAATAATTTCTCATAAAATGGAATTATTTCTAAAATACTCTCATTATTAATATTACATAATAGGCTAATGATTTGAAATAAGTCTATATAATTAGAATAATTAACTTGATATTTGCTTACTAAATTATTAAATTCCATAATATCTTCATTGTAATCATTACTAGTTGTTTTCTTCCATCTTAAAAAAATTTCTAATTGAATTTTTCTAAAATATAATTTTGTTCTATTATTAAAACTATTAATTTTAAACGAGTCCGATAATATAATATCCAAATAATCAGATATTATTTCTTTGCTTTTTGTGCTAAATATGGTAATCATATTAATTGAATTAGTTAAAAATGGAGTCATTGAGAAAGAATTTTGAGCTGTCTGAAATCCATTAATAATATTATTTTGAAAATTATTTGATTCATTTATAGTTTCTTGATTATTTCTTAATTCATTTGTAATTTCCATTAAAATATCAAAATATAGGTTTCTTGTAATTGCTAATGCAGAATTGCGTAGTGGTATATTTTTCGTATTTTTATTTATTTTATGTGTAGTATTAAAAAATATTTCAAAGAATACTTTAAGTTCTGTAGACATTATATTTAATACAAATAAATTTTTAATAAATAAATAAATTAATTTTTAAATAAAATTTGATTTATTTTTTTTTTCTATCAATACAAACAATGTAAACACTTCTTCGGTATAAAGACAATTAATAAATATTTGATGATTGTATAATTGAACAAATAAATAAATTTTGCATAATTGTATCATGATATAATTTTTTTGTGTTTATTTTATTAGATATATTATTTTTCTTTCCTTATACTGATTATATTTTGTATTAAAAAAATTGAATTGTTAATGTTATAACAAAGATGATTATCAAATGTATATGATATTTTGTGTATTAACATTTGTTCTTGCTATTCCTATTTCTATTGTTCCCGATACTATTAATGATATTTACAATACAGTTGGTATTGTTTTTACAATGAAGAATAATTTAACTAAATATTTAGAGAATGGTAAAAAAATTACTGGTACTACTTACATAATTCCAAATAATGGATATTGTAGAGTTTACATTGTTAAGGATTTTGAATGTAATTTAACATGTCGTAATATTTTCAAGTACCCATCGTTTGTGCCATCTACTGTTACATACGCAAAATCTTTTAGAACTCTTGAAGATGCAATTATATGGCAGAGCAATAAAATTAAAAAATATGGATTTTTAATTGCTAATAGTCGCGTTAATATAATCAGTGGTGGAGATAATGATGCAACGCATGCGCTAAATGCCGTTTTAACAATGAAAGAAGTAGAAGAAAAGACATCATTAGCAGACGCTATTACTACAAATACACCTTATTTTGGTAGTTTTAATATAGCAATTCTTGGATTTGTGAGAGAATATCGACAGCAAAAACATAAAGATATCGGATGCATTGACATAAAACAAAGAAATTAAATGTATGTTTAATTTAGCATAATATTATTAAAATTATTATTTTTTTATTGTTAATAAATAATTACAAGAATACTTTAAGTTCTATAGACATTATATTTAATATAAATAAATTTTTAATAAATTAATTTTTAAATAAAAAATAATTTATTTTTTCCTTTCCCTTTCCCTTTCCCAAAGCAGATGATGCGAACACTTATCCGCTCCTTGTTAGGAAGCTATTAGCATTCTGAATCCTTAATCACCTGTACCGTCAGCATCTGCAGCTCGGCCCTCTTAATCGCAACAAGACGTTCCGCCTCTTCAAGCTCATTCTTCGTATCAATGAGCTCTATCGCACGACGGAGCTTTGTCTCCTTCATGCGATCTTCACGGAGCTTGTTTGCTTGTGCAAAAATCTCAAGATCCGCGCTCATTGCTGAGAGGAAGGCTTCTGCTTGCCAAATGTGCATGGCACACTTTTCTTCTTGGTACCCGTCGTTGAGGCCAAATGATGCCACGTTAGTAGCACTCATGGGCTCGCGCATGCGCTCGATATAGATTTGAAGAGCTGCCATGATAGCGAGTGTTTCCTCTTCAGGCACGCGAAGGGTTGACATGATTGCACTGTGGCGATACAAGTAATTATCTTATAAAACCAATAAATACTTAAAATTTCAATTTTTTTATTATATATTTAATGTATGATTCCAAACAGATGTGCATTTATTTAGTGCCTGTCTTGAAAAGCGATTTACATAATGATGACAATATATTTTTTATAATTTTTGTTCAAATAATTGTACTTCTTCTAATATTTTATATGTTTCACAAACGTAACCATATACTTCTTTATTTACGTTTGTGGATCAGATGATATTGATATTTATGATTCGTCCATATTTGTACATAATTTAAACATGCAGATACGCATGCGAAACCAGATATGAACACAAGAGCAGAATCTAATGTGCTCACGTGCAAATTCTTGTTCTTCTATAATCTGCTGCTTTCGTTGTTGGCTTTGAACTAGCGCAACACGCTGTCGCTCATGTTTTTGGTCTTGTTCTATAAGCTGCCGTTCGTGTTTTTGATCTTGTTCTATAAGCTGTCGATGTTGTTTTTGCTTCAGATACTCTTGCTCTTTTTCTTGTTTTTGCTGCAGACGGTGTTTCTGTTTCTTTTGCTTTTCTTTCAGATTACCTTGCGCTAACATTTATTATACACCTTGATAAAAATATTTATAGTAAACATTTAAATTTTTTAATTTTTATATTTATAATATGATTATATAATTATCTAAATCTTTAATTGATATTTTATTATTATTAAATTATATAGATACTTTCTAAAAGTGTAAGAAACATGCATTTTTTTGGTGATGGACTAATTAAATATATAGATACTCATCTATGTTTTTTTTATTAGAATCAATTAACCCATAAATGACATTTAATAGTTTTTTCTTACTAAAAATAGCAGTACCACTATAACCATTTTTTGTAATACACGGACTCCAATATCTATATTTATATCCATTTATTTTTTCTTTTAATTCTTCTTGTACATCTATAAAAGGACATAAAATTTTAGTTTTACCAAAACAAATAATTTGTGGTTTTTCTACTTCAATTAACTCATATAACTCATTTGTTTTCATACTTGATCGAATACCATTAATATTCTATGCAATTATTTTCATTATATATTATATATTATTATATATGAATTTAAGTGTTCAATATTTTTTATTTTATTAAATTAAATAAAAATTATATTTTCTTATACCATATATTAATATGAATAAATTTTATGTTAATTTTATATTAATAATATATATTTTAATTTTTATATTTATATTATATTATGATCCCTATGAATATTTTTATATAAATGAAGAATTTACTAATACACAAATTGTTAAACCACAATCAAAAATAGGATTAATTACTTTTATGCGCAAACCTATTGATTTATCATTATGGCTCAAACACCATCGAAATTTAGGTATAACTAAATTTTTCATTAGAGTTGAAGATACGCCAGAATTAGAAGATTATTTAAAAAATCAACAAGATGTATGGTTTGAAATGAGTGAATCAGATAAAATAGGTAATAATTATGAAACTTTATTCCAAAGACAAATTATATTTATAGATAAAATTTTAAAAGTATCAAAAGAATATAATATTGATTTTTTATTTAATGTAGATGTTGATGAATTATTACATGGTTCACTTTTATTTTTAGATAATCTTGATAAAAAATATAACTGTTTAGTAATTGAAAATGCAGAAGCAGTTTATAACGAAAATGAAACATCTTGTTTTTCTGCTACTAAATTTATAAAATGTGGACAGGGAGCACCGTGTCGTGCTTATGTAAATGGTAAAAGTGGTGCTCGTGTTGTTGATGGTGTTCATTCAGGAGGAGTCCATCGTTTTAATTATAATAATAGTAATTCGGGTGATAATGTATATAATGTACCCTTTAATGATTTAAAAATATTACATTTTGACGCATGTTCATTAGGAAGTTGGTTTGAAAAGTTTTATCATTTAAGTAAAAATGAAAAAGATAATATTCCTTTTTCATATTATAAAGATAGTATAAATGCATCGAAAAAAGCATATGAAACATATAAAAAACATACAATGGATTATGCAAATAATATTTCAGAAGATCTTTTGTTTATAAAAGACTCGAATATATCCTAATAAATATTGAAAATTTATTAGTTTATTAGTTTATTTTTACTTTATATTGTTTGAGTAATCTAAGCTAATCTATAGCTATGCTTTTGTTTGCTGCTATAAAAGATGTAGTTGATATAGCACATGCTATAAAGGATGTTATTAATGTCACTAAAATGGTTTCTGTTATAAAACCTACTGAAGATGTTGAGTTAGATGGAGTAACACTTGATGGTTGGCTAGTTGTATCTTATCCCGATATTCGTTCTAATTCTAATTCTATTTTAATTAAAACAAATACGTAGGTATACTAATATAATTACTAATTTTTTTATTATATATATTCAATATATTTGATTCCAAATTGATGTGCATTTATTTAATACTTATATTGAAAAGCAATTAACATAATGACGATAATTATTACACCTTTTTGTCTAAATAAGTTTAAATATAAAAATATATAAGTTTAAATATAATAATATATGAATTTTCATATTGTAGTAGCAAGATATAATGAAAATATAGAATGGACAAAACAATTTTCAAACGTAATTATTTATAATAAAGGACTTCCATTGCAAAATAGTTATAAACAAATTTTTTTAAATAATGTAGGTAGAGAGCCCCATACCTATTATAAACATATTTTTAATAATTATAATAATTTAGCAGAATATACAATTTTTTTACAAGGAAATCCATTTGACCATTCACCAAATATAATATCTAATTTAAATAATTATATTAATAATAAAAAGTTAAATATTGATTTTGAGTTTTTAAGTGAAAGGATTATATCTTGTAATATAAAAGGATGTATAGAACATAAAGGATTACCATTAATAGAAACATACGAAAAAATATTTGGTGAAAAAAAAGATAATAGTAATTTTTTATTTGGTGCTGGTGCTCAATTTATAGTATCAAGAAAAAGAATCTTACAAAGACCAAAAGAATTTTACTTAAATATTATTAAAATATTAGAAAACGAAATGTATCCATTAACGCCATGGGTTATTGAAAGATTTCATAAATTAATATTTAGTTAAATAAATTAAAACAACTTATATTTGATTCCATAATTTATGTAAATTCCAAATGGGGGTACGTTTATTTAGTGCCCATTTTGAAAAGCGATTTACATAATGACGACAATCATTAATACCTAAAATATATTTCCTTTGTAATGTTTTTTCAAATAATTGTACTTCTTCTAATGTTTTATCTGTTTCGCCCCAATAAATAGTTTTATTTGGTATATTTTCCATTATATAAAATTTATATATTTTTTCAATGAATGTTACTTCTTTTTTTGAAACTTCGTTTATATTATTAGTTATATTATATTCGCATTTATTTAGTTCACAATTATTTGTGTCACAATTATTTGGTTCACAAAATGGTCTATAATCATATCTTATAATTGTATCATCATTTTCAAAACTAATTCCAATGTGATATAAATTTAAATTATTATTAAATTTTTCTAAATATAAATGAACTTGTGTTCTATGATTATTTATTGGTATATTAAAAAAATAAGTATTTTGAAAATATGAAAATAATAATACTAATTTTGTAAACATGTTTTTAATTATTATAACTTAGAAAAATAATTAAATTATTTATCGTAGTATTAAAAAATTGATATATTATTATTTAATATTAATAAATAATAATATAACATAAAAAATGGAATCAATAATTGACTTTGTTGACTGTTTAGCTATATTAAAAAAATATAATAAAGAACAATTATTTTTACAACTTTTTAATGAAAATAAAGAATTAAAAAATGAAAATAAAGAATTAAAAAATGAAAATAATAAAAATGAATCTTTGTTATTTATTAAAAATATTATTAATACAGTTTGTATTATTGAATTAGAAAATGATAATAAAAATTTTAAAGAATTAAATATATCTTTAATAAATAAGAAAGTTTCAGACAGTATATATGAAGAAATAGAATTAGAATATAAAAATGCAAAATTAAAAAATTATAATAATAATTTTAAAGAATTAAATAAAAAATTAAAAGAAAAAAAGAAAAAATTAATAGAAAAAATAGATGAAATAGAAGAAAAAAATATAAATATTAAAAAACAAAATAAAGAATCTGACAAAGAAGAATCTGACAAAGAAGAATCTGACAAAGAAGAATCTGACAAAGAAGAATCTGACAAAGAAGAATCTGACAAAGAAGAATCTGACAAAGAAGAATCTGATAAAGAAGATAATGAAGAAGCAGAAAATGCAGAAAATGATGATATTAAAGAGAAAGATTATTTGAAAGTATTAGAAAATGAAAATAAAGTATTAAAAAATGAAAATAAAGTATTAGAAAATGAAAATAATAATCTTAAAAAACAAAATAAATTTTTAGAAAATTTCCATAAAGATAAAATATTAGAAAATGAAATTTTGGTTATAAATAATAACTTTTTATTAAATTTTGAAAATTATCTTAATCAAATTATTAATTTTTATATAAATAGACCAATAGATAAAATTATTCATTGGAATAATGGAGGAGAAGACATCTATAATATTATTGCTACTATGTTTTATGAAATGCGTAACAATAACCATAATGAGTTACGCGCTTATGTCGATCAAGAAAAACTTATTTGGCATAAAGAATTTGTAGAACATTATCAAAAAATTTTAGATGATTATAGAAATAAAAAATTTTATATTATAAATAGTTTTAATATATTTATAAAAAGCAAGAATAATATAGATATAGGTTTTATATTATTTATTAATAATTATGGTTGTGTTTATGGTTTTAATATAATTCGCGATCAATGGGATAAAATTATATGTTGTAATTTGGCTAAATTTTATATGAAACATCAAGAAAATAATTATATTTCAAATCATGATAAAGATATTGAAATAAATAAGCATATTTTAAATAATAATACATTTGATTATGAATATAAATTATCACCTAATAAAATAAAATTAATATCAAAATTACCTTTTAATAATAATGATTCAAAAGAAAAAAACGTTTTATTTTCATATTTGAATTTTATTTATACCAATGGTTAATACTTTATTTAATTAAATATACAAAAATTGATAATTATTTGATTTTAAAAGTTAATTATTAAGTATAATTAATAAATGCAACATAATTTAAACTCACCTACACCAATTAAAGGATTATCAGGAGAATGGATTAATACTGAAAATTATATGAATAATGGTATATTTGTATGTCATAAATGTCATATAATTTGGTCATTAGATAATGCTACATTTTATAATAAAGAAAAATGTCCTAAAAATAAATGTAATGAATTATGTCGGTCAAAATATATATGGTATAGTAATACTAATTTATCAAATGATATTATTACAAAATGTTCTATAAAATTAACACTATCTAATCAGAATAATGGAATATGGATAAAATCAAGTGAATATAAAAGTTTTGGAAGTTTTGAATGTTCAAATAGAAAATGTAAAAAAAATAAAAAATTTAAAGAATGGATATCTGCATATGCAAATTCTAAATATATACAACAATGTAAACAATGTAAATATGAATATTTTCCAAAATTTATGTGGATTAATCATACTAATAAAGAACAAGATGATAAAAAAGAAGAAAAAGAACTAGATAATAAAGAACATTTATCACACTTATGTGGTGCTTGTAGATGTAATGATTGTCCATATATTAAAAAGAATATATTAAAAATAAATATAAACAAGAATATATTAGAAACAAATATAAACAAGAATATATTAGAAACAGATATAAAAAAGAATATATTAGAAACAGATATAAAAAAGAATATATTAGAAACAAATATAAAAAAGAATATATTAGAAACAAATATAAACAAGAATATATTAGAAACAGATATAAACAAGAATATATTAGAAACAAATATAAACAAGAATATATTAAAAACAAATATAAAAAAGAATATATTAAAAACAAATATAAACAAGAATATATTAGAAACAGATATAAAAAAGAATATATTAGAAACAGATATAAAAAAGAATATATTAGAAACAAATATAAAAAAGAATATATTAGAAACAGATATAAACAAAAATATATTAGAAACAGATATAAAAAAAAACCATTTTTTCTATTAATAATAATCCAAATAGATAACAACAAATAAACGTTTTATTTTCATATTTAAATTTTATTTATACCAATGGTTAATACTTTATTTAATTAAATATACAAAAATTAATAAATTAAGATTATATAAAGATTAAGATTATATAAAGATTAATATTTAAAATGGAAACAATAATTACAATTACTACAGATATAAACAATTTGAATGATTATTCTGTTCAAGATAGAATACTTAAAAATATAATAACTGGTGATTATGAAGTATTTTATTCTGGACAAAATCAAGGTCGTTTAGATTATCAATTAGTTAATGCCGTAAATTCATTATCAACATTTCGAGTTTATTATAGGTCAAAAAATAATTCACCATTTATATTTTTGGGTCATACAAATTATTCAAGAATTGTAAATGAACGAACTATTGCTACAGGAATTAATACTTTATCAAATGAAAGATTACAAATTAAACTAATACTTCCTGAAGCGAATATTATTAATATAGTTGTAGTTGCAGATTCAGAAGGTGTTGGATGTTATAAAAAAGCTATTTTAGACCATAGTGGATTTTCTACTAATGTTAATATTAATTTAGGATTTTATACAAGATTATAATTTAATTAAATATACAAAAATTGATAATTATTTGATTTTAATACATATCACTAAAATCTATTAATCATAAAATGGAAGCATGTAATAAAGGTAAAATTATACATAGACGTAAATGTATTAGAAAAGAACCTTCTATTATTATGAATTTTGCAATAAACTCCTTCAAAAAAACAAATGATTTAGCTATACGCGATGGTATTAATTTTACAGCAAGTATTGCTCTTTTTATTGCCCTATATGATCATTATTCTATGGACAAATCTGATGATGCTAAACGTATACTACAAGCAGTAGATAATGATGTTATATGTATTAAAGATAAATTTAATAGTATATATTCTATTCGTAATTATAAATATGAAATTCTCAAGACACATATTAATAATTTTAATAAATATATTAAATCAAAAGACAATCTTAAATTTGTCAACATGTCAGAAGAAACTATTAATGATATTAAGTCTAAAATTATTAGTATCAATAATGAAATAGATATATTTAATTCTACAAAACATTCTATGAATGTAAATATAAATACTATTAAATTGTATAGAAAAGTAAAAATTGTATAAACTTATAAATAAAAATATTATTAATTATTTTTTATATGACCAAATATTTTCTTCTTTAGAATCTTCAGACTTATGTAAAGTCATTCTAGTTTTTGATATATATGTTTGTTTTGTTATATATTTTTTAAGTTTTTCAATAATTTTTTTATTATCTAATAAATAAATTGTAAAATGTATATCATTATCATCATAATCCCATAAAACATCATATGATGGTTCACAAGTTTTTTGTAAATAAATAATTAAATTATCTAATATAAGAGGATTATCAAATAATTTTATATTTGTGTCTATATATATGTTTAACTGAGGATAATAGTCATTATCATTAATTACTTTTTTATTAGTTTTTTTAATGTTTTTATTTTTATAAAAAGAAACAGACATATTTATATTATTTGACCCATTCCAATTATATTGACCTAATAAATGTTTTTCAAAAATATTAATTATATTAATTTTATTTTCTTTTGTTAATGTACTATAACTTATGTTAATTGGTTTATCATATATTATTTCATCTCCTTTTTTATTCATATAAAATACAAAATACATATAATTTATATCAAGTATTTCTTCATTATATTTTATATATATATAATCATGTGGATAATCATTCCAATATACATCATTTTCTGATAAAGGCAAAGGAACTATGAATGTTTTTATTTTTAATTTATTAATTTCAGGTATTACTTTTGTTGTTAGTATTTTATATGTTTCATTTTTTGAAGCAATTTTTTCAAAATCTTTTTCGTCTACAACTTTTAGATTATAAAACGCAAATGGTGAATATTTTTTATTCCAAATAAATTTTTTTTTAGATTCTTTTTTTGATTCTTTTTTTGATTCTTTTTTTGATTCTTTTTTTGATTCTTTTTTTGATTCTTTTTTTGATTCTTTTTTTGATTCTTTTTTTGATTCTTTTTTTGATTCTTTTTTTGATTCTTTTTTTGATTCTT
>Ga0214919_10002298_pt1 | contig 30183 bp, 31 predicted proteins | sample LL1503_MetaG_FD_177994 | JGI IMG/M metagenome (GOLD analysis project Ga0214919, IMG submission 177994) | Freshwater microbial communities from Lake Lanier, Atlanta, Georgia, United States - LL-1503 | ecosystem: Environmental > Aquatic > Freshwater > Lake | place: USA: Georgia | collected... | reverse complement strand
CCCCCCAATTTTTCGAATTTAGGGTGCGGTCGCCGGCCCAAAACGCGCGGGGGTCTTAAAATTCACTCTCCCCCAATAAAAATATATTAATTCAATTTAATTAAATAAATAACAACAAGATAACAACAAAAATAACAATACAGTACATAATACAATCCAATACATAATAATAAACAACACAACCTGATAATAATACATAATACAATACATAATAACCTTGTCAATATTGTTATACTGTATGTGTATCTATGCCTGTATCTGCGTACCCGTAGGGTGCCCCGTATTTCTCAAAAAAATAGAATAAATGAGGCTCGGTTCGCGTTTGTGATCGTTTGGGCCCGGGCCGGGTGCCGCGAAATAGGGAAAACGTAAAATGAAAAACTTACAGCGCGCGGCGCCAAGTGTTTATTTATACCAAGCTGGTCATTTTTCTGATTTTTTGGACCAAGTCTTTATTGAGGCAGTTTTTTTGAAACTCGTCGTGTAAAAGGGGAAAGTATTCCCGGAAAAACTTAAACTGCATCGGATTAATTGCGGCGCTTTGAACGCCTTGTAGTGTGATGTACTCCTCATTTACATTAGAATCGACCAGTCCAATATTTGTCAATAACAATTTCATCAACTCGACAAAATAAATTTTAGTAGGATGCATAGCCTCAAAAGCTACAACCTTAGTCTTAAAGTTTTCTTTTATAAAACTCTCCATACAAATATAATTTGGATATTGCTGAGAATGCAACTTAGCCCTTTGATGGTTTTCATTTCTGCCTTCAATACGAACATTTGATATCGGATACTCTTGCTCTAAAATCTCCGTTAACTTTGGATCATCTGACATGCGTAAGAATTCAACAATTTCTTCAACATTATTAGGATCATTAACTTTCGTTTGTGCGTATTTTATATAAGGATTGGATTGTTGCAAATCAAAAGAATGCATTGTTAAACGAGGATTAGGAACACATATAGCTTTCCCAGTTACTATTTTATCACAAAGGAATTTGGTTGTTAATTCTGGTATACAAGACGATAGACCCATATCTTGAAATACAAAAATATCAGCTTGTTTTATTTTTTCGTGTATTGCATTAAAAAATTCGCTTTGGTGCAGTCGGTTGCTTTTAGCCCACACTTTGAAGTTTACTGGATTTCGACCCATTGGTTTGCAGGATTCGTCAGCTCCGATCACCTCAAATTTTTCTTGTAGCTCTGGATTTCTTAAAAAGTATCTTCCAAGAGTCCACGTATGGCAATTTCCGTAAAATAATATTTTTTGTTTCATTCGGGTCTGATAAATATGGCGATCTCAGACGCTTCTTCATCATCAGCCACACGAAAGTCCCCTATTTCAAAATGCCAAGGCGTCGTCTTGTTCTCATTGGTTGTTATTCTTACGTATTCAATGTGATCAGCCTCGTTATAACCTCGTTCCCATCCATCTACTACAATACGACTATCCGGAGGCACTTTTGATAAAATTTCTATCAATTCTTTTGCGTTCATTCTAGTAACGATTTTATTCGCATTATATCAATGTGAGGTAAATCTGCGTCGATATTGTTATCATAATACGGAATGTTATGGTATTCGCAAACCCCTGCCAGTGTGTTATGAAATATTTTCATAAAATTAGTTTTATTGCGGTAGCTCTCGTTATTAAATTTAATAACTTTTGCTTTCTTTGCGGGATCTAAATGAATCATATTGGAAAAAGCTGATCCGTGAGGTCCAATTGCAATTTTAGCATTAGTAAAGAGTTCATATTGTTTTGCAAGAGAAGTTGCGCTTCCATCCGGCTCTTGTCCTGTTAACAAATAAAACTCTAGATTGTGCTCATTGGCGTATTCTTTTAAATAAGCAACAATCTCATCTTCGTTCTCTTGAATCATGCGTCTGCGATTGTTAATAAGAAGCGTCGTGTTGTTCCTAGAACAAAATATCAAATATTGCTTTGGCGTATTAACTGTGGGCTTCAATCTCTGAAACTCTTTTATTAATGCTCGTATTGCGCCCTCTGCGCTGATATTTTTATATCGAAACCCCCTATTTGGACGATTAAGGGTTATTCCAAATTCAGCAAACTCCGGAATTGGGTTTAAGCTGTTTTCGCCATAGACGAATTTTAGCCTGCTTGACAGTGTTAACCCGAAAAAATCTATAATTGATTGCATCATTGGAGTCATTTGCACTAAAATAGAGTCAAATTCGGGGAGAATAGCATCAATGCTATATAGGGGCGCAAGACAATCTTGGTATACATGACCATATTGCGTGGGCCACGTCATATAAAATGCGCATTTTTTAAAGCTCATAATTTCTTAACCTTTCTATAATTGGTATTATCTTTAGAAGTTTTGAATTTTCCATAAATTGTGACGGCGCGCGGCGTGTGCAAAGTGTATATATATTTATGAACGAACTTAATGAGGTGGCGAAAATTAGGGATTCAGGCAGTTTTTTGCTAATTTAATTGATTCTTTTTCTTATTTTTTGTCTTATTGTTTTGAATATTTGGTACTGGAATGATATTTCCAAATAAAATCGAGCATTTTAAATTAAAAGCTTGTTTTTGAAAAAAAAATCGATATTGCTGGTATAATAGCTATATTAATTTAATGTCAAAACCTAAAAGAAATTATTCTCACTCAAAGACGGATTCTAAAATTAACAATCAAGCCGATAATGTGGAGACTGATGATAAATCCTCACACGTATCACAAAGGCCTAAAATAAATTTTTCTTTAAATATCAAAGAGCGCAAAGACCTTACTGAAAAGCAAAAATTGCTAATGGAGATCGCATTGAATAAGAATTCTAAATGCGTATTCATTGATGGGCTTTATGGGACGTCTAAATCTTACTTGGCTGTAATGGCATCTTTGAAGTTATTGAATGCTAAGAAGGTGGATGAAATTATCTTTATAAGAAACCCTGTAGAGTCTTCTACAACTGGTAAAATTGGATTTATTCCCGGAACTAGCGAAGAAAAAATGGCTCCGTATAATGCCATTCTCTTTGACAAGTTAGAGGAAATGTTGTGCGAATCTGATATAGCAAAATTAAAAAAAGATAATCGAATAACTTGTCATCCTGTTGGCTTTGTAAGGGGGCGTTCTTGGAATTGCAAGGCTGTTATAGTAGATGAAGCATCCTCTATGACTTGGGATGACCTTTTTCTTATTTTAACAAGATGCGGGGAATTTACGCGTATCTTTTTTATAGGGGATTCTATAAACCAAAATGATATTGGTGCTAAATCTGGTTTTCGTAAAATGTTTGAGTTATTTAACGATCAACAGAGTCGGGATTTTGGAATAAATTGCTTTGAATTAAGGGAGTATTCGGACATAGTTAGGTCTGGACTGCTAAGGTTCGTGATGGAAAAAGCCGGGCTAATTAAGAATCCCAATAGCGATAAATCGTGTAATTAGTAATAATTACGGATTTGAAAAATGAAAAAAATACTCACTGGATTATCAAATAATATAGCACAAAATAAGCAAAAGATAAAGACATGGTCCGAAAGTTTTAGAAAATATTCTGATGGTGAAATTGTATTAATTGCTGCCAATGCTACAGATGAAGATATTAATACCTGTAGGGAATTAAATATATCATACCATCTAGTTACTGTCGAAGAGGTTCATTTTATTAATAATAAAAGATTAAAGCATACTAGGGATTTCATGGAGCAGTCCGATGGTGATTTATTTTTAGTAACAGATGTTTTTGATGTCGTATTCCAGTCTGACCCATTCCAAAAGATGGATTTAGAAAATTATGATATTTTTACTAGCGGAGAGGGTATATTTGTAAATCAAGAACCGTGGAATAGGAATGTTATAAACGAAGTTTTTCCAAATGATCTAGATATATGCTCAAATACAGAAATTGTTTGTTCTGGAATCATAGCGGGTAAAAAACAAGCAATGTTGGATCTATATTCTAAAATGGACGATATGTGCGAAAACAGTCCAAATGGACATAATATAAAGGATCAAGCGGCATTAATAATAATGGTTGTAAAAAAGCAAATCGATAGATTAAAAATTTTTAATTTGCATGATGGGTGGGCTATGCATTGCCAGTGCTCTGGTCCAACGTATTTTTTTGAAGCCTGGGGACTAAGAAACTCCCTTATTCATAATGGATATAAAGTGCCAAAATTAATTGGAGGTATAGTCTATACTGAGGATGATAAAATTTTTGATATGGTTCATCAATTCAATAGGATTGAAGAATGGAATAAAATTTTAATTAAAGATTATGAATAATGCATACTGCATGTGTACAATGGCGGAAACATATGGGCCACATATGGACGAATGGATGTCTTCTAAAATAAATAATGGCGATAAATTTTCTATTATAGATAAAACCAACAATACTGGATTTGATAAAGGGTTTGGATTCACTGACGCTGAATTAAGAGATAAATTTTATACAAATCAGGAGATTAGTAAATTTCATTATTGGAGCCCCGGTGGATATAGAACAGTTGCTTGGTTTTACGCTCACTTTAGAATGATTAATTTCTATTTGTCTTATCCAGACTATGATTATTATTGGTTTTTTGATGATGACATAATAATGAATAATTGGGAGGCTTTCTTTGATTCATTTAATTCGGAAAGCTCTGACTTTCTATCTTATTTCTGTTTTAAAAACAAGGGCGTATTAAGTCAACCAAGCGTTCCAGAAATAAATGAAAAATCGCGTTCAAGTTACGGCTGGTTCGGAAGGTTTCCTGGAGATGGGGATAAAATGCCACCAAATGTGGGGGATTTATTTGGCTCATTTTTTCCAACAAATAGATTTTCCAATTCGGCACTAAAAAATATTTTAGAAATTACAAATAACGGTTATAATGGTTATGGTGAAGGGTTCGTTCCAACTGTTTTAAATCATAATGGATTCAAATTAAATACAATAATAAAATCAGATGATACTTCTGATTTTTTTAATGTTGACGAGTTAAATATTCTTCATAAACATATTAGAGTTACTTGGGCATGGATATAACATTTTGTACATTTTATTTTGATATTGATAGGGGTAACTGGGAAAACTTTACTGTTCCAAATAATACTTATTTATACTGGTTTAAAAACGTATTATCTCTAGATATCAAGCTGCATATAGCCACTGAAGAAAAATTTGTAAAAGAAATAAGGAAAGCTAGATCAAAAATAGATCCCAATTTTGAAAAAACGATTATACAAGTAACTACAATTCAGGAATTAGAGGGATTTAAAAAATTTAACTCATCTTTGGAAAAATTAATGTTTTCTAATCAGTTTAAGGAAATATTGTGGCATCCAGAAACTCCAGAAATGAGCAAGCCATTATATAATGTTTTAATGTTTCATAAGGTGAATTACCTGAATGAGGTAGCTCAAAGAAATCCATTTAATACAGATTATTTTAGCTGGGTTGATGCTGGCTTTATTAGGGGTGAAAAAGATATTGAGGGTATAACATCATGGCCTGATCCAGAAAAGTTAAAATTAGCTCCAGATAAAATTAAATTCTTTTGTATTGATGACAACATTGAAGGATCAATATCTAGCACTAGAGACCACTTGCTTTCCCAAAGGAGATTATTGAAGGGTACAATCTTTTTTCTGCATAAGAATCTTACGGCAATAATCAGAGATAAATTTAATCGTTACGTTACTCAGAGTATTAATAATGGATACATAGGAAGCGATGAAAAAATATTCGACTTGTGTTGCTTGAACAATCCTGAGCTTTTCGATTTATACAAGTGTAACTGGAGAGAAGAGTTAAAACTTTTTTCTTATGAATATGTCAAACCCGTGCAGGAAATGTACGATGTAATATGCGAGTGGGAAAGTGATGAAATAGAAAAATCTGAAGATTATGATTTTTGGTTTTTTTGCGTTGAAGATGAGTATGGTAAATTAATAGTTAGGGATGACTTTTCTTACGGAAAGCACGATGCCTTTTTAAATTTTAATGAAACCAATAAGAGTTTAAGAATTGTATCGGACCGCCATCCTGAAAGTTTCGTTATTTGGCCTCATTCTGCGAGCAAGGGATATTTAAAACCTTTAAAGAAAAAAGTGAAATTCAATAGCGAGCAAGCCGAAGAGTGTCGCGGCGATCGTGCCGATATAACTATTGATGAGTATTTTTTCGTAAATCTTGATAGAGCAAAAGATAGATTGCTTTTTATCGCCAATGAGTTTGGCAAAAGTACAATACTTAAGAGTAAAATAAAAAAATGGACAGCATTAGATGGAAGAAACATAAATCCCGATTGGATACCTAGTAAAATAATTACTAAACGAGCGTATGACAATATCACTTCTGGCTTACCGGTGCAGAGAGGCTTGAGTCTAACGCCTGGGGCGCTGGGGTTTTATCTGACTCATATTAAAATATTTGAATACGCTGTATCTCAAAACAAAAATATTTTCATTATAGATGATGATGTTTTAGTTAATGAAAATTTTGACGTTGAAATATGCGAAATTTTAAAAGAATTGCCCGCCACGTTTGATTTCTGCTATTTGGGATATTACGATACCAACTATCAAAAAATACCATTTTCAAAAAAACTTTTTATCCCAAGGGGGCAATTAAACGGTCCACATGCTTACATCCTTTCGCCAAAAGGTGCTAAAAAACTTTTAGATTTGATTTTTCCAATGGATATACAGTTAGATTCCGTATTATATACATTGCAGAATCATATTGAATATTATGCAGCCTATGAGAGATTAGCAATGTACGTCGACGATTTCCCATCGGACATTCAACATGAAACTGGATGTGTTAAAAATTACTAGAACGAGAAATCTTTAACAAGTTCAATCGTAACATTTGATTTAAAACCACAAACATCACCTCTCCTTGCTGTGGGAGTAGTAGTAATCAGCAAATAAAATACATTATGAAAATATTTTTAGACTTAGGAGCTCATCACGGAGAAGGTATGTTGCAGTTCATACCAATCTTAAATTTAAACAAAGATTGGGAAATTCACTCATTTGAACCCAATCCTTTAGCTCAGCCAGAATCAACATTTGATCAGCTTCGCAAAGAACAAAATCTTAATATTACTCTTCACAGAGCAGCTGCTTGGATTAAAGACGGAACTGTAACATTTAATCGTTTTGGTTCTAATGGTCAAAGTGAAGGAAGTCTTGTTGCTGATACTGGCGGAGGAAAAGAATATGAGGATTTTCATTCTGACGTCGAAGTTCCTTCGGAGGACATTTACAATTTTATACAAAGATTTAAACCAGATGATGAGATCTATATTAAAATGGATATTGAATGGTCTGAATATCCTCTACTAGAAAATCTTATTAGTAGAGGATGGCCAACGAACATTAAAAAAATCTGGATTGAATGGCATAACAGATACGTACCCGAATACATACAGCATGCTCAAGAACTAACAGCAAAAATAAAAAAGTTGGGCACTGACATAGTTATGTGGCACTAGTAACAATAACGTGGAATCATGCTGATTCTTTCGATATCGAAAAAACAAACTTATTTAAATCATTTCGAAAATTTAATCCTCATATTAAATTCCACCATTTTCATTTCAATCGTGGGTTATTCAAAAAACTGACAAATTAGTATTTGAAGAGAGCGACTGGAGACAGCCGATTTCTTAGGTTAAAAATATAAATTAATTATTCTGAAATATATAAAATAATTTTCTCGGTATGTTATTTACACTTTCGTAACTGTCTTCAGAAGGTAGCTTGCTTAAGCCCAGCGTTTTCCAGTCTGAAATTTTTCCCGTTTTTTTATCAATTATACTTGGCCAAACCCCGTACTCTCCCCAGTATAAATATTTATACAATACTATATTAGCTTTTGAGCGATATTCTTTTTTATCAACTGGAAGTTTATATTTATTAATTAGCCCTATTGCTGATTTATCGCAATCTAATTCCATTTTTATTATGGATTGAGATAATTTTAATCTATTGGATTTGCTTATTTTTTGCATGCTTTTGCTATTTTTAAATAAATTATTTAAATTATCTATATTGGATACCTTAATTTGAAAATCATCCCAATATTTGCTTCCATTGATACACTGCAGAAAGTGTGAGTACTCATGCGCTAAAACTCCCATCCAATAGGTTGAAGATGTATCTAAAAAGCATTTTATTGTCATATCGAATTCTGAAAACTCTCCATCTATTTCATTTTTATTTATTGAGGGATCTTTAAATATTATTTTTCCATTGCGCTCTTTCAAGTGGGATTTAATTTTATTTATAAAAACTTCTATTTTGTATTTTTTAAAAATATCTTCTAGTTTCATGTGCATAAAATATATTACATGATACAAGGGCATAGAGACTGCAAATAAATTGATTATTATAGATTTATATATATAATTAATATATAATATATGAAACTGTATTGCAATAATTGCTTTTCCAAAACTGAATATAAATTTTCGAAGCCGAAGTTCTGTCCAGAGTGCGGCTCTAAAACTGCAGCACTGACAGCCGCCAGTAAAACTATTGAAAATACTGACTCGGAAAATATTCAAAAAATCAAAGACTTAGAAAATGAATTGTCAGAATTTAGAAAAGGCGGGGCACAAAGAAAAAAATCTACCGATTCCGTAATCTTGCGCTCTAGGGCTTTAGATGATGACGAATCGGATGATGATTACGATAGCGAAGATTATAGTGAAACTCAAAGACATATAAATAATTTTAAACGTAATGCTAAAAGGTCTGGCGTTATAGTTGAAAAGAGCTCTAGTGATTCCGGTATATCTTTTGGTCAATTAATTGAAAACTCGTCCGCTTCCAAGACTAAATCTAATACGGATTTTCAAATGAAAGAGGACGCGAATTTTCCTAAAAAAACAAATCAACAAATATTGGAAGAAATAAGATTAGAGGCATCGAGTGTTTCTAGACCGATTGAGATCGATTAATATGCTTGATGAAAAATTATTTGAAAGTAGTCGACCAGATTTTTCAGAATGTATTTACATAATAAATCAAGAATTATCTAAAAGAAGAGCAAAATGGAGATTAACCGCAATAGCTTGGATGGATTTTGACGATGTGTCTCAAAAAATAAGACTTCATGTTTTTAATAAATGGTCCCAATGGGATAATTCAAGACCTCTTAGGCCATGGTTAAATACCATTATTACAAATCAGATAACTAACCTTGTTAGAAATAATTACTCCTCTTTCTCGAAGCCGTGTTCTCAATGCAAATATAATCAGGGCGGGAATTTATGCGAATTATATTCAATTCAAAACTCCGAATGTTCAGATTATTCAAAATGGGAGTTGGGAAAAAAAAGCGCATACGATATAAGAATGCCTATAAGCATCCATGAAAAATTTAATAATCCAAATAGTGAAGAAAACCAGGGGCTCACTATGGATATACCGGAATTTGATTCCTATATAGATTACGAATCTAAAATAGACAAGTTTAACAAAACTATAAGGGAAAAGCTGTCTCAGGTAGAGTGGAAGGTTTATAAACTTCTTTATATAGATAATGTAAGCGAGATACAGACGGCTCAGGAAATGGGCTATAAAACTAGCGAAAAAAATAGATCCCCCGGATACAAGCAAATTAAAAAAATTAAAAACAAAATTTATAAAATTGCAAAAAATTTAATGGTTGACATATTGTGAATTTAATAAAAAATGGAAGACCCTATATCCCTAACAGCTGATCAAGAAAAGATAATTAGGCAGGCTTTTGAGAATGGAGCTACGCCAAATCTTTCGGAATTAACGGCGTTAGTTTTTAATAATGCTTCATTGGATGGAAGAAGCAAGCAAGGCAGATGTATAAAGGAGTATATATCTGAATTTAAAATTGGAAAAATTAAAGTTAATGTTATTGAAAAAGTTGAGCCTTGCACTCTTACTGATGAACAAAAGAATCAAGTATCTTTAGCTGTCAAGGACTTGGATTTTAGTAGTCTTATATTTACTAGAAAATTATTTAATGATGATTCTATAAGCGCTCTACATAGAGAGCATAGGGCTGTTCAGGGTTATATAAAATTTCTAGACGATCAAGAAGATAAAAAGAATTTAAGATTGGACGAGTCGGGAGATTTTCAGTCTATAGTTTACAATCCGTCAAGCAATCCAAAGAGACCCCAGATAGCTTCTGACCAGTACAGGCCACCAGCCACATTCGTACAGGTAATAGCGAGAATAAACAAGTATTTAAACTATGGCTGGAAGGAAGAAAATTTAAAACGGGCACAAATAAAGTCCGCTGAAGCCTTGTCAACATATCTCAAAATATTTAGATTTCTTTATCAGATTAATAGTTATTCTAGACAGGAAGATAGAGAATTGTTTGAGGACGCGTTTATCAGATATACTCATGATAAAGATGACCTGTCTCAAGAGGAAATAGATCAGTTTATAACTCTTTCAAATGAGGTTGTAATTGCGGCCGACATTCAAAGGCGGATAGAATATCTTAGAATTTCTTTAGATGAGATGGCTTCCGAATCCGATGGTAAAAAAATAAGCATGAGTCTTAATGAAGCCATTAATAATGCTCAGACAGAATATAATCAATGTATTTCGCGTCAGGATAAGTTATACAAGAGCCTTACTGTTAATAGATCCAAAAGAATAGAAGAAAGAAGAAATGAAAACGCGTCTATCTTGAATTTGGTTTATGCCTGGAAACAGGAAGAGAACAGGGAAAGAATGATTGCTCTTGCCGAAAGACAAAGAGAAGCACTTAAAGAAGAAGTTGAAAAACTATCTTCTGTTGATGAATTTAAGGCTGTCATTCGCGGAATTGACCCAAGGGAGATTTTCAATACTTAATATATATGGAATTTTCTTGTAAGGAAAAAAACTGCACTTATTCGTGTGACGATAAGGATAAATTTATTAATCATATTAAGGATATTCATGGTATTAAAATTGATCAGTATCTAAAGCGTAATTTGAATAAGAAAGACTTGCTGACCAAAGAATCGATTGATTTTAAAAGTTTTGAGCAATATCTATTAACTGACTTTGTAAATAAGAAGAATATGTTGGCTTGGCTGAAGTTAGAAAAAGACGGTTTAGCAAAAGAATTCTTATTGTATAAAATTATTTCACATTCCAAATTAAAAAGTGTATGCCATTTTCCTTCATCGTCGGAGATAAGAACTATATCTTATTTGCCCTCTATTAAAACATATAAATTTTTCTTTGATGAATTGAATGAATTTATAGATTCTACGGGTTTAAGTAGGCGGTATAATTACAATAAAAATGAATTAAATTTTAATTTTATTCACAAGAAAAACATAACGATAGACACTAGGGAGCAAAAGCCTATAAAGCTTATGAATTGTGATGTAATAAGCAAGAAACTTGAGTTTGGAGACTACTCGTGTGATGAAATCCTGGCTGTTGAAAGAAAATCATTGAGTGATTTGGTTTCCACTCTGTCTTCTGGATTTGACAGATTCAATAGAGAAGTTGCAAGGGCGAGGGAAGCTGGTGGATATATAGTGGTAGTAACTGAGTGCGATATTAATAAGTTTTTATCATTTTCTTACTCTAGAACTGGAAGATATGCTAAGGCGTCTTCTGATTTTATATTTCATAGGTTTAGAGATGTATGCAAAAGCTTTCCCGAAACGATTCAGTTTTGTTTCTCTGGCGGTAGAAAAGAGTCATCTGAAATTATTCCTAAAATACTTTCGCTTGATTGCGACGCCGCAAAAACATTAGATTTTCAATACCTGATAGAGCATAAACTTATTTAATATATGTGGGAAGTAGGAAATCAAGATATTATTATTCCAGATAGGCACTTCAATGAGGAGCTTTTGGAGATGCGTGGGGAAATGGATGATCCTACGGCACGTATAACGCTTGCTAAATTTTTAAAATCCAATATAGGATTAACTACGGAATTATTTTTAGGAATAAAGCTTGAAAAGTATCAAGAAATAACTATTAAAGCCATGTTTAATAGGAATTTTAGCATGTTGACTTGGGGAAGAGGTGCCTCTAAGACCTTTTGCGCCGCCGTCTTCTGCGTGTTGCAGTGCATATTTGAACCGGGAAGTAAAATATTAATAGCTTCTGCGAACTTCAGAACTTCGAGAAGACTATTTATGGAAATAGATAAAATGCTGAATGCGAAAGATGCAAGTTTGGCTCATCAGTGTTTTAAAAATCCAATAAAGAGAAATGATGAATATATCTACCCTGTCGAATTGCCGAGCGGTGGATCTATAATTGCTATACCGCTCGGTGGAGAAAACACGAGAGGCTACAGAGCCTCGGTTCTAGTAATTGATGAATTTTTATTAATGCCTAAAGACATAGTTGAAAGGGTTCTTATGCCTTTTATGAGTTCCCCTCTTGATGTCGCTGAGAGAATTAGAATTAGGGAGGCTGAGGATCAGATGATTAAAGCCGGAAGGATGTTTGAAAAAGATAGAACAGTTTTTAAAAATACTAATAAAATGATAACTCTGAGTTCTGCGAGTTATACTTTCGAATATCTTTTTGAGCTTTATTCTATTTGGTCAGACATAATAAGAGATCCTAACCTATTGGGGGACGTGGAAAAAATAGGAGAGGACAGAATGGAGGCGATGAAGAATTCTACTTATTTTGTTTCTCAAATGAGTTACGAATCATTGCCGGAACATATGATTGATCAGGGCGTTATACAACTGGCAAAAAGTGGCGGAATAAGTCATTCCGCGTTTCTTAGAGAATATTGTGCAAGATTTGTAGACGGTGGCGATGGTTATTTTTCACCTAAAAAGATGACACTATGTACGGTTCCAAATGGGCAGTATCCGACTACTAAAATAGTTGGAGATAGGGATAAAAAATATGTATTAGCCATAGATCCAAGTTTTAGTGCTTCTAAAAGTTCAGATTATTTTGCTATGGCTGTTTTAGAATTAAATCAAGAAGATGGTACTTCTATTTATGTTCATGGGTACCAGAAGGCTGGAACAAGCATTCAAGATCATATAAAGTACTTTTATTACTTACTAACTCACTTTAATATAGAGTTGGTAATAATTGATAATGCTGGTGGTGATCAATTCATAGAGGCTGCAAACGGATCAGCTATTTTTAAAGCAAAAGGAATGAAAGTCGGCTTTTTTGAATTCAATTCTGATAAGGAAGGTGACGAGTATATTGAAATGCTTAAGAATGCTAAAACTCAATATAACTTAGACACTAAAACCGTATGCATTAAACAATACTTTACTTCTTCATTTATAGGTAGAGCTAATGGTTATCTTCAAAGTTGTATAGACCATAAAAGAATATGGTTTGCCAGTGCCTCGTGCGCGCACCCGGACATAGTAAATCAAATGTTTAGTTTGAATATTCCTATTGATTATATTTATCCAAAAGGTATAGATGATGCGCCCGATGACGCTTCTGAAAGAGCCAAACTCGGCATTAGAGACTTTATGGAGCAACAGGACTTTATAATAAAAGATACGAAAGATCAGTGCGCGTTGATACAAGTTTCGTCAACAGCTCGCGGAACGCAGAGTTTTGATCTCCCTTCTCACTTGAGGAGACTCACGACTGCAAACAAACCAAGAAAAGATAACTATTCTGCTTTAATGCTTGGCAACTGGGCTGTTAAGGTATATTTTGATCTACATTCTGATAAAGCGGAAAAGCCCAAATATAATTTTACACCCTTTTTTCTATAAAACGTGTAGAATTATACAATAATACAATTGTTAATTGCGTTTTAAAATTAATAAAATAAAGGAAAATTGATGTCTAAACAAAAGCTAGAAAATACTTCATTTGCTACTGGAACAGTTTCTAAGTCGTCTACTAGACGCGAGAAGGTGGAGCTTCCGGAGGCGGTTATGGCTTCGCTAGACGATAATTTAAGCGTATCCTTAGCTTCCACTTGTGAGAGGTCGGGAGATACATCCATGAGGAGAAATTCGTCAGGTTCGATAACTAGAACGGATAGGTTTGCTAATCTGGAGCGTGGCGTGGTTCCTTTTATTTATGGTAGTGGCAAGGGTAATTATGACTCCAACATATCCGCAAAAGATACCATCGTTCTTTGTCAAAAAGCTTACTGGAATGTTCCCATATTTAGAAATACCATCGACTTAATGACTGAATTTAGTCTTTCAGATATATACTTAACAGGAGGCAATGAGCAAAGTAGAAAATTTTTCGACCTGTGGTTGCAAAAAATAAATTCTTGGGATTTGCAGGATCAATTTTATAGAGAATTTTATAGAAGTGGCAATATTTTTATATATAAATTTAGAGCTGAATTTGGTAGAGAAAGCATGATGAAAATTCAAGACGCTTTTGGGTCAGTTGGTTCTAAGCTTTCTGACTCAGCAGCTACGGTCCCAGTAAAATATATAGTCCTTAATCCTGCTGATATAAATATAATAACTTCTTCGTCATTTTTAGATAATGTGTATGTTAAGATGCTGAATGACTACGAGTTACAGAGCTTGATAAATCCTAAGACGGAATCTGACCGACAGATAGCGGAAAAAATTCCTGAAATTAAAAATATCATAGATAGGAATAAAAGTAAGGTGTCTAAGGGTATTCCGTCTGGTTTGAATAATGTGGGATTGCAACTTGATAAGGATAGATTGGTTGCTGTTTTTTACAAGAAACAAAATTATGAACCACTTTCTGTCCCTATGGGATTTGCCGTGCTTGAGGATATAAATTCCAAGCTGGAGTTAAAAAAAATAGATCAGGCTATTGCTAGATCTGTTCAGCAGGCTGTTTTGATGATTACGATGGGCGATGAAAAAGTTGGTATGCCGAGCGCTCAGAATCTAATATCAATGAGAAAGCTTTTTGAAAATCAGAGCGTTGGTAAGGTTCTTGTCGCTGATTATACAACTAATGCAAAATTTGTCATTCCGGACATAGGGAATCTGCTTGATCCTAAGAAATACGAAATATTAGATAATGATATCAGAATGGGACTGAACAGTATTCTTTTCGGGGAAGAGAAGTTTTCAAATACGTCAATAAAGGTCAAGGTGTTCTTTGCGCGCTTGAAGTATGGTCGTGAAAAGTTTTTGAGAGATTTTTTAATACCAGAAATGAAAGAGGTTGGAAAAGCTCTTGGATTTAAGCAGATTCCGGCTCCGAAACTTGAAGATATAGACTTCGAGGATAATGTTCTGATGAGTCGAGTCTACTCTAGGCTAATAGAGCTCGGCGTTCTAACTCCAGAGGAGGGATTTGATGTTTTTCAAAGCGGTAGGCTGCCAACTTCGGAAGAAAGTATCGAGTCTCAAAAGAAATATAAAGATTTGAAGGAAAAGGGTTACTATCAGCCCCTGATAGGCGGAGTTAAGGATCCGTCTGGGGCGCAGTCTGCTGGATCATCTGGCGGTAGTAAAAATCCAGCTGGGAATTCCGGAAGACCATCTGGCACTGGCGCAATAAAGCAGTCGGTTCCAAGAAAGCAAGTTTCGGGCTCGTCTAATTTGGAAAATGTTAATCAGTTTAGCTGCGATAAAATAAAAATTACCATTTCCTCTCTTACATCATTAGAAAAGAAAATAGAGTCCATTCTAAAGGCAAAATTTAAAATTAAAAAATTAAATAAAGATCAAATTGAGGTGGCTTCGGATATGGCAATTTTAATTGCTCAAAATGAAGAGTTAATCGAGTGGAATAATATTTGCGAATCTTACATTCAAGATCCGTCTAAATCTAATCCGGAAATCTACAATAAAATAGATGAACTGGCTATTAACCACAGCCTTGATAATAGGTCCGCATGTATTCTTTATCATAGCAGGAAATAATTATGGCAATAAATAAAATAAAATTACAACAGATAGACGCTGATTTTTCTAAAGTTGTTGGTCAATATGGATCTGGTTATTTCGCAACAACTGGATCATTAAATTCGCTTTCCGTATCTACGGTTCCTTATTCTTATATTGCTACTGGAGGTTTTCTTTATAATACTGGGGCGCAGTCGATATCTGGCGTGAAAAATTTTTTTTCTAGACCTACTTTTAGCGGGGCGCGTTTGAGCACATTACAAGAAGTTCTTACTTTGACAGGTCAGCAAACGCTGAGTGGTGCTAAAATATTTGAATCTGGAGCATCTTTTAATAATTCTGAAATTAACTTTCTTACGGCTGATGTTAACTTTATTATGGATGATGTTAATTTTTCCGGAAGCGATATTCATTTTTCTGGAGCAGATTTTACATTTGATACGATATCTAGATATAATTTGGCTAACGAGCTTCAGCAATTGCTGGTTACCACTGATTCTAATCAGACCATTGACGGTGTTAAGAATTTTACGTCTGTTCCAAAAGTTAATGGTTCCAATCTTTTGATAAGTGGTAATCCATATCCGGTTTATACTTTTCCAGCGAGTATTAGCAGTAGGTGTTTTCCGCTTTTTGTAGAGGGCGCTGGCGGTGCCTTTAAAACGCCATTAATTAATGAGGCGCTAGAGTACAACTCATCTAGTCAGGTTTTGATGTCTAAAACTTTTTCTGGGAGTGCATTTTTAGGAAAACATTTTAGGGCTCCAACTGGCAGCAATTTAGAACTTTCAACATTTGAGCAGAGTGGTTTTATAAATTTTCAATTTCCATCTGGAAGTACAAGTTATAAGATGACTAGTGGTTTTTTTGCTCCCTCTACTAGTGGCACTAAAGCCCTCGGTCAACCAACTATGCCTTGGGGCGCGGTTTACGCAACTACAACAACTATTCAGACGTCTGATAGAAATTTAAAAACTGAAATATCTGAAATTCCAGATAGTTGGCTTGATGCTTGGCAGGAAGTCGACTACGTTAGGTATAAATTTAAAGACGCAGTTGCTCAAAAGGGTTTATCTAGTGCAAGATGGCATGTTGGTCATATCGCGCAAAACATTCATGAAAAGTTTGCGAGTAGAGGATTGGATGCATTTAATATTGGTATGTTATGTTATGATAAATGGGATCAATCGATTGATGGCAATGGAAATATAGTGCCATCGGGAGAGATTTGGTCTATTAGGCCTGACGAATGCCAATTCATGGAGATGGCTTTGATGAGAAGATCTTTAAATAGATTAAAAAGTGGAGTATTAATTTAACATTCTATGTATACTATCGAAATACAGGATTTATCAAGAGTGAACGAAATAGTTGTAGAAACATCTATGGCGCCAGTTCAGTCTGTTAATGGCATGATCGGAGCTGTAAATGTTAGCGCCGCAAGCGTTGGTTTGAATAATGTAAATAATACTGCTGATATTGACAAGCCCGTGTCGATTCCGATTTCTGGCGCGCTTTTAGCTTTAGAGCAAAGAATACTTTCGCAAGTTCAATTGAGCAATTCTTCTGATCTGGAGTTTCAGGTTGCGTTGTACTCTGGAATTGATTCGCTGTATGTAAACTATCCAATTAATTTAACTCAGAAGCCTAAAACTGTTACTTGTTCAATTGAAAACAATATAGATGATCTTATCTATAATTACTTTATATCTGATGTTACCAACATGGGATTCAACATTGAATTTAGTGATTACTTGTCTGCTGATGGTTACATTTTGAACGTTGTTGCGTCAAGATAAATCTTTTGTATAAAATTATTCTCATATCCAATATAAATGGTGTAATGTGTATCTGATTGCTTATAAATAACTTATAAAGCATCATTGTTGAATTAAAATTAAAATTAAAATTAAAAAAATATGATAAACGCATTTAAACAAATTAGACTCACTAATATTAATATCAGCGGCAACGCTGGTAGAGTTGAAGCGGGAGCTAGCGGGAGCTTTGCTTACCTTTCTGAACTTGATGCTACTGGCGTAGCTCTTAATAATTCATTATTGCAATTAAGTGGCGAGCTTTCTACTGGCTTAGGGAGTGGATTGTTTGCTCTTAGTACTGATCTTGCAACGGCAAGTGGTGAACTTGCTACTAGTATAGCTCAAACTGGTGCAGATTTATCTTCTGCGCTTGTTACGGCTAGCGGCATACTTGATAGTAAAATTGATTTAGTGTCTGGCAATCTTAACACATATATCGATGATCGCATTAGTGGCGTAATTGATATGGCTCCTGCCGCACTCGACACTCTTAATGAGTTGGCTGCCGCATTGGGAGACGATGAAAACTTTGCTTCTAATCTCGTAACTACACTCGGAAATATTAGTGGATCTTTGTCTTCAGATATTTCTACAGCATCTGGAATACTTGATTCTAGAATAACAACTGAGGTGTCTACGCTTAATAGTTCACTCGCTACTGCAAGTGGATTGCTTGATACTCGCTTGGTTGATATTGAAAGTAATTATCTCGATAAAAGAGTTGGCGGTATTATAAGTGGAAATCTTGATGTTACTGGCACAATAACTGCTTCTGGCGGTTTTGAGGTTAATGGCGGTGGAGCTTCGACAACATTATTCGTTGAAAATGGTAAGGTCGGTGTCAATACCGAAACACCTTCTGAAGCTTTGGAAGTTTCTGGAAATGGTAAGTTTTCTGGTACTGTAGAGGTGGCTGCTCCAATAAGTGGTTCACATGCTACTACAAAAACCTATGTTGATGATCTTTTTGCTAAGCAGAAGTCATTTAGTACGCCAGTTACGCAGAACGTTGAATCAATGAGCGTTAGTTTCCCTGGTTCTGCGTTTTCTTCAACTCCGGTTGTTAATGTTTCTATACAGGGAAGCGTTTATTACGCGTTTTCGATAAGCAACAGAACTACGACTGGATTTGATATTTCTTTCTCTGATGAAGTTCTTGAGAATGATATCGTCTTGAATGTATTCGCCTCAAATCAATAATAAATAAAAAATAAACAATCTTACGCTAGGTCCAATCCCTTGCGTAAGATTTTTTTTGAAAAACTAAATTAAATAACATATGGCAAACTTAATAAAATCAAACAACGCAAACATAAAAATATTTGGTGGCAAACTATCTGCTGCACCAGTAAATGGAGGTGGTAATTCTCTTCTAACTGGTCTTCAAGCATTCTATAAACTCACAGATCCATCTGATTCTTCTGGAAACAACAACACATTGACAGTTAATGGCAATGTTCAGTTTGCTTCTGGAAAGATTGGAGATGCTGCTGTGTTTGATGGAAGTAATGCTTTAGTTGCTCCATTAGCTTTGGATTTTTCAAACGACAAAACAATTTCATGTTGGGTGAATGGTTCTGATGCTGGTTATGGTCAAATATTAATGGGTCAATATAATTATGGACCTAGTTTCAATATGTATTTATTGAACGGAAATATTAATATTGATGATTTTACTCAAGATCTTGGAATAAATTACCCATTTACCACTAATTCCTGGCAACATATTGTTGTAACAACTTCTTCAGGAACAATTAAATTGTTTGTAAATGGAATTTTGCAAAGCTCAGTATCTAATTATTTAGGAAATATACCTTGCTTGTCCATTGGAGCTGAAGTGCGGGAAGGAAGTCTTATTAGCCCCTTCAACGGTCAAATCGATGCAGTTGGTATCTGGAACAGAGCACTCACTGAAGGAGAAGTATCTGCTCTTTATAACTCTGGAAACGGTTTGGAATTAAACTAATAAACCAGTTTTAATAAAAAAATTAATAACCACAGGAGCTTAACGGTTCCTGTGGTTATTTTTTGTATAAATATATAAACTATGCTTAAACGAATACTGATATCTCTATAAGAGATTTTTCTGAAAAGATTAATGAGTCTTTTAAATGGATTAACGATTTGTAAACTGTTTGTCTGTTGGTGACTGATTTTGTGTATATGCATGTATAATCCGCACCTTTAAATTTTAAAAAATAGCATATGGCTAAAGGAAACAATTCTCAAAAAAAAGAAAAAAAGAAGCCCAAGCAGGCTGGTTCGAAATCTTCCCAAAAGGGCTCGAATAAAAAAAATAAATAAATCTGTTTATGTGCGTGGGTTTATTTGGTAAATTCGTCTACTATTAAAAAATAATTTTTATTTATATTATAAGCGTGTATAATATTTAATGAACTAATGTCGAAATAGGTCGGCGGGCTAGATAGATAAAAATGTCATTAATATTTAGAACAAAAATGCTACACGGTAAATCAGGTTATTTTGCTGATTCAATAGGAATTGGTGCGTCCGCGCCATCTGGTGGCTTGCACATATCTGGTGGCGATATTAGAATTGAAGGCGGCGATGCATATTTTGAAAATAGACCGCTTGTTTCTGGTATTCCTATAATGGTTCGGGGCGACCTTTTTGATGTTGATACTACATCTTTTTATCCAAGAAATAATCCTAGCGGTTTTGTCACATCTGGATCGATTTCTGGACTTTTTCCAACCACTATTTCTGGGGTTGTCGTGTCTGGTGATTTATCTAGATATTATCCAATTAATAACCCCAGCGGTTTCATTACTGGATTTGACACGTCGAATTTATACACCAAAGATAACCCTAGCGGTTTTATTACTGGCGTTGACATGTCTTCGTTATATCCTCGCAGCAACCCTAGCGGTTATATTACTGGTTATAATACTGGACTTTTTTACGCGTCCAGTAATCCTAGCGGTTTCATTACTGGCGTTGACACGTCTTCGTTATATCCTCGCAGCAACCCTAGCGGTTATATTACTGGTTATAATACTGGACTTTTTTACGCGTCCAGTAATCCTAGCGGTTTCATTACTGGCGTTGACACGTCTTCGTTATATCCTCGCAGCAACCCTAGCGGTTTTATTACTGGTGTTGACACATCATCTTTATATCCGCGTAATAATCCGAGTGGTTATATTATGCAGTCTCAAACTGGTGCATTTTATCCAACTTCAAACCCAAGTGGATTTCTTACTGCTCAGATAGCAGCTTCTGGATACGTTGCTAGTAATATAACAAATATTAGCGGAGCTACGGCTCTGACAAATCTTATTCAAATAACTCAGTCTGGTTATAATGCTATATCTAGTCCATCAACTGGGACACTTTATATAATTGTTGGCTAATTTATAATATGAAAATAACTGATTCAAGCGCAGCAAAAGTGGGGGCAAGCAATGTAAGCGCAATAGCATCTTCGACGGCATTGTATCGTCAGTTTATGGTTTATTCCGCGACAACCATTTCATCGGTTATTTCTGGCACAATCGGTATTATTAAAAACGGCACTGGCACATTAACGCTTATAGGATCGAATACTTACACTGGAGCCACAATTATTAATATGGGCATACTCCGCCTCACATCTTCAGGAGCTATTTTTAATGGGTTTACCGCCCCATTCACCGTAAATACAAATGGAACATTATCCCTCGGCGGTGCTGATTCTGATCTTAAAGTCGGGGTCAACCTCGACGGCGGCACTCTGTTTTCTGATCAGAATTCTGGTTTCGTTGTTATAAGTCCGGTGGTGAACGTGACCATCAACTCCATAATACAGACCAGTGGCACGGGGACAACCACTAACTTGAGCCAATTATATTTCGACGGAGGCATTAACATTTCCAGTGGCGTGACTCTGACATATAATCCCACAACTTTGAACAGCGGAATTGTAGTGCGCAATAACGCCTCTTCGAGTGGATCTCTGGTTATCAACGGAGTTGGCACTGGTTCCACCACTGGTCGTTCCAACCTGCAATTCGCTACTGCTGGTTCCAGCAACTTTGCCAACACAGATTTGACCCTCACCAATGCTACCATGAATGTCGGTAGAGGGTCAAATAGTGACGCAAACTCAGGTGCTACCATCAAGAGCTTGAATGGAAACGGAAGAGTTCGCGCTGATAGTACCGCCAGTACCATAACAGTAGGCGCAAACAATGGAACTGGAAGCTTTAGCGGAATAATAGCTAATGGAACCGCCACGCTTACTTTAGTTAAATCTGGAAGTGGAACACAGACCCTGTTGGGAAACAATACCTATACTGGAACGACAACAATCTCAGGTACATTAGAAATTGGATCCACGGGATTGCTTGGAAACGGAAGCTACAGCGCGACTGTTACAAACAACGGCACGTTCCTTTTTGGATCAAACAGCAATCAAACCCTCTCTGGTATCATCAGCGGAACGGGTGTACTCACCAAAAGCGGCACTGGTACATTAATAACAAATGCAGTAAACACATACACGGGGGGAACTATAGTAAATGCGGGAACTCTACAAATAGGAAATGGCACAAATGCTACGGCGAGGGTTTTAAATACCACAACCTTGAGCGGAGGCAATCTTGCTTACAATTACAATGCCAACAACTTTACAGTAAATGGAGCAATAACCCTTACCTCAACGGCAAGTTTAACAAAACTTGGATCGTTCCAGATTAACCTTCAAACTGGCACACTTAACGGAGGAGGGCAGACTTTAAATATCAATGCGACTGGTGTAATTTATTTTAACGGGACGGCGGGAACAACCAGTCTGGGTCAAATAAACATTCTCACTGGAGCAGTTGGGCAGGATGGTGCTGGGGGATTGCCTCTGCGAAACGCTACGATAAATGTTTCGAGCGGGGCGCAATTCCGAACCTACACTAGCCCAACGATCAATAATAACATTACGCTCAACGGCGGTGCTGGACCAAATGGAGGCGGCGCACTTTGGAATGAGTCGGTTGTTGCAGGACATACACCGATTTATGTTGGGACAATTACTTTGGCTTCTGGCACAGACTCAAGCGTAGGGAATACAACATCTGGCTTTAGTATAACTGGACAAATATCTGGATCGGGATCATTTACAAAAGTTGGGACCGGAATGCTCACGACTTACAATCAAAATAATAACTATACTGGCTCAACAACTATCAGCGCAGGCACTTTGCGAGTTTTTGCCAAAACATTTGGAGCAATATCGCTTACGGCATCATTTACCACGACTTCATTAACAGTAGATTTTAATAACGTAACCCCTACAACAGGGGCAACATATCAATTCTTTCTTGGTGCAACTTCACCAACTGGATTAACGGTTACTCTGACTAATGCTGGTGGAAAAACCGGAACTTATAACTATACAAATTCAACTTTAACTATTAACTAATATGAATATACAACCAAATTGGACAGTAACTGATCAAGGACCATGGCAATTAATTTATAATGATACTTCAATTATATCATTATTGGAAGTTGAAGGAATTACTTCTACACAAGGATATATTTTTGCTGGTACTAAAGAAGAATGTGAAGCGGAAATAATTAGATTAGGTTTACCTTGGGCTTCTGAATTAGTTGAAGAGCAAATACCATTATGATTATTAAAAAAATAAAAGACGTTATTGAGGGTAAGGCTTCTATTGGGCATAGTAGATCATCAAAATGGTCATCTGTAAGAAAAAAGCATTTGGATGTAAATCCTGTGTGCGCACTATGCGCTGGGAAAGATAAATTAGAAGTACATCACATTAAACCATTTCATGAGCATCCCGAATTAGAACTCGAACCAACCAATTTAATCACCCTATGCGAGTCTTATAGTTATGGCATATGTTGCCATAGAACCGTTGGACATCTTGGTAATTATAAAAAAATAAATCCAAATGTAGTTGAAGATTCAAAAATTTGGAATGAGAAGTTGACAACCTAGAATATATACGTATGAAAAAGCTATCTCTATTTTTGTGTTTTTTGCTTCTTTCTTCTTGTACAGTTTATACTGAAAAACAATCCGAAGCTTTATCTAAGGTTGTGTATGCTTCCAAAGATTCAATGGAAGCTGCCAGGATAGATTTAGCCGATAAGTATATAACTGAAACAACAAGGATTGTTAGACCTCCCAAGAATAGAATTCCAATCGAGTCCGTATATAAAAAAATCGATCATCATATTGGTACGGTTTCTAGTGGAAGTAAGCTTGATCCTGTTCCCGTGGGAAAACATAGAACAGTCATAATTCCAGAAAAATATAGGAATGATACTGTTATTGTTGTTAATACCGACGAGTATGATCAGCTTTTGAAGGATAAGGAAATATTTATTCAGATTCAAAAAGATACAGCGGGATTGCTTGATGCTAAAAAACAAGTTGATGATGAATTAATTCGCCAGATGGAAAACCGGGATAAGATGATTAATGATCTAAACTTAATGCAAAAAAAATTAGTCGAAAAGGATTTGGCTATACTTCGAAGAAACATTCTTATAGTATTGTTGATTGCCGCAATGGGAGGAGCAACGTATTTAAGAATAAAGGGAATATTATGAAAAAAGAAAATCAAATTGAAGAAAAAATAAAAGAGTTAATATGGAATCACGCACTTAAAATTATTTTTGCACTTGGTTTTATTTTTGGCTTTATTATAAGATCTATATTTTAATTATTTAATGTAATAATGTATTACAAATTCAATTAGTATTTTAAATAATGATATCTTCGTTTATTCCTTCAGACTTTGTGCCCGTAATGATAGCTTTTTTAACTGGGATAATTGGACCGGCGTTAGTTGTTTACATAAAGTATGTTTTAAGCGTAAGAAAGATAAGAGATATATCAAAAAGGCGTAATGATTTTAATATAACAATAGATATTCAGCAAAAAATAAACGATACGTTGAATAAATTACAATCCAAATATGATTTAGACAGAATTTGGATAGCTCAATTTCATAATGGCGGAAATTTTTATCCAGGCAATAAGAGTATGAAGAAGATGTCCGCAACGTTCGAGTCTACAAAAGCTGGCGTTTCTACTGACTTCATGAAGCTTCAAAACCTTCCGGTTTCTTTTTTTAGTAGCGTTTTGCAGCGAATGAATGAAAATCAGAGTGGCGTTATAATTGAAACAGGTGAAACTAGCGACAATGCGTTTAAAGATTTTTGGTTACATCGAGGAGTTATTAGATCATACATGTTTCCAATTATTTGTTTGGAGGGTGACTTTATAGGGGTGCTTGGTGTTGATTTCAATAGTGATATTGGAAAATTAAGTGATGAACTCTATATGGAACTAGAGGTCGAGTCAAAAATTTTAGCTGGTTATGTTGCTATAGTTTCAGTAGAAAAGCATTGATGTTATGATACAATTAATAAAAAATGCTGCCATGACTGCGGTTTCATTTTTGAGTAATAATTATGTTCCGCCAAATACCCCGGCTCAAGACGTAGATAGATTAAAATCTATAAATCATATGGAATCTAAAAAATTCTTTATTGTTCTTACATCCGTTACTATTTTAGCATTTTTTTATTTTATTAGTATAGGCATAATGTTTTTACTGCCACACGAAGCTCCAGAATTCGTCAGCGGATTCGTTACTATATTTTCAAAAACTATTGAGATTTTAGCTATTATTATAGCTTCTTATGTTGGTGCTCAAGCTGCCGTGGATTTAAAATACGGAAGCAATTCTAGCGCGTCTTTACAAGGAATGACTGAAACAATCGATGAAGTAACTGTTATTCAAACAAACACAAAGGAGGATGATTATGAACTCATCTAAGCCTTCTCCTAAAACATTAGATCTTTTGCTCCAATATGAAGTTGGAGGCGGTAGGTCTTATTATGAGAAATATCTTTCAAAATTTACTTGGCCAGGTGGAGCTTCTGGGTCGACCATTGCCATTGGCGTAGATTGTGCTTATTATTCTGAATCAGAGCTTGCTGAAATATTTTCATTTCTTCCAAAAGACCAAATAAAACAAATTCAAGGAGCATCGGGAAAGTCGGGAGAAAGGGGAAAAGAATACACAAAAAGCTTAAGAGCAGCGGGGATTGTTGTTGGCTGGGATAAGGCATTGGAGATTTTTCAAAAACTCACTTGGCCAAAATTTACAAAACTTGCAGAAAAAACATTTCCCGGTTTAGTAGATTTGCATCCAGATGCTTACGGAGCTATAATTTCTTTAGTATTCAATAGAGGAACCAGTCTTAAAGGGGATTCGAGAAAAGAGATGGTCAGCATAAAAAACTTAATTGCCAAGAAGGATTACAAAAAAATCGCAAAGGAGTTTCGCAATATGAAACGAATTTGGATTGGTAAGAACTTGGATGGTTTGTTGGATAGAAGAGAAGCAGAAGCTAAATTAATTGAAACCTGCATATAGATCAATTTTATATAAAATAAAGTGACATTTTTTATATAATTGTGTAAAATAAAATTACAATAAATTATTAAAATGCCTACATTTGAAAATTCTTATATTTGGGTAAAAGATTTCGTAGCAGAAGAGTATAGACCATCGGTCAAAATTAAGTTTCCACTCGAAACTATTTTCGCGTCTGATCCTGTCAAGGTTTTTTTACCGCAGGATAACGACATTAACATTGCAAAAGCTGGAATAGATTCTTTAAAGCCGTTTTTAGATCCATCTATTGATTTGGAAAAAAATTATGACCTGATTGGCGTTGCTTTTAATGCTTTTGTCGTCAATAGGGCTAATAAAAATGGTCAAGTTATTTCTACGGACGTTGCTCTTTCTTCGGTTGATAATTTTAAATTTAAGCCAATGAATATCGAGCATAAGAGAAAGAACGTTGCCGGATTGATAACTGGATATGGCTTTAGCGAATACGGTACTGACAAGCCGCTTACTCTTGAGGAAGTAAAAGATAAAAAGGACCCTTTTAATGTTGTTTTAAGTGGTTTTGTTTGGAGAATTGTTAATGACGAATTTGCTACTAAATTAGAGGAATCCTCTGACCCATTTTCGCAATCGTATTTAAGCATATCAACAAGCTGGGAAATGGGATTTAAAGATTTTAATATCGCAAAGGGATCTGAAAATCTTTCCGAGGCTGTTGTTTTTACCGACAGCGGAGAAATTGACCAGCTAAAAGACAAACTCGCCCATTTTGGAGGGAAGGGTCTTGATGAAGATGGCAGACCTCTTTACATAAATTTAGTTGGTGAAGTTTTACCGCTTGGAATAGGATTTACAACCAATCCTGCCGCTGATGTTAAAGGGGTTAAAGTATTTGGTTCGGATGATTTAGAAATGCGGATTGCTAATGACAAACAAGTGGATGATGATTCTACTGAAGTTGATGCATCTAATGTTAAATTAACTGAAAGTTTCCAATTAACTGAAAGTTCCCAATTATCTGAAAGACCTGTAGAAACAAATATAAATATAATTTCAAATAAAATAGATTCGGAACAAATAGCCGCGTCAAAAAATTTTGAACAAGAAAAAAACGAAAAGGAAAATAATAAAATGCTTATAAAATCTATTCAAGATTTAAATGATGACTCTTTAAAGCAAATTTGCGCGACAGATATTCGCGCCTTATTTGAAGAAGAAATTAAAAAGGCTGGTGAAAAGTTCGCAGAAGAGCAGTCCGCTAAAGACAGCGTTATTGCCGAAGCTGAAAAAACAAAAGTCGAATTAGAGAGCCAGCTCGAAGAATTAAAGCAAGTGGGCGAGCAGTTAAAAGCCGAACTTGAAAAAATCAAAATCGAAGCTCAGGCTCGAGAGATAGAGGAAACATTCCAAAATAGAATGACCACTTTGGATGAAGAGTTTGATCTTAACGATGAGGAGCGCCAGGTGATTGGAGAGCAAATTAAAAACCTCGAAGTTGACTCGTTTGAAAAATGGTATAAAGCTTTCAATGTTTTTGCAAAAGGCAAAAATAAAAAAATGATGATGGAGAAAAAAGCGTCTGAACAAAAAATGAAAGAAAAAAAAGAAGGCTGCGCTTCATCTGAAAAAAATAAATCTGCTGAAGTGATTGCTTCAGAACAGGAAAAGAAAGAGCAAGAGGCTGCTTTAGCACTTGAAAAAGTTGAAGCAGAAGAAGTTGCTCTTCCAAATGGGGCAGTTGCTGAAGACACTCTTAGACAAAAATTTGCTAGAGCTTTCAATAGCGACACTATTAAAATAGAAGTAAATAAGTAAGTAAAAACAATTAACAATTAAATAAAAACAAAAATATGACAATTAGACCTTTTAGAGATTATAGCGAGCATGAGGTTATTAACCTTTTTGCTCTTCAGGGTGAAAGCAACAAGGGAACTTTCGTTACGGCTGCCGTTAGCGGATTTGATCTTGATGCTACACCAAATTTTGAAGATGACAGCTTTATCCATAATACGATATCCGCGCGTTTCAATGTGAAGAATAGAGTTGCGGCTGCTCCATCTGGAACTGCTCCAGCTATGGTTCTTGGAATGACCCTTAAAGACGTTAAGAGCGTTGATGAAAATGGTTATCCTTTGAAATTTGAACCACGTAAAGCTGCTGAGCGCGATGTGGTTATTAGCGGTGAAGCTGTGCCCGTTGTAAAACGTGGCGTATTCCTTTATAGCGGCGTGGTTGGAACTCCTACTTTTGGCAGCGGCTTAGCCATCTCTGACGCTGGTGATGGATCACTTAAAACTGTCGCTCCTGGTTCTGCAAATGCAGTTGCCAAAGCTCTCGGTCCTAAGGATTCTCACGGATTCGTTTTGATCGACATCAAGCTTTAATCTTAACAATTAATCGTAAAATACAAGTAAAAAAATATGAAAATTAAATTTGAAAAAACACCAGAGCAGGTTGAGTTAGTGAAGGCAATGGGCTCCAGCAATAAAGTTCAAGCTCTTGAAGCTCAGGATGCTTTTGCAGCGTTCATTGCTCCAGTTATCCAAGAAGTTCTTCTTCAGGCGGGTACCGCTTCTGCTATTTATGAAGACATGAGTTATGATGAAGACGATTCTCCATCTATCCCAGTTGATCTTTATTATGGCGAGCCAGAGGGCACCTTCTCAGTTTGGCAACAAACTGTAGCTGGTGGTCTTCCTACTCAGCAAATTGGCAGCTTCCAAGAGATCAAGGTTTCAACCTATACTTTGGATTCCGCTATTAGCTTTGATAAAAGATATGTTCGCAAATGCCGTTTGGATGTTGTCGCCAGGGGTCTTGAGAGACTTTCTAACGACGTTCTTATTAAACAAGAAAGAAACGCTTGGTACGTTGTGCTTAAAATGCTTGCTGACGCTCAGACAAGGGGTCTCAATCACGTATTTAGAGCTCAATCGGCTGGCAATTTCCAAGTAGATGACATCAATAAAGCTATTACCCTCCTCAAGAGATTAAACGCCGCCTATAACGGTGCCACCCCAGTTGGAAACGAAGGTCGCGGTTTAACCGATCTGTATGTTTCTCCTGAAATTATGGAGCAAATTCGTTCATTCGCTTATAATCCAGTGAATAGCAAGCAGGGCATTAGTAGTAATACTACTGGAATTCCTCTTACTGATTCAGTTCGTGAGCGTATTTTCAGCGCAGCTGGAATGAGTGATATCTGGGGCGTCACGCTTCATGAATTGCTTGAACTTGGCGTTGGTCGCAAATATAACGTTCTGTTTGATGAAATTGCTGGTGGAAAAAGCTTTACAAAAGCAGATGGCACTGGCGCTTCTGATTTTGGGGCTAATCCTTCTTATCTCAAGGATGAGATTCTTATCGGTATTGATCGCTCGCGCAGATCATTCATCCGCACTTTGGCTGTTAATGCTGAAACTGGCGGAAGCTTCAATCTTCGCCCTGACGACCAATTTTTGGCTCGTTCTGGTAAGGTTGGATTCTACGGCGGACTCGAAGAGGGTCGCGTCGCTCTTGATGCTCGTGCAGTTGCTGGTATTATCGTATAAAAAACGAATAAAACAAAATAAGAGAAGCCCCGATGAAAATCGGGGCTTTTTCTTTTTATGAGATAAATTTTTTTTAATGATAAGAATTACTATTAAATGTGTAAACTATTTAGTTATCTTGCTAAAAGATATATTTTTTTAATATATTTCAAATATCTATGATTCCAACTACTTATAATTTACCCGATGCTTACAGGGGCGATGCTTACGGACCTATTACGTTTAAAATTAAAGACTCTTCTGGCGGATATTTGAATGTTGTCGGCGCTGAGGTTATTGCCGAGGTAAAAAATAAAAAGAATTATGCAATAGTCTTAAGCTGGTCTACTTATGATGGAACAATTGATATTGTAAATAATGATACTATAATTTTAAGCCGTGTAAGCGGTTGTATTATGGGTATGCCTCAGGGGATTTACAATTATGATTTGCGAATATTTGATACTAGTCTTAAAAAAATAACAAGTTATTTGCGCGGTACTTTATCTGTTACTGGTGATGTTAGTAGTATGGATTTTATTTGCGAATGTGAGTTTGGCGGCGCAAGTGTTAAAGTTGTAGGCGATTGTTGTTGTTCGCAATCGACCCCTGTGCCGACTTCGACCCCTGCGCCGACTTC
>Ga0214919_10002297_pt1 | contig 30190 bp, 30 predicted proteins | sample LL1503_MetaG_FD_177994 | JGI IMG/M metagenome (GOLD analysis project Ga0214919, IMG submission 177994) | Freshwater microbial communities from Lake Lanier, Atlanta, Georgia, United States - LL-1503 | ecosystem: Environmental > Aquatic > Freshwater > Lake | place: USA: Georgia | collected... | reverse complement strand
CTCTTGTGAAGCGGGGCTAAGTTGCTGTTTTATATGGGGTGGCTGATGGGGCTCGAACCCACGACAACAGGAATCACAATCCTGGACTCTACCAACTGAGCTACAGCCACCGTAACCCGCAATTATAAACTGCGGGAAACTTTATTCGGTGGCGCGCGTCGCAGTGCTGTTGTCCAAGGGGCGTGGCACCTTGATTTGCACCTTGAATCGGGTCTTCAGCACCTCGTAATAGGCATCGGACTCGGCACCCGCCAGCCAGCGCACCACCTGGCCGCGCTCTTGCTCCGTGGCGCCAGCGGGCGCCGGATTGCGGGGCAGCACTTTGTTGATACGCGCTATCGCATAGCCCTCGCCGCCTACATCAAGGCCCACCCAGGCAGGCAATTTGGCAGTGTCGGCGTGCATGATGGCATCCATAAGTCGTGGGTTGAGCGCGGGGGCCTGGTCGCGCGACAGCACCATCGCGGCGCTCAATTTACCTTCGTCGGCTTGTGCTTGCCAGGCCTTGAGCTTGCCCTGGCCCTCTTTTTTCGCAGCTTCTTGGCTGCGGCTTTGCAACAAGCGGGCCTTGACCTCCCCACGCACCTCGTCCAGGGCGCGGGTACGGGCTGCCTCGTGCTTGGTCACGCGGGCGGCCACCAATTGGCTGGGGCCTGTCTCGATGGCTTCGGTATTGTGCTTTTTCTCAATGGCGTCGGCACTGAAAACTGCAGCCAACAACTTGGCATTGGACAACACCCCTTTAGCGCCTGGCGCTGCTTTGCGTTGCACGTTGCTGGCAATCTGGATGTCGAGCTTCAAGCGCTCGGCCACAGGTTGCAGGCTGTCCGCTTGCTCGTATACGCCATTGGTAAATTGCTCTGCCAATTCGGCAAATTTGCGCTGGGCCTGCTGGGCTTTGAGCTCGGTCACCAGTTTCTCACGGACGCTCTCAAAGCTGGGCACCGAGGGCGTTTTGATATCGGTTAGGCGAATAATGTGAAAGCCAAAGTCAGACTCCACCAAGTCGCTGATGTCGCCTTTTTTCAGGCTGAAAGCGGCGTCTTCAAAAGGCTTGACCATGGCTCCACGGGCGAAAAAGTCTAAATCGCCGCCCTTGGCGGCTGAACCCGTGTCTTGCGAAAACTTGGTCGCCAGCTGCACGAAGGTGTCCGGCTTGGCCTTGACTTTTTGCAGCAGATCTTGCGCCGCGGCCTTGGCCTTTTCGCGCTCAGCGGCGGGCATATCTTTGGGCGCGTTGATCAAAATATGGCTGGCACGTCGCTCCTCTTTGGACTGCAGGCGCGCGTTGTTTTGCTCGTAATAAGTGCGTACATCGGCGTCATTGACCGTAACGGTCTTTTTTACCGCTTCGACGTCAAACACCAGGTATTGCAGGTCGACGGTCTCGGCGGTTTGGAACAAAGCACTATTGGCTTTGAAAAACTCCTCGATATCAGCATCACCAATCTTGATCTGGCTGGCAAATTCAGCAAGCGTGAATCGCGCCACCTGCACGTCGCGCCGCTCAAAAAAGGCGTTCAGGCCCATGTCAGCTACCGCCTGCGGAGCAAAGGCACTCGCGCCAAGCCCGGCTTCCACCTGCCGCCTAGACAGGTCCTGACGGATACGCGCCTCCAGTCCTTCAGGCGTAAGGCCCTGGCTGGCGGCCAACTGGACATAACGTTCTTTGTCAATCGTGCCGTCGGGTTTTTTCATCGCCGCAATCGCGGGAATTTGCTGCAATTCAGCAGCCAATCGTTTGTCACTGATAGCGAGCAAAGAGCTATTCATCGCCTCGGTAATAACGCGCTCGCGCACCAAACGCTCCAGCGTCACGTAGCGGGCTTGGGGTGAATCCAGGAGCTTGACGTCCAAGTCTGGCCGGGCGGCGCGCAGGCGGTCAACTTCGCTTTTGTGCGCAGCATCCCATTCGGATTGGGTAATGCTGTAGCTGGCGACCTTGGCCACGGCCGCGCCGGCGCCGTTCATTCGCTGATAGCCGTCAACACCCACGAGCACAAAGGCGGGAATGATTAACAAAAACATGAGGAACATCATGATCTTGTTGTGCTTGCGGACGAATTCAAACATGCGCTATCTCCAAAAAACTCACAAAAAAGGCGAACCTGCGGTTCGCCTTTTGCCGGTTTTCGTGGTGGGTGATGACGGGCTCGAACCGCCGACCTACGCCTTGTAAGGGCGCCGCTCTACCAACTGAGCTAATCACCCCACCTTAAACATTCATTCTTTTGCACCTTGCGCCTACACGCCAGGGCCCGCGCTTGGGGTAATGGGCAATTTTAGCGGCCCCGCGCGAGAGCCGGAATTCTATGCGCAAACCGACCAGACGCCGCCAGCCCTGCCTAAGGCGCGCGGGCGCGGATCTCGGGCAGTGCCTTTTGCAGGTAATAGACCATGGACCAGACCGTCAGCACGGCGGCGATCCAGATCAGCACAATGCCAAAGGCGTGGGTGTCAACCAGGCCAAACAGCGTTCCGTCATAGAGCAAAAACGGGATGGCGACCATTTGGACCACTGTTTTGACCTTGCCCAGCATATGCACCGCCACGCTTTTGGTGGCGCCAATCTGGGCCATCCACTCGCGCAGGGCCGAAATCGCGATCTCGCGGCCAATAATGATCAGCGCCACAAAAACGTCAGCGCGCCCCAGATGCACCAAGACCAGCACGCAGGCGCATACCAAAAATTTGTCCGCCACCGGGTCCAAAAACGCACCAAACGCCGAGATTTGGTTCAGTTTGCGGGCCAGATAGCCGTCCAGCCAGTCGGTCATGGCAAAAACCACAAACATCACGGTGGCGATCAAGTTTTTCTCGGGCAAGGTGGCGAAGCTGTCCGGCGCATAAAAAACCCCCACGATCAGCGGAATCGCGCAAATGCGCGTCCAGGTCATGATGGTGGGGATGGTCAGAAACATGCGGGCAATTGTGGCACGCCTAGTGCAACGCGCGGTAAATCTCTTGGGCCAGCTCGGGTGAGATGCCCTCTACCGAGGCCAAATCCTGGGCGCTGGCCTGCGCCACGCCCCGCACGCCACCAAACCGCTGCAGCAGCTTGGCCCGCCGCTTGGGGCCCACACCGGGAATTTCTTCGAGCTTGCCGCCGTCCACCCGCACCCGGGCGCGCTGGGCGCGCATGCCGGTAATGGCAAAACGGTGCGCCTCGTCGCGAATTTGCGCCACCAGCATCAGCGCGGCGGAGTCGGCGCCCAGGTAGACCTTGTCGCGCCCGTCGGCGAAAACCAGCTCCTCCAGCCCGACCTTGCGGCCCTCGCCCTTTTCCACACCGACGATCAGCGCCAGGTCCAGCCCCAGGCTTTCGAAGACCTCGCGCGCCATGGAAACCTGGCCTTTACCGCCATCGACCAGCACCAAATCGGGCATGCGGGCGCTGCCCGTAGCCGCCTGCCCGGCGTGCTTGGCCTGGGCCAGCGCCTCAGCGACTTTGCTGTAGCGGCGCGTGAGCACTTGGCGCATGGCGGCGTAATCGTCGCCGGGCGTGATGTCCTCGATTCGGTAGCGCCGGTACTGGGCGTTTTGCATGGCATGCTGCTCAAACACCACGCACGAGGCCTGCGTGGCCTCCCCAGCCGTGTGCGAAATATCAAAACATTCGATGCGCAGGCGCCCCAGGTCCTCCAAAGCCAAGTCCAGCGCCTCGGCCAGCGCCCGGGTGCGTGCCTGCTGCGAGCCCTCTTCGGCCAGCAGCCGGGCCAATTGCAGCGCGGCATTGGTTTGTGCCATGTCCAACCAGGCGCGGCGCTGCTCACGCGGCTGGTGTACCGCCGTCACCTTGAAGCCGTGCTGCTCGGACAAGGCCTGCAGCAAGGCTTTATTGACCGGCTCGCTCACCACCAGCACCGAGGGCATGGGCACGCCGATGTAGTGTTGCGCCAAAAAGGCCTCGAGTACCTGAGACTCGGCGCTTTGGGGCGTGTCCGAGGCGCCCTCGTCGTCCAGCAAAACGGCAGCGTCTTCCACGTGCACCGGAAAATAGGGCCGGTCGCCCAGATGCCGCCCGCCGCGCACCATGGCCAGGTTGACGCAGGCTTTGCCGCCCTGCACTTTGACGGCCAAAATGTCGACATCCCGGTCCGACACGTTGTCCACCGATTGCTGGTGCAGCACATTGGACAGCGCCGCCACTTGGTTGCGCAGCTCAGCCGCCTGCTCGAACTCCAAGCGCTCGGCGTGCGCCATCATGCGCGACTCCAGTGACTTGAGCACCTCCTGGGCGTCGCCCTGCAAAAAGCGCTGAGCATCGAGGACATCCTGCGCATAGGCTGGGGGGCTGATATGCCCCACGCACGGCCCCGAGCAGCGCTTGATTTGGTAGAGCAGACAGGGCCGGGTGCGGTTGCTAAAGACCGAATCCTCGCAAGTGCGCAGGCGAAACACCTTTTGCATCAGCAAAATCGCCTCTTTGACGGCCCAGGCGCTGGGGTAGGGGCCGAAATAATGGTGCTTTTTCTCGACGCCGCCCCGGTAATACGCCACCCGCGAATACTGCTGCGGGTCGGTGCCCGGCTTGCCGCTTTTGCGCCCACCTGCGTCGGGTACGGGCTCGGGGTTGGCGGCAGTCATCTTCAGGTAGGGGTAGCTCTTATCGTCCCGAAACAAAATGTTGTATTTGGGGCTGAGCGTCTTGATGAGGTTGTTTTCCAGCAGCAAAGCCTCGGCCTCGGAGCGCACCACCGTGGTCTCCATGCGCGCAATCTTGCTGACCATGTGCCCGATGCGGGTACCGCCATGGTTTTTCTGGAAATAGCTGGCCACACGCTTTTTCAGGCTGATGGCTTTGCCGACGTACAAAATCTGTTCCTGCGCATCAAAGTAGCGGTAGACGCCGGGCAAGGTGGGCAATGCGGCCACTTGACGCAGCAGTTCGTCGCTGTGGGGAGATGGTGCGGGCGCAGTCATGGGCCTATTGTCTAAGCATTTGCCCAGCAATTTGGCGGGCGGCACTGGCGATGGACAATCTGGCCATGGACCTGCCCGCCGCCCAGCCCGCCAAAACGCTGCCCGCGCCGCTGCGCTGGGACGTTTTTTGCCAGGTCATCGACAACTACGGCGACGCCGGCGTCTGCTGGCGCCTGTGCGCCACACTGGCCGCCCGGGGGCACCAGCTGCGCCTTTGGATAGACGATAGCGCGCCGCTGGAGTGGATGGCGCCCGGCGCCCGCCAAGGCCAATGGCCAGGAATTCAGGTGCTGTCTTGGGAGCAAGCCGCAAACCCAGTCTTTCTTGCCCAGTGCCCGCCCAGCGATGTGTGGATAGAGGCCTTTGGCTGCGAACTGCCGCCCGCTTGGCTGCAATGGCACGCAGCGCAAGCGGCCTTGCAAGGGCGCCCGCCCGCTTGGATCAATCTGGAATACCTCAGCGCCGAACCCTTTGCCCTGCGCAACCACGGCCTGCCCTCGCCAGTGATGAGCGGCCCCGCGCGTGGCTGGACCAAGCATTTTTTCTACCCGGGTTTGGTTCCCAAAAGCGGCGGCCTTCTGCGCAGCAGCGTTGCCAGCGGGCTGGCAGATTGGGCGGATTACGACACCGCGCTGCGGGCTTATGCCCCGGCGCTGGCGGGGCAGCGCAGCGTTTTGCTTTTTTCCTACCCGAGGGCGCCCCTGGCGGCGCTGGTGCAGGCTTTGCGCAGCCAACACCAGCCGGTGCAATTGCTGGTGGCTGCCGGCGCCGGGCAGAGCGCCTTAGCCCAGGCTGCGGGCCTTGGTTCCGATGTGGGACGCGCCGATTGCGCGGTGACCCAAGGCGCGTTGCAAATCCGTTTACTGCCTTTTCTGCCGCAAGCCCCCTTTGATGCCCTACTGGGCTTGTGCGACCTTAATCTGGTGCGCGGCGAAGACTCCTTGGCACAGGCGCTGCAGGCAGGCAGGCCCAGCGTATGGCAGATTTACCCGCAGGCCGACGGCGCACACCACGCCAAACTGCAGGCCTATCTCGACACCATCGGCGCAAGCCCCCCCGAACGCGCTTGGCATCTATTTTGGAACCAAGGGGCACACAGTCCATGGCAGCGGGACCTGCTTTGGCCTTGGGAGACCGGCTCGGACTGGGCGCTGTCGGCACGAACCCGCTCTCAAACACTGAGGGAACACGACGATTTAGGCACCCGGCTGCTCGGCTTTGTGCAAGGTCTGCTCGGAGCTGCACCGGCGCCCTAGCTGGGCGTGCCCCGACCTTGCGGCCAGCCGGTAAACCGATTCGCGATAAAATCAGCGGCTTTGCTGGTGACAAGCGCTATACCGCTTCGCACCACGCCCCGCCGCATATCGCGGTCTAAGGCTGCTTTTAGGCGGCCCCACAATCTGACGGATCGATTATGAAAATTGCCCAGGAAATTCGTGCTGGTAATGTCATCATGCACGGCAAAGACCCCATGGTGGTTCTGAAAACCGAATACAGCCGCGGCGGACGCAACTCCGCCACCGTGCGCATGAAACTCAAAAGCCTGATCGCCAACTTTGGAACCGAAGTCGTGTTCAAGGCCGACGACAAGATGGACCAGGTCATTTTGGACAAGAAAGAGTGCACCTACTCCTACTTTGCCGATCCCATGTATGTCTGCATGGACGCGGACTACAACCAGTACGAAGTCGAAGCCGAAAACATGGGCGATTCGCTCAGCTACCTGGAAGACGGTATGGAAGTGGAAGTCGTGTTCTACGACGGCAAAGCGATCTCGGTGGAATTACCTACCAGCGTGGTGCGTGAAATCACTTGGACCGAGCCTGCGGTTAAAGGCGATACCTCCGGCAAAGTACTCAAGCCCGCCAAAATTGCCACCGGCTTTGAAATCGGCGTGCCAATCTTTGTGGCCCAGGGCGACAAAGTAGAGATCGACACCCGAACCGGCGAATACCGCAAGCGCGTCTAATGTAAAAGCGGGCTTGCCCGCCTTGGTGCCAAGCCCCTGCGGGGGCTTTTTTTATGGGGGCGCCGCAGGACGACGTACCGCACAATCGCTGGCCTGCAAAACACCCCAGCCCCCTCCTACCGCGACCTTGAACGCGCCTAGCAGGCGCTGCAAACCCATTGCGACCAAGGCAATCACCTACCCGCCGAGGCCAACCGCCTGGCCTTTGCCGACCCCGAGTTTTTGCTGCGCCGCGCCCGTGCAAAGCGCCTAAGCCCGCAAGCGCCAGGCGGCGTGCGCACCAAGCGCCACCAAGGTGCCTACCGTCCAAAACACGGCGCTGACGCCCACCACCATGCCGGCGGTGCCAAAGAGCAGCGGCATCACCACACTGGAAAAATTGATGGTCGCCATGCGCAAGCCGATAGCCTGCCCATGCTGGGCGTGCGGCGTGATCTGGTGCAAGGTGCTCATGATCATGGGCTGCACTGAGCCCAGAGCCACGCCCAGGCCGACCGAGCACAAACCCATGGTCCAGGGCGACTGCATAAAGGGATAAATCGCAAACAGCAAGCCCGTAGCCAGCATGGCAGCGGTGAGCGCGTGCCACTCCTTGATATGCGCTGCCGTCAGCGGAATGAGCACCCGCACCGCCACAGCGGCCACAGCAAAAGCGCCCAAAATAGTGCCAATGAGCGAGGCGCTCAACTCGCGCTCATGGCCGATCACCGGAACCACAAACGTATGCACATCCCAGCACGAGGACAGCAGCCAATTGACCAGCAGCAAACGTCGCATGGGCGCAGCGCGCAGCAAATGCCAGGCCGAGGGCTGTGGCCCGACAGGCACTTCCACCGGGGCCAGTTCGGCGACAGCAGCAATGCACCAGACACTAAGCAAGGGCATCAAAAGTGCAAAGCCAAACGCCGCCCTGAAACCAGGATAGTCCAGCCAGGCCGGCAGCAGCAGTGCGCCGTAGTCAATCAGCAGCCCGGCGACCACCGCGCCGAAAAAATTGGAAAGAGCCGGTCCCAGCGCCAACCAACTAAAGACACGTCGCAACTCCATGCTGTCGCGCGCCGCGCGGCCCACATGGCGCTGCAGGGCCACCGAGGCCGTGCCGGTGGCCGCACCCATCAACATCGCACTCACGCACATCCATTCAAATACCGGAAATAGCAGGGATACGAGCGCGCCTGCCATCGCCAGCACAACGGCCACCCGCACCGGTTTTTGCAGACCATGGCGGTCAGCGAAGCGGCCCGCAGGCAGCGACAAAAATACCTGGCTGAGCGAAAAAAATGCCAGCAAGAGCCCCACGTGCAGCGCGCTGTGGCCCATGCGCAGCGCCAGCAGCGGCGTTGCCATGCGCATGGCCACCATGCTGGCGTTCAGACAAATATGGCCAACGATCAGGCGCGGTAAACCCGCACCTGGGGATGCGCCATCCTGTGCAGGGTCAAGGCGCTCGTGGCTACCCGGGCTCACAGCGGCCCGGGCCCCGCATCACTGTCAAAGTCTTTGTCCAGCGGGATGAGCGTGGCGCTTTGCGCCTCGGGCAAGGCCTGCACTTTTTTCAGGGCCCGTCCCATGGCGCGGCTGCGCACTTCGGCGGTATCCAGACTTTTAAGCACCGTCTCGGTTTGGGACTTGACCTTGGCCAGCACGTCGCCAAATTTGCCGAATTCGGTTTTGACGGCGCCCAGCACCTGCCACACCTCGCTGGAGCGTTTCTCCAGCGCCAGCGTGCGAAAACCCATTTGCAGCGAACTGAGCATCGAAAGCAAGGTGGTCGGACCGGCCAAGGTCACGCGGTAATCGCGCTGCAAGGCCTCCATCAGCCCGGGGCGGCGCAGCACCTCGGCGTACAGGCCCTCGGTGGGTAAAAACAAGATGGCAAAGTCGGTGGTGTACGGCGGCTCCACGTATTTTTCGCTGATGGACTTGGCCTCCAGACGAATACGCGTCTCCAGAGCTTTGGCGGCCGCGTCGGCGTCGCCCAAGTGGGCGCGTCCTTGCGCATCGAGCAAGCGCTCGTAGTCTTCGTTGGGGAACTTCGCGTCGATAGGCAGCCACAGCGGCGCACCATCGTCGGACTTGCCGGGCAGCTTGATCGCGAAGTCGACCACGTTTTTGCTTCCCGGGCGGGTGGCCACTTGGCCGGCATACTGGTCGGGCACAAAGACCTGCTCGAGCAAGGAGGCCAGTTGCGCCTCGCCAAAAATGCCACGCGTCTTGACGTTGCTAAGCAAATGCTTCAGGTCACCCACGCCTTGGGCCAGGGTTTGCATCTCCCCCAGACCTTTGTGCACTTGCTCCAGGCGGTCAGCCACTTGCTTGAAGCTCTCCCCTAGGCGCGCCTGCAGGGTGGACTGCAGCTTTTCATCGACGGTGGCGCGCATTTCGTCGAGCTTGGTGGCGTTGGTGGACTGCAGTTGCAATAGCTGCGCCTCCAGGGTGCTGCGCACCTCAGCCAGGCTGCGCGCGCTGGTCTCGCTCAATTCGGCAATGCGCCGGGCATTGGACTCTCCAAGGGCTCCGAGCTGACCAATCAAAGTGTCGGACAGCGTTTTTTGCAACAAGCCCAGTTGCTGGCCAAAGGTGTCGATTTGGGTGTTTTGCGTGCGCGTGGCCTCGGCGCTTTGCTGCGTAAGGGTTTGCTGAAAGGTGGCCATGCTTTGGGCCGCCTCTTGGCGGCTGGCGCGGGCGGCCTCGGCCAGTTCGCGGCGCAGTTCGCGCTCCAGACGGTCCAAGCGCTCGCCCTGGGCTTGTACGCCAGCAAGCACGGCTTGCTGGACTTGGGCTGCGGCCTGGACGTCCTCGGGCCTAAGCCCGCTGCGCCCGCGCAGCAACAGGACCAGCAGCAAAACTGTCTGAACGGCCAAAGCAAACCACACAGGCCAAAGTGCAACAAGAGTCAAAGAAAAACTTTCAAAAAATACGTCGGGCTCTGGGAAGTATCGCACCCGCCAAATGCGCTAGCGCAGTGCCAAAACTTGCGGGTTTAAAGGTGTACGCGGCTGGCCGTGTACCAAAAAGCCCACCAGATTGTCCACCGCCACATCGGCCATGGCCTGGCGGGTGCCCGCCGTGGCGCTGGCAATATGCGGGGTAAGCACCACATTGGGCACCGTGAGCAGGTCGGGGTGCACGCGCGGCTCGCCTTCAAAAACGTCCAGACCGGCCGCAGCAATCGTTCGATTGCGTAAGGCCTGCGCTAGTGCAGCGTCATCGACGATGCCACCCCGGGCCAGGTTGATCAGCGTGGCCGTCGGCTTCATGCACGCCAGCTCTGCCGCGCCGATGGTGTGGTGCGCCTCGGCGCTGTAGGGCAAAACCAGCATGATGTGGTCGGCGCTTTGCAGCAAAGTGGCCTTATCGACATAGCGGGCCGACAGCGTTTGCTCGGTGGCCGAATCCAGGCGGCTGCGGTTGTGATAAATCACCTGCATGCCAAAGCCAAGGGCGGCACGCCGGGCGATGGCCTGCCCAATACGGCCCATACCGATGATGCCCAGGGTGCTGCCATGCACCTCGGCGCCTGAGAACATGTCATAGCTCCAGCGCGTCCACAGGCCGGCGCGCAAAAAATGCTCGCTCTCGGTGACGCGCCGCGCGGTGGCTAGCAGCAATGCAAAGCCAAAGTCGGCGGTGGTCTCGGTGAGCACGTCCGGCGCGTTCGTGCCCAGCACGCCAGCAGCCGTCATGGCAGGCAGATCAAAATTGTTGTAGCCCACGGTCATATTGGCGCAAATGCGCAGTTGCGGGCAATGCGCCAGCAACTCGGCATCCATGCGCTCGGTACCCGTGGTAAACGCGCCCACTTTGTCGGCCAGGCGGGCCATCAATTGGGGGCGGTCCCACAGCGTGTCCTCGGGGTTGGACTCCACCGAGAAATGCGCCGACAGGCGCTCGATCACACTGGGGAAAATCGCCCGCGTCACCAGGATGCGGGGCTTACTGGAGGATTGGGTCATGTGGTGAATCTCCGCTCAGTCGAGCCAGCGGGTAAATTGCGCCACCGGCACGCGGGGCGTGTGAAAGCCATTGACAGGCGCGCTGCGCTCTGCGTAGCCCAGCGACATGCCGCAGATGAGCATCTCTGCCTCGCCTGCGCCAATGTGCGGCAGGATGATGCTGGCAAAACCGTTCCAGGCCGCCTGCGCGCAGGTGTCCAGCCCCCGCCCCCGGGCGGCAACCATAATGTTTTGCAAAAAGGCTCCGTAATCGACCAGGGAGCCGCGCCCCATGACCTTGTCGACGGTGAACATCAGGCCCACCGGCGCGTCAAAAAAACGGTAATTGCGCTGGTGCTGGGCGTGCATCTGGTCTTTGTCGCCTTTGCCGATGCCAAGCAAGCCATACAGACCCCAACCGTTTTCGCGGCGCCGGTCGATATACGGGCTCACCCATTTTTCAGGGTAGTAGTCGTACTCCTCGCGGTACTGCGCGGCCAGGGTGGGGTCGGCGCGCAAGGCATCGTGGGCGGCGCAAACTTTACCCACCAGGGCATCACGGCTGGCGCCCTGAAGCACATAGACGCGCCAGGGCTGGCAGTTGGTACCCGAGGGCGCGCGGCTGGCGAGCGCCAAAATGGCCTCGATGTCGGCATGCGCTACTGGCTGCGCCGTAAAGGCGCGTACCGACATGCGGCTGGCAATGGCGGCATCAACGGCCTGTGTTTCGGGGGACAAAGACATGCTAACTCCAATCAAATCAAATCAAAAAACCAAAATTCGGGCCCGGCTCAGCGCAAGGGTGCCAGCGCCTGCGTTAAAGCCGCAGGCAGTGCCGCCGGTTTGCGGGTGGCGGCATCCACATACACATGGACAAAGTGCCCTTGCGCTGCCGCACTGTCCTGGCCCTGCGCAAAAACCGCCAACCCATAGCGTACGCTGCTGTGGCCTATATGCTCCACCCGCAGCCCCAGATCCACGGTCTGGGGAAAGGCCAGCGGTGAAAAATAACTGCACTGTGTCTCTACCACCAAGCCAATGACGGCGCCACCCCGGATGTCCAAGGCACCGTGCTCTACCAGGTAGGCGTTGACTGCGGTGTCAAACCAAGCGTAATAGACGACGTTGTTAACGTGACCATAGGTGTCGTTGTCGGCCCAGCGGGTGCCTACGGCGCGCCAGGCGCGGTACGCGCTTCGCAGCGCTGGTAGTGGTTTGGGCATGAAAAGGCGCTCTGGCAAACGCGGTTGGGATAGGGAAAGTCCCCAAAAACAGCTTGATTCTGCCATTTTTGCCGCGCCGTACCGATCTTTAATGGGATTAGGCCCGGTCAGGTTTCAGAGGAGAAACCGCTGTTTTCACCCTGAAATCAAAAAATTTGTGGATTTTTTGCTGCATTGCAACAAAAAAGCCTTGCAAGCGCGGTTTCCGTCCCTATAATTCATCTCATGCTGCACTGCAACATAACCGGAGAGGCCGGATGAAAGCGCAGTAGACACGTGGCAAATTCATTTTTTAACTTAGGAGTATTTATATGTTGACCGTAGAACAAGTCGTCGCTTCCCACAAATCCAACATGGAAACCCTGTTTGGTTTGACCAGCAAAGCTTTTGAAAGCGTTGAGAAAATCGTCGAACTGAACCTGGCCGCTTCCAAAGCCGCTTTGACCGAAGCGTCTGCCCACACCCAGACCGCCCTGAGCGTAAAAGACGCCCAAGAACTGCTGGCCCTGCAATCTGGCCTGCTCCAGCCTTTGGCTGAAAAAGCGGCCTCTTACAGCCGTCACCTGTATGACATCGCCAGCGGCACCGGCGCTGAGTTCACCAAAGCTGTGGAAGCCCAGGCTGCAGATGCCCAGCACAAAATCGCCTCTTTGGTCGACAGCGCTGCTAAAAACGCACCTGCCGGCTCAGAGTCTGCCGTTGCTGTTATGAAAAGCGCTGTTTCGGCTGCCAACAATGCGCTGGAATCGATCCAAAAGGCTGTAAAGCAAGCGACCGACGTCGCTGAAGCCAACTTCAACGCAGTTGCTGCTACCGCAACAACCGCGACCAAAGCGGCCACTTCCAGCAAAAAACGTTAATTGGCAGGCGCAGTGCAAATTTATTTACGCACATCGCCTTCACCAAGGGAAAACCCTGATACAGTAGCTTGACGCAGAGGGAAACTTCTGCACCGTTTGTCTCCTCGGATCCTTTCGAAACCTCTGGTTCAGGGATCCCTTCAGGCCTCGTTGCAAGACGGGGCCTTTTTTTGCTTGTCCGGTTTGGGGGCTTGAGACTTAGCGGGTTTTGGCCTCGATGGCCGCGCGCAATTGCGGTAAAGCCGCCTGCATGGCCTGACGGCCCGCCTCGATGGAGCGCTTGCGGGCGCCGAAATCGGCGCTGGAAATGCCTTGCAACTGCGGGCGGACCACCACATCGGCACTCAGCAACTCCAGGCTGTTGATGCTTTTGCCCATGATGGTGAAGGTTTGCAGCAGAATATCGATGGTGCCAGCGGCCGAGGCCGACTCGGGCGGGCTGGAGATATCCACTGCGATCACCAGGTCCGCGCCCATTTTGCGGGCAGCGCGCACCGGCACGGGCGAGACCAGACCGCCATCGACATATTCATGGCTGCCAATCTTGACCGGCTGAAAAATCGCCGGCACCGCGCTGGAGGCGCGAACCGCTGTGCCGGTGTCCCCGCGCTGGAAGACGATATCGTTGCCGCTATTGAGATCGGTGGCCACGATACCCAAGGGCATGGGCAATGCTTCGATGGGTTTTTGTCCCACTTGGGTATTGACGTATTTGGCCAGTGCCTCGCCGCGCAAAGCGCCTCGGGTGAAAACCTGCAGCGTCCAATCGGCTATCGTAGCCTCTTCCATGGTCTCGGCAATGGTTTGTAGTTGCGCCCCGGTCTTGCCGCTGGCGTAGAGCGCCGCGACCAGGCTGCCGGCCGAAGTACCCGAGACCAGATTAGGCCGAATACCCGCCTCTTCAAGCACCTGGATAACGCCCACATGGGCAAAGCCACGCGCAGCACCGCCGCCCAAGGCCAAACCGATACGCGGCGGGGTGCGCACCACGGCCATTGGCGCAGCTGGCGCGGCTCCCGGTACTTCATAGGCTGGTGCGACAGGAAACGGCGTGCTCGCACAGCCTGCCAGCGCTGCCAAAACCAGCACACCACTTATTCGTTCGAGCCAATGATTCATGTCTTACTTGCCTGTGTCACAATGAAAATTCACCTCTGTGCAGGAAACCAGAAAATACACCATGGCACGTCCTAGCCCTTGGGCACCGAAAGTCGCTGCGCTCATTGATGCGCGTAATCTGAGTGGCGCATTGGCCCAAATCAAAGTGGCCCCCAGTGTGCGTGATCTCCAAGCGCTTCAAAAATGGGTTTTCAATCACCCGCAGCACCGTGCGGACAAGGTATTGGGGCAGGCTATCGCCGACCAGGTGCTCGCGCTGTCTCATCCCCGCTTGCACCGCTCGCCCTGAAAACAGGTCCTGGGCGACCCGCGTGCATTAAGAAACGGTGTGTTTTTTATGTTTGCCCGCTTTGTGCTTTTTGGCACTGACCTTGTGGGCATGCTTCTTGGCTGATTTCTTGGCGGCTTTCTTCGCAGGTTTGACCACCGTTTCGGTGCTGGCCGGTGCCACTGCGGGCTCGGTCTGCGCTACCGCTATGGCGCCTGTAAATGCCAAAACCAGGCCCATCGTCAGAATCTTTAACTTCATTTTTTTTGTCCTAAACGCAAAATCCGGGGTAAGTTCCCCCAGCGCTGAATCCTAGCACGCTGCCCAGCGCCGCCCATCAAGAAAAGCGCCTTTGGTAGTAATTAGGACGCGCTTTAACGGCCCTGTGATACCGCAACAACGACGCCGCAGGCCTTCGCAAAATGGGGGGTGGCGTGCAGTGCATCCCAGGACGGGGCGCCACTGCGGCCCAGCAGCGCCAAGCGGCGCCCGTGGCTGGCTGCATCTGCCCGCCATGCGCCTGTTTGCAATGCCTGGGTCACCTGGGCAAGCAGCGCGTCCAAGGGCGAATGCTGGGGCGTTTCTAAGGTGGATTGGTTGCACAGCAAAACCATATCGCAGCCAGCGCCCAAAGCGGCCATGGCCGCTTGCGTGATGCTGATCTCCCGGCCTTGCACCTGGCGGGCACCGGCCATGGACAAATCGTCGCTGAAAACCGCGCCACCAAACCCCAGGCGCTGGCGCAAGATGGTTTGCAGCCAGGTCTTGGAAAAGCCAGCGGGCAAAGCATCCACCTTCGGATAGACCACATGGGCAGGCATGACGGCGCGCAGGACCAAATCTAAGCTGGCGTAGGGCTGCGTATCGCGCTTGCTGATGGCGCTTAGGCTGCGCCGGTCGCGCGGCACGGCCAAATGCGAATCAGCGCGCGCGTATCCGTGGCCAGGAAAGTGTTTGCCGCAGTGCCCCAAGCCAGCTTGATCCATGCCCTGAATCAGGCTTTGGGCCAGCAAACTGACCACGCGTGGGTCGTGCGAAAACGCCCGCTCGCCAATGACGCTGCTGCTGCCATAGTTCAGGTCCAGCACGGGGGCAAAGCTCATGTCCACGCCACAGGCGCGCAGCTGCGCACCCATCACATAGCCGCAGGCCAGCGCCGCGCGGATGGCCGCAAGTGCGCCGCCGTTGGACGCCACAAACAGCGCGCCCAAGGTGCACATGGGCGGCAGGTGGACAAAGCCATCGGTTTTGAAGCGCTGCACGCGGCCGCCTTCATGGTCCACCGCGATCAGGAGGTCCGGGCGCACGCGCTTGATGCTCGCGCACAGGGCGCTGAGCTGGGTGCGGTTTTCCCAATTGCGGCCAAACAGGGTCAGGCCGCCCACCAGCGGGTGGCGCAGGCGTTGGCGGTCTTTGGCCGTCAGCGTCGTGCCGGCAATATCGATCATCAAAGGGGAATGGATGCTCATGGCGTCGGGAGTAGAGGGGCCGCTGCGGGGCCGACGGTTTGGACGATGCAATAGCTCAGGGCGTAGTCGGACTCATCGCTCAGGCTGATGAGGGCTTGCAAATCACGCGCCTCGCACCATGCTTTGAGGGCGCCGTGCAGTACCAGCACTGGCGCGCCGCTGGGCAGCTTGCCCACTTCGCAGGATTTCCAGGTCATGGGCATGCGCATGCCCAGGCCGATAGCTTTGCTAAACGCCTCTTTGGCGCTAAAGCGGGTGGCCACAAAGCGCACGCCCCGCTCGGGCCAGCGCGCGCTGCGGGCCTGCCAGGTGGCCATTTCACCGGGCGCCAAAACGCGCTGCGCAAAACGCTCGCCATAGCGGTCCAAACTGGCGCGGATGCGGCGCACGTCGCAAATATCGGCGCCGATGCCGTAAATCATGGCTGGAGGCAATCCCGGTAGGCGCGCACGGTGGCCGCGTAGCCACGCTCCAGCGCGTCCGAAATCAAGGCGTGGCCAATCGAGACTTCGCGCAAATGCGGCAACGCCCGCGCCAGCGCGGCCAGATTGTCCAAATTGAGGTCGTGGCCGGCGTTCACGCCCAGACCCGCGGCATGCGCGGCGCTGGCGGCCTGCGTAAAGCGCGCTAACTGCACCGCTTGATCGGGCGTTGCCCATGCGGCGGCATAGGGCTCGGTATAAAGCTCGACGCGGTCTGCACCGACGGCTTTGGCGGCAGCCATGGCCCGCGGGTCGGCATCCATGAACAAACTGACGCGCACGCCCCAGGCATGGGCTTGCGCGATCAACGGGCGCAACACCTCGGCATCGTGCGGGAAATTCCAGCCATGGTCGCTGGTGAACTGCCCCTGGCCGTCGGGCACAAAAGTCACTTGGTGCACCGGCAGTTTGCGCGCCACCAGGTCACCCACGCAGTCCATCAGGTTGTGCAGTGGGTTGCCTTCGATATTGAATTCACGCTCGGGCCAGGCTTGTAAAAGTGCAGCCAACTCCAGCACATCACTGGCGCGGATGTGGCGCGCATCGGGCCGGGGATGCACCGTGATACCGTCGGCGCCCGCCTCCAGACACAACTGCGCGGCGCGGGTGACGCTGGGAATGCCCAGGTGGCGCGTGTTGCGCACCAAAGCAACTTTATTGAGGTTGACGGACAAGGCGGTCTTGGTCGTGGACATAAAAGTAAGAAGGGGCGCCCTTTAGTAGGACTGGATGTCGATCATCATTTGGCGGGTCCGCAAGGTATGCACCCCGCAATGGTAGTGCAGCAGATTGCGCAGCAAAGGTTTGAGCGCGACGCTCAGGGGCGCGCAGGCGCGCAGCGTGGCAGTAAAAGGGGCATCGTCGGCCAAAACGGCTTGCAAATCGGTCCATTGGGCACCGCTGAGGGCGGCGCGGTCGTCGGCGTGGGCCGCGCGCAGGCCGCCTTCGGGCACCAGGGTGTAGGCCTGCTCGGGCGCCAAAGGGGCCAAGGTCAGCGTTTGCACGTCCAGCAGGGGCAAAAGACCGACCTCGCGCAGCAGCAACAGCTCGTAACTGCGCAGGGCGGCCTCCAGCACCGGGCTGTGGCCACTGGCCAGCACCTGGACCACCTGGGCGTAAACGTCAAACAAAGCAGCGTGGGGGTCGTCCCGCGCCAGCAAGGTCATGAGCAGTTCATTGAGGTAGTAGCCCGCCAACAAGGCCTCGCCCTTGGGCATAACGTGGCCGCCTTGCCACTCGGCGCTGCGCAAGGTGCGGATTTCTGCATCACCGCCAAAGGCCACATGCAGCCCTTGCAAGGGTAAGAGCACAGGGCGCAGGCTAGAGCTAGGCCGCTTGGCGCCTTTGGCCACCAGGGCGATGCGGCCGTAATGGCGCGTAAAGACTTCCAGAATCAGGCTGGACTCACTCCAGTCGTAGCGGTGCAGAACGTAGGCCGGCTCGTCTGCAATGCGCTTGGCGGCCATTTACTCGTATCCGAAGGAGCGCACGCGCGCCTCGTCGTCAGCCCAGCCGGAGCGCACTTTGACCCACATTTCGATGAACACTTTGGCATCCAGCAGGCGCTCGAGCTCCACCCGCGTCTCGGTGCCTATGCGTTTAATGCGCTCGCCCTTATCGCCGATGACCATGGCCTTGTGCCCGTCGCGCTCTACCACGATGGTGGCGGCAATGCGCAGTAGCCGTTTTTGCTTGCCGCGCCCGGCTTCTTCCTCGAATTTATCGATGACCACGGTGGAGGTGTAGGGCAGCTCGTCTCCGGTGAGCCGAAACAGCTTTTCGCGCACCGTTTCGCTGGCCAGGAATTTTTCGCTGCGATCGGTCAGCTCGTCCTGCGCGTACCACCAGGCTTGCTCGGGCAGGTATTTTTCGCAAATGCCCAGCATCCGCTCGATGTCTTTGGCATTTTTGGCCGAGATCGGCACAAATTCGGCAAACGCATGGCGCTGCTGCATCTCTTGCAGCCAGGGCGCAATGTCGGCGCGGCGGGCGACTTGGTCGAGCTTATTGGCTACCAACAGCGTGGGCACCTCTTTGCTGAGCAAGGCCAGCACTTTGGCATCGGCCTGGTTGAACATGCCGGCTTCGACGACAAACAAAATCAGGTCGACGTCGCCGACGGCGCCCAACACCGTTTTGTTCAGCGAACGGTTGAGCGCGTTGTTATGGCGAGTCTGAAAACCCGGCGTATCAACAAACACAAACTGGGTCACGCCCCGCGTGTGCATGCCGGTAATGCGGTGGCGCGTGGTTTGCGCTTTGCGCGAGGTGATGCTGATTTTCTGGCCCACCAGTGCATTCATCAGCGTGGACTTGCCCACGTTGGGTTTGCCCACGATGGCCACCAGGCCGCAACGCTGACCGTCCTCGCCCGAAGCGCCAGGCTCGGCCAGTCTGGGCAAGGTCTTGCGCAGGCCCTGCAGCATGCCTTCGAGCGCCTCGTCAGGTTCATTGGGCGGGGATTGCGCCGGTGTCGAGCGGAGGTCAGCGGACATGGGGAACCTTTTCTTCAATGGTTTGCAGCATGGCGGCGGCGGCGGACTGTTCGGCGGCCCGACGCGAAGCGCCGATGCCACGCTCTTCAAGGCGCAGTTCGGTAATTTCGCAGGCCACATCAAAACTTTGCTGGTGCGCCGCACCCATGGTGCCGACCACGCGGTACTGGGGCAAGGCCATTTTGCGCGCTTGCAACCATTCTTGGAGCTGGGTTTTGGGGTCTTTACCGATTGCGGCCATTTGCGGATTGACGTCAACGGCCGCAAAAAGCTTGCGCACCAGAGTTTGGGCGACGACAAAACCAGCATCCAAATAGACCGCGCCAATGATCGCTTCCAATGCGTCGGCCAAGATGGAGGGGCGCTTGCTGCCGCCCGAGCGCATTTCGCCGTCACCCAGCCTCAAAAGAGGCGCCAGCCCCAGATCGATGGCCAACTTGTGCAGGGTTTCCTGGCGCACCAGGTTGGCGCGTACGCGGGACAAATCGCCCTCGGGCAAGGCCTGCAACTGCGCGTACAAAAGGTCAGAGACCGCCAGGCTGAGCACCGAATCGCCCAAAAACTCCAGCCGTTCGTAATGGTCGGAGGAAAAACTACGGTGGGTCAGCGCTTGCACCAGCAAATCGGGCCGCGCAAAGACATGGCCCAAGCGCTGCTCAAGCGCCTGCAAAGGCGCAGCCAGGCTCATGGCGTGGGCACCGATGGAGTCAATGGAAGGCGCCGATACGCTTGAAATTGCCAAAGTTCATCCATACCAAAAAGGCTTTTCCAACAATGTTTTTCTCAGGCACAAAACCCCAGTAGCGCGAGTCCATGGAGTTATCTCGGTTATCGCCCATCATGAAGTAATGGCCTTGGGGCACGGTGCAGGTCACGCCTTCGACGGTGTAGTTGCAGGCCTCATAGCCGGGAAAGTGGTCGGCCCCGGGCACAAACGCAGGGCGCTGCTCGTCATTTAGCAGGCGATGGCTTTGGGCGCCCAGCTTTTCCTCGTATTGCTTAAAGTAGCGCATGGCGTCTTCGTCGAAAAACTCGGGCACGGACTGCGTGGCGACCGCTTCACCATTGATGGTCAGGCGTTTGTTCAGGTAAGCCACGGTATCGCCGGGCAGGCCGACGACGCGCTTGATGTAGTCCAGGTTCGGGTTGGGCGGGTAGCGAAACACCATCACATCGCCGCGCTGGGGCTTTTCGCCCTCGGTCAACTTGGTGTTGAGCACCGGCAGGCGCAGGCCGTATTGGAACTTGTTGACCAAAATCAGGTCGCCCACCAACAGCGTCGGGATCATGGAACCCGACGGGATTTTGAAAGGCTCGACGATAAACGAGCGCAAAAAGAAGACCGAAATAATCACTGGGAAAAGGCCCGCCGTCCAGTCCAGCCACCAGGGCTGGGCCAGGATGTGCTCCTGCGCCTCGCTGATATCGCCGTCCACCCGCACAATGCCTTGCTTTTGCAAATCGGCACGGCGCTTGACGTCCGCTTCTTGCAATCGATGGGCGGCGACCTGGCGGCCCGGGTAAAAATAAAAACGCTCCGCCAGCCAGTACACGCCCGTAATCACCGAGGCCATAAACAGCAGGAAAGCGAAATTACCCTCAACCGCGCCCATAAACCAGGCACCGGCATAGGCTACGAAAGCGGCCAGTACGACCGAAGTAATCAAAGGCATTAGTCTTCCACCCGCAAAATAGCCAGGAACGCTTCCTGGGGAACTTCTACCGATCCAATTTGTTTCATGCGTTTTTTGCCTGCTTTTTGCTTTTCAAGGAGCTTGCGTTTGCGCGAAATATCGCCGCCGTAGCACTTGGCGAGCACGTTTTTGCGCAAGGCTTTGATTGTCTCACGCGCAATCACATTGGAGCCAATAGCCGCTTGGATGGCCACGTCGTACATCTGGCGGGAAATCACCTCGCGCATTTTGCCCACCACCGCCCGACCCCGGTAGGTCGCCTGGGTGCGGTGCACGATGATGGACAGCGCGTCCACCCGCTCGCCATTGAGCAAAATATCCACCTTAACCACGTCCGAGGGGCGGTATTCCTTGAACTCGTAGTCCATCGAGGCATAGCCCCGGCTGACCGATTTGAGCTTGTCAAAAAAGTCCAGCACGATCTCGCCCAACGGCATGTCGTAGGTCAGCATCACCTGGCGGCCGTGGTAGGCCATATTGAGCTGCAGGCCGCGCTTTTGGTTGGCCAGGGTCATGACCGCGCCCACGTATTCCTGCGGCATATACAAATGCACGGTGACGATGGGCTCGCGGATTTCATCGAGCTTGCCCTGGTCGGGCATCTTGGACGGGTTTTCCACCATGCGCACTTCGCCATCGGCCTGCACCACCTGGTAGACCACGCTGGGGGCGGTGGTGATAAGGTCCTGGTCAAACTCGCGCTCCAGGCGTTCTTGCACGATTTCCATGTGCAACAAGCCCAAAAAGCCGCAGCGAAAGCCAAAGCCAAGGGCCTGCGACACCTCGGGCTCGTAGTGCAGCGAAGCGTCGTTGAGTTTGAGCTTTTCCAGGCTGTCGCGCAGGCCTTCGTACTGGTTGGCCTCGGTCGGGTACAAACCCGCAAACACCTGGGGCTGGATTTCCTTGAAACCGGGCAGCGCCTCGGTGGCCGTGGCCGCCGCACCGCCGGTGCCGGGTCGGATCAGGGTGACGGTGTCGCCCACCTTGGCGGCCTGCAGCTCGCGGATACCGGCAATGATGTAGCCCACCTCGCCCGCCTCCAGCGACTCACGCGGCACGTTGGCCGGGGTAAAGACACCCAGGTTGTCTGCGTTGTAGACAGCGCCGGTGGCCATCATCTTGATTTTTTCGCCGCGGGCCAGACGGCCATCGACCACGCGCACCAGCATCACCACGCCCACGTAGCTGTCAAACCAGCTGTCGATGATCATGGCGCGCAAAGCGCCCGCCGGGTCGCCCTTGGGCGCGGGCACCTTGGCCACGATGGCCTCCAAAATTTCTTCGATTCCCATGCCGGTTTTGGCCGAGCAGGGGATGGCGTCGGTCGCGTCAATGCCGATCACGTCTTCGATTTCGACCCGGGCGTTGTCCGGGTCGGCGTTGGGCAGATCCATTTTGTTGAGTACCGGCACCACTTCTACACCGAGCTCCAAGGCGGTATAGCAATTGGCCACCGTCTGGGCCTCTACGCCCTGGCTGGCATCGACCACGAGCAAGGCACCTTCGCAGGCCGATAGCGACCGGCTCACCTCGTAGGAGAAGTCCACATGGCCCGGCGTGTCGATCAGATTGAGGTTGTACACCTTGCCGTCTTTGGCCTTGTAGTGCAGTGCGGCGGTCTGGGCTTTGATAGTTATCCCCCGCTCTTTCTCGATGTCCATCGAGTCCAAAACCTGGGCTTCCATGTCGCGCGCCTCCAGGCCGCCGCAGCGCTGAATCAGCCGGTCGGCGAGCGTGGATTTGCCATGGTCAATATGGGCGATGATGGAAAAATTTCTGATGTTTTGCATCAAACAGCAAGCTTAAGTAGAGGAATTAATTGGCGCCGCACAGAAAAAAGGGCGCGTCGGATGAACGACGCGCCCTGAACCAACATTCTTTGGCAACTGCGAAAGCTGGAACTTCATTGTAGGCAAAAAGAGCAAAAATCAAGGTGATCACTGGAGCGTCTTGGCTTGTTGCACGAGGACAACAAGTAATTTATTCACAACTTATAAACAAGCTGTAAGGAATTCATGTGGGTAACTTGTGCATGGGCTGTGTAAGGCGCTTTAGCATTCCGTATTGCGAACTCTGAAGTCCGCCTTATTACCGAAATTGCCTGATGCACGTCTCCATTCTAACTAATGCGTCAAAGCAAAAAACGGGGGCACCAACCACAACAGGTCGCTTACCCCTAGTCTTTGCCATGGCTTTAGCCGTCTGCACGCAATCAATTGCCCGGCTTGATGACGGCAAACTGCGTCCACTCGCCGCGCCGGTACAGCACATTGAGGGGCTTGGCTTTGTCATGCTTGGCCAAAACCGCCTCCAGGTCTTTCACGGATGCGATGTCGGTGTTGTTGGCAGCCAGGATCACATCGCCCTCGCGCAAGCCGGCGCGGGCGGCGCCTTCGGCAGCGGCCTCAATGCGCACTCCGCCCTTGACTTTGAGCTCCTTTTTCTGGGCGTCGCTCAGCTCGGAGACCGTCAGGCCAAAGCCTTGGGCGCTGCCCTTGGACTTGCCCTCGCCCGCGTTGGTTTTGGCCGCAACTTTATCCGCCTCCACCTCGCCCACCGTCAGAGCAAGCTCTTTAGTCGCACCTTTGCGCCAGACCGACAGCGTCGCTTTGCTGCCCGGCTTGATTTCACCCACGATGCGCGGCAGATCCACCGCTTTTTCGATGGCTTTTCCGTTAAAGCGCAGGATGATGTCGCCGGCCTCCACACCGGCTTTGTCCGCCGGCGAGCCCGCCTCCACGGTGGTCACCAAGGCGCCCTGCGCTTTGGCCAGCCCCAAAGACTCAGCCACTTCCTTGCTAACCTGACCGATGCCCACGCCAATTCGCCCGCGCGAGACACGGCCCTGGGCGCGCAATTGCTCCACGACGCGCACGGCCTCGTCCATTGGAATCGCAAAAGAGATTCCCATAAAGCCGCCCGAGCGCGAGTAAATCTGACTGTTGATACCCACCACCTCACCACGCATATTGATGAGCGGCCCTCCCGAGTTGCCCGGATTGATGGCCACATCGGTTTGGATGAATGGCAGGTAATCGGCGTCGTCGGTGTAGCGCTGCTTGGCGCTAACGATACCGGCAGTCACCGTGTTCTCAAAGCCAAAAGGTGAGCCAATAGCCATAACCCACTCACCCACCCGCAGGCGCGATACATCGCCCACCTTGACCGGGGTCAGGCCCGAGGCCTCGATCTTGACCAGCGCAACGTCACTACGCTTATCCGCACCAATGATTTTGGCCTTGAATTCACGCTTGTCGGTCAGGGTGACCAACACCTCGTCTGCCCCGTCCACCACATGCGCATTGGTCATGATCAGGCCGTCGGCGGAGAAAATAAAGCCCGAGCCTACGCCCCGCGGAACCTCCTCCTCGGGCGCGGGGCGGTTTTGGCGCGGCGCCTGCTTAGGCATATTGGGCACCGGCAAACCGAAGCGGCGGAAAAACTCGGCCATGTCCTCGTCCATCCCGCCTTGTTGCTGGCGTGAGGATACTTTTTGGAGGGTGCGGATATTGACCACCGAAGGCCCCACCTGGTCGACCAAATCGGTGAAATCGGGCAAGGTGCGCGTCTGCGCGTGTGCCGGACCTAGCACCAAAATTGCCAGCGCGGCCCACAGCAAGGCCGCTAGCGCCATCGCCCGCCAGGGTGCCATAGCGCGCGTTTGCAAAACAAAAGCCATCATCTCACTCCTTAACAAACCAATAGTCAAAAATAACAAGCGACCTATGGCGCCGACGGCCGGGCTGCCACCAGCGCCCGTCGCATGGCATCCCAGCGAGGATCGCGACGCGACGCCGCGTCTAGCACGATCCACAGCGGCGTTTGCCCGGCTTGGCGCACCTGCAGCACGCTGCACCAGGCCAGATCCACCACCATCGACGCCCGGCAGGCATCGTGCTGCGGCCAGGCCGACCAAGTCCAGTGCGCTCCGGTCCAGGCCAGTACGCCCTGGGGCGCACGTCCGTTTTGCCGCCATGCCCACAGCTGCGTGACCACAGTGAGCACAAGCAACCCGCCCCAGATAAGTCCGCTCGTCTGCAACCCAAGAGGCGCTAGTACCGCCAAAGTGAACAGGCCCACGCCTAAGGCAAAACGCTGGGCCAACCTGCCCGCCTGGATAGGCAAAGCGATCGCCGGAGGATTGTGCATGCTGTACTCGCTTGTGCGCCGGGCCCGCATAGGCCGCGCTTACATGCGCTTGAATACCAAAGCGCCGTTGGTGCCGCCAAAACCAAAGTTGTTTTTGAGGGCCGCCTGGATCGGCAGGTCACGCGCTTCGTTGGCGCAGTAATCAAGATCACACTCGGAGTCTTGGTTAAAGATATTGATGGTGGGCGGGCATTTCTGGTGGTAGATCGCCAGCACGGTAAAGACTGACTCCAGCCCCCCAGCGCCGCCCAGCAAATGCCCCGTCATGGACTTGGTCGAGCTCACCACCGTGCGCTTGGCATGGTCGCCCAGCGCTGCTTTGATAGCGTTACTCTCGTTGGTGTCGCCCAGGGGCGTCGAGGTGCCGTGGGCATTAAGGTAATCGATGGCGTCGGCGTTGAGGCCGGCGTTGCGCAGAGCGCCCAACATGGCCCGGCGCGGACCGTCCAGGTTGGGAGCGGTCATGTGGCCAGCGTCTGCGCTCATGCCAAAACCGGCCAACTCAGCGTAAATACGTGCACCGCGCGCCTTGGCGTGCTCGTACTCTTCGAGCACCATGATGCCGGCGCCCTCGCCCAGCACAAAGCCGTCGCGGTCGCGGTCCCAGGGACGCGAGGCGGTGGCGGGGTCGTCGTTGCGGGTACTCAGGGCGCGCATGGCGGCAAAACCGCCCACCCCCAACTGCGACACCGAGGCCTCGGAGCCGCCGGCAATCATCACGTCGGCGTCGCCGTACTCGATCATTCGGCCGGCCTGGCCAATGCAATGCAGTCCGGTCGTGCACGCGGTGGCAATTGCCAGGTTGGGCCCCTTAAAGCCATAGCGCATAGACACATGGCCGGCCGTCATATTTATTATGGAAGCGGGCACGAAAAACGGGGAAATCCGCCGCGGCCCACGGGCCGTGAATTCCACGTTGGTATGCTCAATCATGGGCAGGCCGCCAATGCCCGAGCCAATCAGGCAGCCGATGCGGGTGGATTCTTCCTCGCCCAGCGCGTCGCCGGTTTTGAGGCCCGCGTCTTGCACCGCTTGCACCGAGGCGGCGATGCCGTAATGGATAAAGGTATCCATCGCCCGGGCGTCTTTGGGGCTGATATAGGGGTCTAAATCGAGATCGCGCACCTCACCGGCAATGCGGCAGGAGAAGGCCGAAGCGTCAAATTTGCTGATCAGGCCGATGCCAGACTTGCCGGCCAGAACCTGGGTCCAGGCCTGATCCACGGTATTGCCCACCGGACTGATACAGCCCAAACCGGTAACCACCACACGACGACGGGACATAAGCACCTGCGTTCAAACGTACTTCAATGAAAACGGATGTACTAGCGGCCCAAGCGAGCAACTGCGAAGCAGTCTTGGCGCCCCGGCCAGCACATGGCGGACCACACGCAGCCGCCAGGGCTGCAGGTGGTCCCCGGCTTTTTAGGCCTTTTTGTGGCTTGTAGCGTAATCCACGGCGTTTTGCACCGTAGTGATTTTTTCAGCGTCTTCGTCGGGGATTTCGATGCCGAATTCATCTTCCAAGGCCATAACCAGCTCGACGGTGTCCAGCGAATCAGCGCCCAAATCGGCCACAAAGGACTTCTCGTTGGTAACTTGGGACTCTTCTACACCGAGTTGCTCGGCGATGATTTTCTTGACACGTACTTCGATATCGCTCATGGATTCCCTCTGAGGGTTGTGAAACAGTCCATCATTTTACCAGTGCGCCAAAGCGCTCGCTGACTGGCTGCCCCACGGACACAAGGGCACGAAACCGGATACTACTTTACATGTGCATGCCGCCGTTGACATGCAACTCCTGACCCGTGACGTAGCCCGCCTGAGGCGATGCCAAATACGCCACCGCGTGGGCCACATCGGTCACCTGCCCGAGGTGACCTAGCGGGATTTGCCCCAAAAGCGCATTTTGCTGCTCTTGGCTAAGCGTTGCCGTCATATCGGTTGCGATAAAACCTGGAGCGACGCAATTGACGGTAATTTGGCGGGAACCGAGCTCGCGCGCCAGCGCCCGCGTCATGCCGGCGACGCCGGCTTTGGCGGCCGCGTAATTGGCCTGACCGGGGTTGCCCGAGGCGCCGACCACCGAGGTGATGTTGATGATGCGGCCATAGCGCTGCTTCATCATGGTGCGCATCACCGCGCGGCTCATGCGGAAAACGCCCTTGAGGTTGGCGTCGATCACAGCGTCCCAATCCTCGTCTTTCATGCGCATGGCCAGGGTGTCGCGGGTGATGCCGGCATTGTTGACCAGCACCTGCAGGCCACCCCATTCCTTCACGACCGCATCGACCAGGGCCTCGACGGCGGCGCCATCGGTCACGTTGAGCACGCGCCCCGCGCAGCCTTCATAGCCTGCAAGCGCGTGAGCGACGCTGCCTGCGCCCGCCTCGGTGGTAGCTGTGCCAATGACGCGCAAGCCCCTGCGCGCCAATTCGAGGGCGATGGCCGCGCCAATACCCCGCGAAGCGCCGGTAACCAGCGCCACTTGTCCTGAAAATTCGATCGTTGTCATGCCAGTTGCGCCTGTGTATCGGCCAGCGAGGCCGGATCAAAAACCGCCAAGGCCGTCATGGCCGGCTCGATACGCTTGACCATGCCGGCGAGCACCTTGCCCGGGCCGCACTCCACCAAGTGCTCTAAGCAGCGCGCCTTGATGGCCTGCACCGTCTGCAGCCAGCGCACCGGGCCAAACGCCTGGCGGTACAAGGCATCACGAATGCGTGCGGGGTCAATTTCCACCGCTACGTCGATATTGTTGATGAGGGCGATGGCCGGTGGCTGCAAATCCACTTGCGCCAGGTGCTGGGCCAGCTTGTCGGCGGCCGGGCGCATCAGCGCGCAATGAAACGGCGCCGACACCGGCAAGAGCAGCGCGCGCTTGGCGCCCTGCGCTTTGAGCAGCTCGCAGGCGCGCTCGACGGCGGCTTTGCTGCCCGAAATCACGGTTTGCGCGCTGTCGTTGAAGTTGGCCGCCTCGACCACTTCGCCGCTTTGGGGGTCCAAGCTGGCGCTGATCTCCTGGCACAGCGCGGCCACACGCTCGGGCTCCATACCCAAAATCGCCGCCATGGCGCCCATGCCCACGGGCACGGCCTCTTGCATGGCCTGGGCGCGCAAGCGCACCAAAGGTGCAGCCTGGGCCAAGGTGAGGGAACCGGCAGCCACCAAAGCGGCATATTCACCCAGTGAATGGCCGGCTACCACCTGCGGGGCCACGCCCACTTCGGCCATCCAGACGCGGTAGGCGGCCACGCCAGCGACCAGCATGACCGGTTGGGTGTTGGTGGTCAGGGCCAGCGCCTCTTTGGTGCCTTGGGCGATCAGGGCGCCTAAGTCTTCACCCAAGGCATCCGAGGCCTCGGACAGGGCCTGGCGCACGGCCGGGTGCGTACCCCAGGCGTCGAGCATGCCCACCGACTGCGAGCCCTGCCCGGGAAATACAAAAGCAAATGGTTTCATGGCAAAACGTCAGAAAAATACAAAAAAGCCTGCACCGTCCCTGGCCTACAAGGTCAGCAACACCGCGCCCCAGGTAAAGCCGCCGCCCACGCCCTCGAGCAGCAGCGTCTGCCCGGCCTGGATGCGCCCAGCACGCACGCCCACGTCCAAAGCCAACGGAATGGACGCCGCCGAGGTGTTGCCGTGCTGATCGACCGTCACCATGACTTTGTCCATAGACAGCTTGAGCTTTTTGGCCGTGCTTTGCATGATGCGGATATTGGCCTGGTGCGGCACCAGCCAGTCGATATCGGCTTCGGTCTTGCCGGCCTTGTTGAGCACCGCGTGCGCCGCCTCTTCGAGCACGCCGACGGCCAGCTTAAAGACGGCCTGGCCGGCCATTTTGAGCAAAGGCACCCCAGAAATAGCGCCGCCGTGCACATGGCCGGGAACGCACAAAATATCTACATGGCGGCCATCAGCGTGCAAATCGCTGGCCAAAATGCCGGGCGTATCGGACGCCTCCAGGACCACGGCGCCAGCGCCGTCGCCAAAAAGCACACAGGTCGTGCGGTCCGTGAAGTCCAGAATGCGGGAAAAAATCTCTGCCCCCACCACCAGCGCGCAACGCGCCGTGCCCGATTTGATGAGCGAATCGGCCACCGTCAGGGCGTACACAAAACCACTGCACACCGCCTGCACATCAAACGCCGCGCCGCCGGTGGCGCCCAACTTCCCTTGCAAGATGCAGGCCGTTGAGGGGAAAACCATGTCCGGCGTGGAGGTGGCGACGATGATCAGGTCCACATCGGCGGCCGTGCGACCGGCCGCTTGCAGCGCCGATTGGCAGGCATGCAAGGCCATGTCGCTGCAAAAAACGCCCTCGTCGGCAAAATGGCGCGCGCTGATGCCGCTGCGCTCCTGGATCCAAGCGTCCGAGGTCTCGATGCCGGTGGCCGCAAGTTGGGCGACCAAATCATCATTGCTCAAACGGCGGGGCGGGAGATAGCTTCCGGTTCCGGAAATACGTGAATATCTGCTCATGAACGCGACTACAAAACCAAATTACAAGCCTGCTGGCGACGGGGTTTGCGCGTCAAGCAACGGGGCTGCATGCGCAATGCGTGCACGCACACGCTCCAGCAAATCATTTTCCACAGCATCATACGCCCGGGCCAGGGCGCTGGAGAAGGCCAAAACGTCGGCCGAACCATGGCTTTTAAACACCAAACCGCGCAAGCCCAGCAAGGCCACGCCGTTGTAGCGCCGGTGGTCAATGCGCCGCTTCAATGCGCCCAGCACCGACATCGAGGCCAGCGCAGCCAGCTTGGTCAGCCAGTTGCGGCCAAATTCTTCTTTCAGAAAGCCCACAATCATGCCGGCCAAGCCTTCGCTGGTCTTGAGCGCCACGTTGCCCACGAAGCCATCGCAGACGATCAGATCGACCGTGCCTTTAAAAATGTCATTGCCTTCGACATTGCCGTAAAAATTAAGGTCGCCCGAGGCGGCTGCAGCGCGCAACAGGTCGCCGGTTTCTTTGATGGTCTCATTGCCCTTGATCACTTCGGAGCCGATATTGAGCAAGCCCACCGACGGGGAGGACACATTGGCCGTGACCGATACCAGCGCCGAGCCCATGACGGCAAATTGCAGCAGATGCAAAGCACTGCAATCGACATTGGCGCCCAAATCCAGCACCGTAGTGGCGCCACCCAAAGCATTTGGAATTTGGCCCGCCAACGCAGGCCGTTCGATACCGTCCAGGGTTTTGAGCAGGTAGCGGGCAATGGCCATCAGGGCGCCGGTATTGCCTGCCGACACGGCGGCCTGGGCCTGACCATCACGCACTTGCTCGATGGCCAGGCGCATGGACGAGTCTTTTTTCTTGCGCAGCGCGATTTCCAGCGGGTCGTCCATTTCCACCACCTCGCTGGCCGCCACGATGCGGGCGCGGGGATGGGAAAACCGTGCCAGTTGCTCCGTGCGACCCACCAAGACCAGTTCGGCCTGGGGGTATTGACTGAGGAAGGCTATGCACGCGGGCAAAGTGACCGAGGGACCGAAATCGCCGCCCATGCAATCGACTGCAATGGTGATCATGCCGTTCATCGATGCAATTTGTAGGTAAGGCGAGCCTGGTTTTCGGCAAGAAAAAAGCCC
>Ga0214919_10002296_pt1 | contig 30197 bp, 25 predicted proteins | sample LL1503_MetaG_FD_177994 | JGI IMG/M metagenome (GOLD analysis project Ga0214919, IMG submission 177994) | Freshwater microbial communities from Lake Lanier, Atlanta, Georgia, United States - LL-1503 | ecosystem: Environmental > Aquatic > Freshwater > Lake | place: USA: Georgia | collected... | reverse complement strand
TATGACCGAATTGCCATTGGCCTACTTGCCATTGCCATGGTAGCGGCGTTTATTTTGTTTATGCAGTATTCCAAGACCGGTCGCGCCATGCGCGCGCTGGCCCAAGACAAGGTGGCGGCGCGCTTGATGGGCGTGGACGTGGAGCACTACTCCATGATCGGCTTTGCCATGGGCGCCATGCTCGCGGGCGTGGTGGGTGGTTTGCTGGTGACCATCACCGGCATCAACCTGGGCATGGGGGGGCCGACCTCGATCAAAGCCTTCATGATGATCATGATCGGTGGCGCGGGCGTTATCTCGGGCGCCATCATGGGCGGCTTTATTTTGGGCATGCTGGAGAGCGTGGGCCTGACCGTTTTGGCCGCATCTGGCGACATCACCTATCTCGCCATATTTGCCTCGCTGATGGTGTTTCTGGCCATCCGCCCCCAAGGGCTGATGGGGAAGCCCTGGGGTTGATATGAAAAGCACCAAACACCTTGTTGCGCTTGGCGTGTTTCTGCTGGCGGTTTTTGGGGTCGTCCCTGCTGCCATTGCCGCCACGGGACGGGTGGACCTCTACTACACGCTGACGGCCGTAGCCCTGCTTTCCATCGCATCGGCGGGCGTGTGGCTGACCTTTTATATTGGACGAATCAACATCGGGCAAGGCGCTTATGCGCTGGTGGGAGGCTACATTTCGGCCCTCCTCATCACCAAAGCGGATCTTAGCTTTTGGTGGACGCTGCCTCTGTCGGGCATCTTTTGCGCCGGTTTGGCGGTGCTCATTGGCATGCCCATCTTGCGCCTGCGCGGCGTGTATTTCGCCATGGTCACCCTGGTTTTGACGGAGGTCTCGCGCCTCGCGGCGCTGGCACTGCCCCTGACCAACGGAGCCAAGGGCATCACGTCGATTCGCATGCCCGCCGAACTGGCCATTTTTGGCTGGACACTGATTCCCGACTTCAACACCCTAGAGAACCCCAAACTGGCGTTTTACTGGATGGCAGCCACGATGATGACCGTGAGTTACGCCGTGCTCTGGCGCATCGTCAATTCACGCCTGGGTCACCTGTGCCGCTCGCTGCAACAAAACGAAGAGCTGGCGTCGTCCATTGGCGTCAACATTGCCCGTTTGCGCTTGCTGGCCTACGCGATTTCGTCCTTTTTTGGCGGCATTGCCGGGGCGAGCTTTGTTGCCATTTCCCAGTCTGTCTACCCGTCTTCTTTCCAAACCACGGACAGTGTGAACTTCATGCTCAACTGCTTTTTAGGTGGATTGGGGTACGTTTTTGGGCCCATGCTGGGCACGCTGTTGCTCTACTTTGGGTGGGATTTGCTATTTGCCACTGGCAAATTTCAGTTGCTGATTTATTCGAGCCTGATGGTTGCTTTGATGCTGCTGCTGCCCAACGGGGTGTTGAGCCTGCTTGACCGCAAAAGGGACCGCCCATGAGCACCATCTTGGAAGTTAAGTCCGCCACCAAGCGCTTTGGTGGGCTTACCGCAGTCAACAACATCAGCTTTGACGTGCAGGAGCGCGAAATTCTGTCGGTCATAGGACCCAACGGGGCGGGGAAATCCACGCTCTTTAAGCTCATTGCCTCGTTCTTACCCACCAGCAGTGGCGAGGTCTTCTTTCGGGGAGAACGCATTAGCAACCGCGCCCCGCATACGGTGGCGCGCAAAGGTGTGGTACGCACCTTCCAGGAAACCACTATCTTTCGCTCCATGACGGTGCGTGAAAACATTATCGTGGCCCACCACCTGCGCTCTAAGGCGTCCTTGCTGGGGTTTTTCCTCGGTTCCCGGTTGGCTGTGGCCGACGAAGCTGCGTTTGCCGTGTCAGCCGACGGCATCATCGATTTCTTGGGCATGGGCGCCATACGCAACGAGATGGCATCGAACCTGCCGCAAGGCCACCTGCGGGCTCTGGGCATGGCCATTGGGCTGGCGACCCAACCGGCACTGCTGCTGCTTGACGAACCCTTTGCCGGTATGAACCACGACGAGACCATGCACATGGTGTCACTGGTGCGGCGCTTGCGCGACGAGCGCGGTATTACGGTCTTGCTAGTGGAGCACGACATGCCAGCCGTGATGAAGATCTCCGACCGCATCGTGGTATTGAACTTTGGCGAAAAAATTGCCCAGGGCACGCCCGCTGAAATTCAGAACAACCCCAAAGTCATCGAAGCCTATTTGGGTGCCGAAGACGCTGCCATCGGAATGTAGACCATGAGCGCCATGCTGAATTTCGAAAACGTCGAGCTTTACTACGACCGGGTCTACGCACTCAAGGGCGTGTCGTTGACCTTGGAGGCGGGAGAAACCGTCGCGCTAATAGGCGCCAACGGAGCCGGTAAATCGTCCATCCTGCGGGCAATTACGGGCTTGGCCAAGTTGCGCTCAGGCCAAATCCACTTTATGGGCCAGCGGCTCGACGGTTTACCCACGGCAGACATTGTCAAGCTGGGCATCGCGATGGTGCCCGAGGGCCGACGGGTTTTTCCCTTTATGTCGGTACGGGACAACCTGCTCATGGGCGCATTCACCCGAAACGACAAAGCGGGCATCGCGCACACCCTGGACAGCGTGCTGGAGCGCTTTCCACGCTTGCGCGAGCGCTATGCGCAGCAAGCAGGCACGCTCTCAGGCGGCGAACAACAAATGATGGTGATCGGGCGCGCCCTGATGACTAAACCAAAAATGCTTTTACTAGACGAACCCAGCCTGGGAATTGCGCCCAAGCTGGTACAAGACATTGCGCGCTCCATCGTCGCGATTTCGCGCGATGAGCAGGTCAGCGTGTTGCTGGTCGAGCAAAATAGCCGCATGGCGCTGTCCATCTCGAACCGCACCTATGCCCTGGCCACTGGGAAAGTGGTGCTCAGCGGGCACTCCAAAGACCTGATGGGCGACGAGCGCATCAAGGCTGCCTATCTTGGCGGGGAGGTCTAAGCCCATGCGTATCCTGGTCGTCAACCCCAATACCACCGCGTCCATGACGCAAAAAATCGGCGCAGCGGCCCAACGCGTTGCTGCTCCGGGTACTACCATTGTTGCCGTACAGCCCCACAGCGGTCCGGCATCCATCGAAGGCTATTACGACGAGGCGCTAAGCCTGGCGGGCCTGTTGCAAATCGTGCGTGAAGCGCGCGACTTTGACGCCGTGGTGATCGCCTGCTTTGACGACACCGGTTTGGACGCCTTGCGATGTCTGACCGACAAGCCAGTCGTAGGCATTGGCGAAGCGGGTTACCACATCGCTTCCATGCTGTCCAACAAATTTTCAGTAGTGACCACCTTGGCGCGTTCTGTGCCAGCGCTGGAACACAACCTGCGCCGCTACGGCATGCAACACCAGTGCCAACGCGTGCGCTCGTCGGAGGTCGCCGTCCTCGACCTGGAAGAGGCCCAACCCGAGGCCTTGCAAAAAATTCGGGATGAAATTGCCTGCGCAATTCGGGACGACCGGGCCGAGGCCATCGTGCTGGGCTGCGCTGGCATGGCCGACTTGGCGCAGTCTATGTCCCTAGCCTTTGGCGTACCGGTGCTCGACGGTCTGGCCTGCGCGATCACGCTGTGCGAAGGCATGGTACGCCTGGGCGTGCGCACCTCGCGCGTGGGTGGCTATGCCCCGCCCCCAGCGGCCAAACTGGAGTTACCCTCCCACCGTTGATCAATATCTTGGGCAGGTCCAGGATGGCGGGTTCGATGTAGACCGGCATCTTTTTGCGTCCGGCAAAGGGCGATGTGGCGCCCACCAGGTAGCCGCTGTGGCGGTAGGGCGTCTCTGGGTACACGGGCCACTAACTTGGCGCCCATCGGGCGCGCCAAACTTTTGGCGAACACCTCGCGGTTGCCGAGCAACTGCTTGCTGCGCGCCGCGATGCTCCAGATCTTCGTAGGGGTGTTCGCTAAACACCACCTTCTGGGCCCTGAGGAACTAAGTGGTCGGGGTTTCCCTGACGCGGTCGCGGTGCCGGTCTTTTTTTTCATAGGTGGGTATTTTCCACTGGCGCGCCTGGGGCTTGGTGAGTAGGCCAGGGCTTAGTCCTTGACGGCAGGCACGTGTCCAGAAATGGAAGGCGGTATCGCAGATGTGAATTTGCAACTACCGGGAGCACCTCCAAAACAGCCACTCGCGAGTGACCGTATACGGCCCACGGGAGGGTTCTAAGAGTTGGGTGTTAATCGACGTCTACCAAACGTTCGTATACCGAGCTCCACGGCAATGGCAAAAACACGCATACTTTTTTCAGAGAAGGTTCAAGGGAACCTTTAAGTAGCTCACTCCGTTGTCCTCAGGTGGTGGCAGTTTGCCCGCCCGCAAATTGACCTGTACCGAAGGCAAGATCAACACCGGCATGAGCAGGGTTTTGTCACGCGCATTGCGCATGCTGACAAAGTCTGATTGGGTGACGCCGTCGTGTACGTGGATGTTGTCCTTGCGTTGGGCCGCTACGGTGCTCACCCAGGCAGGCGCCCGCTCTGCCGGCGGATAGTCGTGGCACAAATGCAGCCGGGTGGCGGGGTCAAGCGCCAGTATTTTCTGAATGGACTGGTACAGCGCGTCCGCATCGCCACCGGGAAAGTCACAGCGGGCCGAGCCGTAATCTGGCATGAAAAGCGTGTCGCCCACAAAGGCATCTAGGCCACAAACAAAGGTCATGCAAGCCGGTGTGTGGCCGGGCGTAAGCAGGGCTGTCAGCTTCAGTTCGCCCACATGCAAGACCTCACCATCATCCAACAGGTGGTCAAAGTCAGCGCCTTGGGTGTCCATATCGGGTAAGTTAAACACCTTTTTAAATACTGCCTGAACTGCACAAATATGCCGCGCGATCGCAACGCGCCCCCCCAGCTTTTCTTTCAGATAGGGTGCGGCAGACAGGTGGTCAGCATGGGCATGGGTTTCCAAGATCCAATCCACTTTCAGCCCAGATTGCGAGACATAGGCAACCACCTTGTCGGCGTTGGCGTGCGAGGTGCGGCCCGATTTCGGGTCGTAGTCCAACACGCTGTCAATGATGGCCGCACAGCGTGTGGCTGGGTCAGACACCACGTGGGTGACGGTGAAGGTGGTCGGATCAAAAAACGATTGGATGGTGGGCGGCAGCATGGCGAACTGGCGTGCTATTCGAAGGTAGGCAAGGCAGGTTTTGCCGTCGGCTTACCGGCCGCCACCCAGGCATCAAACCCGCCGTCAATAGAGCTGACTTTGAGGTAGCCCATGGCGTGCAACTGGACGGCGGCCAAAGCGGCGCGGCCACTGGTCTTGCAGTACAGCACGATATTTAGGTCGCGCACCGCGAGTTCGGGGCTGCCGCTCATCTTGAATTCCAGCAAGCCACGCGACATGTGCACGGCGCCTGGCAGGTGGCCTGCCGCGTATTCATCCGCCTCGCGTACGTCGATCAGCACGTCGGCGTCGCGCACGGCATCTTCAGCCTGGGCGATCGCAATTTCGTGGGTTTGGGCTTTAGCCTGGGCGACAAGGTCGTGAGCGTTTTTCATGGTGTCGGCCTTTATGAGATTTAGAAGGAGCGCATCAGCGTGGCATTAGGCGAAGCTGGTTGCTGTCAAACACCTCGATTAGAACTGCAATTCCCTGCCCCACGCTTTGGGTCACAGTGCAAAAGCTCTCAAACTGCTTTAGCACGCGCAACCGGCCTTCGCTGTCGCGCCCCACCTTCACCTCAACATCGCAGCGCAGTGAATCGTAGGTTTACAAGGGATTCGCTCATGCTGGTATTGAGTTGAGGTGGAGTGAGCGGTCCAGGTTATGTCAGGCGCGGGCAGTAGCAGAGCGACTTTGCCCTAGGTCAGGTAGAACTGGCGCAATCGCTCCATGGCTTGGGCATTCAAGCCCAGGCGCGCCTCTAAATAGTGCGCCATGGTGCCGTAGTCTTGATCAATGGCCTTGAAGGCAGACTCCAAAAAAGCTTCGCGCACGCGCCAGACCACGGCCAGGGTTTCGGGACTGAACGCACTGACGACACCGCCCGCTTCGTGGCGGTACAAGGCGTTAGTGAGCACATAGTCTTGCATGATGTCTGCTTTTGAGACCCCGAGGGCTGACAAAATCAGCGCCGCTGCCAGACCCGTGCGGTCTTTGCCGGCGGTGCAATGAAAGACCAAAGGCGCATCGTGCGCCAGAAGATGGGCAAACAACTCCGCAAACCGGTCTGTAGCCTGCAGCACATAGCCGCGGTAACTGGCATGCATGGCGTCTACCGCGTCATCAGCAGTCACCGGGTTGCCTGCCAGCGCTTTTGCATACAAAGACTGCAGCAGCGTGGGTTCAATGGCAAGGCTGTAGCGCTGGGTATGCGCTAGCTGGTAGCCCTGGTCCTGGCTTTCTCGCTCACCCCGAAAGTCAAAACTGCGGCCGATGCGCAGCGCCTGCATCTGCTGCTGGTCAGCAGCGCTCAGGCGCGCCAGGTGGTCGGATCGGAAAAGCACACGCCAGCGCACCGCGCGTCCGCCGTGGCCCAGATAACCGCCCAGATCACGGAAATTGCTGGCGCCTTGCAAGGCGATATGTCGCGAGGGTGAATCCATGGAGCGCTACCGGTTCAAAGACAAGCAAAAAGAATCGGGCATGGCCAGGTCCCACCAGACCAGACCAAACCCGACGCCGGTTTTCAGGAGTATGGCAGTTGCGTCCTTACAAAACCTCAAACACCCCCGCCGCACCCATGCCGCCACCAACGCACATGGTCACGCAGACCCGCTTGGCGCCACGGCGCTTGCCCTCGATCAAGGCATGGCCGGTCAAGCGCTGGCCGCTCATGCCAAACGGATGGCCGACCGCTATGGCGCCGCCATTGACGTTGAGCTTGTCCGCTGGAATGCCCAGTTTGTCGCGGCAGTACAAGACCTGCACCGCGAAGGCTTCATTGAGTTCCCACAGATCAATGTCCTGGACGCTCAGACCCAGGCGCTTGAGCACCTTGGGAATGGCGTAAACCGGGCCAATGCCCATCTCGTCAGGCTCGCAACCAGCCACCGCAAAGCCCAGAAAGCGACCCAGGGGCTTAAGGCCCTTTTGCTCGGCCAGCTTCTCGTGCATCACGACCACCGCGCCGGCGCCGTCAGACAGTTGGCTGGCGTTACCCGCCGACACCAAGCCACCGGGCAAAGCGGAGCGCAGTCCCATGATCCCCTCGTAGGTGGTTCCAGCACGGATGCCTTCGTCGTCGCTTACTGTCACTTGCTTAGTCATCATGCCCATGACCTTGTCGGCCACACCCATGGTGACCTTGATGGGTGCAATTTCGTCCTTGAACAGGCCTTTTTCCAGAGCCGCGGCGGCTTTTTGCTGGCTGGACGCACCGTACTGGTCCATCGCCTCACGGCCAATGCCGTAGCGCTTGGCGACCTGCTCGGCGGTTTGCAACATGGCCCAGTAGACCTCGGGCTTGTTTTTCTCCAGCCAGGGGTCGGCCAGCATGTGTTTGTTCATCTCCTGCGCTGTGCACGAAATGGCCTCCAGACCACCAGCCACATACACATCGCCTTCGTTGGCAATGATGCGCTGGGCGGCCAAAGCGATGGTTTGCAGACCAGACGAGCAAAAGCGGTTGATGGTCATGCCCGATACGCTGACCGGGCAACCCGCGCGCAGAGCGATCTGGCGTGCGATGTTGGCGCCGGTGGCACCCTCGGGCGTGCCGCAGCCCATGATGACGTCGTCCACCTCGGCGGCCTCAATGCCAGCGCGCAGAATAGCGTGCTCCACCACGTGACCGCCCATGGTGGCGCCATGGGTCATATTGAATGCACCTTTCCAGCTTTTGGTTAGGGGCGTGCGGGCGGTAGAAACAATTACTGCTGAAGTCATGGCTATTCCTTAATTAAATGTCTTGCCTTCGCCAGCCAATCGGGCCAACAAGGGGGCGGGCTTCCAGAAATCGGCATCGTCGCGTGGATTCTGGGCAAAACGATGCATAGCCTGGACCACGTTGAACAAGCCAAACTCCTCGGCGTATAGCATGGGGCCGCCGCGGTGGGGAGGGAAACCGTAGCCAAAGATGTAGCAAATGTCGATATCACTGGCCTTGTTGGCAATGCCGTCCTCCAGGATGTGGGCACCTTCATTGACCAGCGCAAACACCAGGCGCTGCACAATTTCTTCGTCGCTGATCTTGCGCGGCGTAATCCCTTGGGCGGCGCGGTAGTCCTCGATCATCTTGACGACTTCGGCGTTGGGAATGGCATCCCGCTTGCCGGGCTTGTAGTCGTACCAGCCGGCGCCAGTTTTTTGGCCAAAGCGGCCTTTTTCGCACAATAAATCGGCGGTCTTGCTGTATTTCATGGTGGCGCGCTCAGTGGCGCGGCGCTTGCGGATCGCCCAACCAATGTCGTTGCCCGCCAAGTCGCCCATGCGAAACGGTCCCATGGCCATGCCAAATTTTTCCATCGCCTTGTCCACCTGCTCGGGTGTGCAGCCTTCGTCGAGCAAAAAACCACCCTGGCGGCCATATTGCTCAATCATGCGGTTGCCAATAAAGCCGTCGCATACGCCAGACACTACCGCCGTTTTCCGTATTTTTTTGGCTACGGCCATCACGGTGGCCATAACGTCTTTGGCCGTTTGGGCGCCGCGCACCACCTCAAGTAGTTTCATCACATTGGCGGGACTAAAAAAGTGCAGGCCCACCACGTCTTGCGGGCGCTTGGTAAACGAAGCAATCTTGTTCAGGTCCAGGGTGGAGGTGTTGGACGCCAAAATCGCGCCGGGCTTCATCACGCGGTCGAGTTCTTTGAACACCGCCTCCTTGACGCCGATTTCTTCAAACACAGCCTCAATCACCATGTCGGTGCCGCTCAGTTCGTCGTAGCTCAAGGTCGTGGACAACAAGGCCATGCGCTCGTCGTACTTGGCTTGCTTGAGTTTGCCTTTTTTGACCTGCGATTCGTAGTTGCCGCGCATGGTTGCCACACCGCGGTCCAGCGCTTCTTGTTTCATCTCCAGCATCTTGACGGGAATGCCGGCGTTGAGGAAGTTCATGGCAATGCCACCGCCCATGGTGCCTGCGCCAATGATGGCCACGCTCTTGATGTCACGCAGCGGTGTGTCTGCGGGCACATCTGGAATCTTGGATGCGGCGCGCTCGCCCAGGAAAAGGTGACGCAAGGCGCGGCTCTCCGAGGTCCACATCAGGTTAATGAAAATCTCACGCTCGGTGGCTAGGCCCGCCTCGAACTTCTTCTTGGTAGCGGCTTCTACGGCGTCCACGCACTTGAGCGGCGCAGGAAAGTTCTTTGCCACCGCGCCCACCATGTTGCGCACAAACTGGAAGTAGGCGTCGCCCTGCGGGTGCTTGCACGGCAAGTCACGCACCAGCGGCAAGGGGCGCGTGGCAGCCACCGAGCGGGCAAACGCAAAAGCCTCGTCGGCCAAGGTGGCGGGCGAGGCGGCAATCTTGTCAAACAGCTTTTGACCAGGCAGCATGGCCAGCATTTCAGCCTTGATGGCTTCGCCGCTGACGATCATGTTGAGGGCGGGCTCGACGCCCAGTACCCGCGGCAGCCGCTGCGTGCCACCAGCGCCAGGAAGCAACCCCAGCTTGACCTCGGGCAGTGCAACGCTGGTACCCGGTGCGGCTACACGGTAGTGGCATCCTAGCGCCAGTTCCAGGCCGCCACCCATTACCACCGTATGGATGGCAGCGACTACGGGTTTGGTCGACTTTTCTAACAACTGGATCACGCTGCCAAGGTTGGGCTCTTGCATACCCTTTGAGGAGCCAAACTCACGGATATCAGCGCCGCCAGAAAAAGCCTTTCCCGCGCCGGTGACCACTATGGCAATGACTGCGGCGTCGGCCAGCGCCTGCTCCATGCCCTGGGCAATCCCTTGCCGTGTGGACAAGCCCAGGCCGTTGACCGGCGGGTTGTCGAGCGTAATAACGGCAATATCGCCGTGGACCTGGTAGTGGGCAGTCATGCTTTCAATCCTTGAAATGAAGAAACGAATAAGGTGAAGAAACGAAGAACAAGAAAAATAGAACGACCGTTCTTTTTTGGCAAATTGTAGGGGCTTTCCGCCAGCGGCAGCCCCCATTTGTCACGGCTGAGACTGAAAAACTAAACTTCCAACCACTCCTTGCGCACCGCACCGTCTGCGCGCAGCGCCTGCGGGCTACCGTCAAACACGATGCTGCCGTGGCCCATGACCAGGCAGCGGTCCGAAATTTGCATCGCAATCGTGAGCTTTTGCTCAATCAGCAGCACCGACAGGCCGCGCGCACGCAAGGTCTGCAAATAGGTGGCCACCAATTCCACAATTTTCGGTGCGAGGCCTTCGGTAGGCTCATCGATGATGACCAGGTCGGGGTCGCCCATCAGGGTGCGGCACAGGGTCAGCATTTGCTGCTCACCGCCAGAGAGCACGCCGGCTTCGGTGTGCTCGCGATCCTTGAGGCGCGGAAAGATGGTGTACATGTCCTCAAAGGTCCAGCGCGGCTTTTTATTGGCGCTCTTTTGCCCAAGTAACAGGTTTTGGTGCACTGTGAGCTTGGGGAAGATGTCGCGGTTTTCGGGCACATAGCCTATGCCGAGTTGGGCAATCTCAAAAGGCTTGCGACCCTGTATTTGTCGGCCGTTCCACAGCACTGAGCCTTGGCTTTCCACCAAACCCATGATGGCCTTGGCCGTGGTCGAACGCCCCGAACCGTTGCGCCCGAGCAGAGCTACGATTTCTCCCTCGCCCACTTGCAGATCCACACCATGCAAAACGTGGCTTTTGCCATAAAAGGCCTGTAATTGACTAAGCTGCAGCATCTTCAATGTCCTTGCTCTGAAGCACCAACCTGGGCGTCGGCCACCGACGAGCCCAAATACGCTTCTTGCACCCGGGCGCTGGCACGTACCGCGTCTGGCGTATCGAAAGCTATCACCTCGCCGTACACCAGCACCGCAATGCGGTCGGCCAGGCCAAACACCACGCCCATGTCGTGCTCCACGGTAAGCAAGGTTTTGCCCTCGGTGACTTGTTTGATAAGCGCAATAAAACGGGTGGTTTCGCTCTTGCTCATGCCTGCCGTCGGTTCATCCAGCAAGATGACGTTAGCGCCACCGGCAATCGTGATACCCACCTCTAACGCACGCTGTTCGGCGTAGGTCAGGTTCAGCGCCACCACGTCGCGCTTTTTGTCCAGCCCGATCAGTTCCATCAGTTCCTGCGCCCGCGCGTTGGCGTCGTCCAGATCGACCAGAAACTTCAGGAAGGTGTAGCCGTATCCCAGGCTGTAGAGCACACTGCAGCGCAGGTTCTCGAACACGCTGAGCTTGGGAAATATATTGGTGATCTGAAAACTCCGCGAAAGGCCTAAGCGGTTGATCTCAAAAGGCTTTTTGCCCTGGATATTTTGGCCGTTGAGCAGTATGGAGCCACTGGTGGCAGGCATACGCCCACTAATCAGGTTAAACAACGTGGACTTGCCCGCGCCATTGGGGCCGATGATGGCCACCCGCTCCCCGGCGCGCACGCTCAGACTGGTGCCTCGGATAATTTCGGTTTTACCAAAGCTCTTTCGCACATCGCGCAGCTCTAGCGCTAGCGCCCCAAAGGACGTGTTATTTGTCGGGCTCATAGCGCCCCTCCAGCGCGCTGAGTTTCCCGCTCAATCGCCTCTTGCGCCAAGTCCCAATGCACCGCAAAGCGACGTTGCGCAAGGGTAAATGTCCAGCCGCCAACAACCAGCACAGCACCAATCGCGAGCCAGCAGCCCGCAGAGCCCGTATCCAACCCCATCCCAAAAAATGCCACTTGCGTGCCCATGGACGCATTGAGCTGGCGGTGGTAGACCATTTCTACCAGTGCAGTGGCAGCTAGCAAGGGCGCCACCGCGGCCGCTGCCATGAGCCCATAGGCAGGTAGCAGCGCGCGCAATTTGCCATAACGGGACACGCGTACGTTGAGCATGATCAGGCTGGCAATGCCGCCTGGGGCGACCATCACCATCACCATAAAAACCAGCCCCAGGTACAGCAGCCAAGCCTGGGTGAATTCGCTCAGGAGCACAAAGGCCAGCACCATCAGCACCGCTCCAATAATGGGGCCAAAAAAGAAGGTCGCTCCACCCAAGAAGGTGAACAGCAAATACCCGCCCGAGCGCGCCGCACCCACCACTTCGGCGTTGACAATCTCAAAATTCAGCGCACCCAACCCCCCGGAAATGCCGGCAAAAAATCCGGCGATGATGAAGGCCGTGTAGCGCACCCGTTGCGGGTTGTAGCCGATGAACTCGACGCGCTCGGGGTTGTCACGCACGGCGTTAAGCAGGCGCCCCAGCGGGGTTTGGGTAAATGCGTACATCAGCACCACGCAGACCAGGGTGTAGACGGCGATGAGGTAGTACACCTGGTTCGCTGGGCCAAAAGTGATGCCCCAGGTGGCGGGTCCCGCCATGCGATTGCCCGAGACGCCACCTTCGCCACCAAAAAACTCTGGCACCATCAGCGACATGGCAAACACCAGTTCCGCCATTCCCAAGGTAATCATCGCAAACGTAGTGCCCGATTTGCGTGTCGTCACATAGCCAAATAAGGCGGCAAAGGCCATGCCGGCCAGGCCTCCGACCACGGGCACTAAGGACACAGGCAGCACCCCAGACCCCGAGTACATATTGAGAGCGTGGATGGACACAAAAGCCCCCAAACCGGTGTACACCGCATGGCCAAAACTCAGCATGCCACCCTGGCCCAGCAGCATGTTGTAAGACAGGCAGGCGACGATGGCGACACCCATTTGCGACAGCATGGTGACCGACAAGCCACTGTTGAACACCTTGGGCGCCAGCAACATCAAAGCGGCAAAAACTGCCCATAAGCGCAAAGACCCTATGCGCGCGTTCCAACGGTTCATTGTGCTCATCCCTCCCGGCTACCCAGTAGGCCCTTGGGCCGAAAAATCAGAATCAACACCAAAAACAGGTAGGGCAGTATGGGCGCTACCTGGGACAGCTTCATTGTCATCAAGGTGCCAGCACCTGCGGCAAGCCCCAAGGATTGCAACAGCCCGGAAAGCGAATAGTCGAAGGCCACTGCAAAAGTCTGTATCGTGCCGATCAGCAGCGAGGCCAAAAAAGCGCCCGACAGCGAACCCATGCCACCCACCACCACCACCACGAAAATGATGGAACCCACGGTGGCTGCCATCGACGGCTCAGTCAAAAAGGTGCTCCCACCAATGACGCCTGCCAGCCCCGCCAAAGCGGCACCGGCGCCAAATACCAGCATCAGCACCCGGGGCACGTTATGGCCCAAGGATTCCACTGCCTCTGGGTGTGTGAGCGCTGCCTGAATCACCAACCCGACGCGTGTTCGGGTCAGCAGCAGCCAGATGGAAGCCAGCATCGTCAGCGCTACCAGCACCATGAAGGCGCGCGTGGCAGGAAATGGCGAACAAACGGCCCGAAGGGCGGGGTCGGCGCCGGCGCACATCTCGCCTGGCGCAGCGCCCCAGACCATACGCAAGCCGGCAACGGCGTCATTAATCAGCGTAAAAGCCGGGCCCTGCAAAGCGGCAGGCGGTTTAAATTCGATGGCGATGCGGCCCCAAATCAGCTGCACCAGCTCGAGCACCACATACGTCAGGCCAAAAGTAATGAGCAACTCAGGAACATGGCCAAATTTGTGCACCCGGCGCAGGCAGTAACGCTCAAACGCCGCACCCAAGGCGCCCACCACCAGGGGCGCCACCACCAACGCAGGCCAAAAACCAAGCACCTGCGCCACCGAGTAGCCCACATACGCCCCCAGCATGTAGAAACTCGCGTGGGCAAAATTGAGCACACCCATCATGCTGAAAATCAGCGTCAGCCCCGAGCTCAGCATAAACAGCAGCAGTCCGTAGCTGATGCCGTTGAGCGTCGAGATGATAAAAAACTCCATAACCAGCCTCTCCCTGGAAAACAAAAAAGCCCGCTGCGGCACCCCGCGCCACGGGCTCTGAACGAGCTAAACCGGGGTTCAGCCGGGTCGCTTCATCTGGCAGCTGGTCGGCGTGCTGGACACGTAGTTAGGATATTCTTTCACTGGCACCAGGGTCATGCCGGTGTTCTCGGGGTTGTAGGGGTATTTCGCGTCGGCTTTTTGCCAAACGGTCATGTACAGGGGCTGCTGTAACTGGTGGTCCATCTTGCGCATTTGCACTTCGCCGTTAAAGCTCTTGACCTCAATGCCTTCAAGCGCTGCGGCCACTTTCACCGGGTCGGTGGATTTGGCCTTGGCCATGGCCGCGCCTACGGTCTCAAAAATGCGGATGGTCGAGCCGGTGTAGAAGTCGTCGTTGTACTTGGCCTTGAACTCGTTCATCCACTTGTCCATCTGGCCGCCCATGTTGTAGTGGCTGTAGGCGATCTGGTAGACCCGGCCTGCGCCGTTGGTACCCAAAGCGGTAGGGGTACCTGTAACGCCGGCGTAGTAGGTGAAAAACTTGCCGGTGTAACCGTTCTCATTGGCCGCCTTAACCAAAAGCGACAGGTCAGAGCCCCAGTTGCCAGTGATCACCGTATCAGCGCCTGCAGCCTTGATCTTGGCAATATAGGGCGCAAAGTCGCGCACCTGGGCCAGCGGATGCAGGTCCTCACCCACGATCTGGATGTCGGGGCGCTTGCGGGCCAGGGTTTCCTTGGCGTATTTGGCCACCTGCACGCCGTGCGAATAGTTTTGGCCCAGGATATAAATCTTTTTGATGTCGGGCTGGTCAACCATGAAACTCGACATGGCTTCCATCTTCATGGAAGTGTCTGCGTCAAAGCGGAAATGCCAGTAGCTGCATTTGCTGTTCGTCAGGTCAGGGTCCACCGCCGAGTCGTTGAGGTAAATCACCTCTTTGCCCGGGTTGCGCTCGTTGTGCTTGGCCACTGCATCGCTCAGGGCCAATGCCACGGAGGAACCATTGCCCTGAATGATGTAACGCACACCTTGGTCGATGGCAGACTTGAGGGCGTTCAGGCTCTCAGTCGGACTAAGCTTGTTATCCATTCCGATCACCTCGAAATTGACTCCAGCCGGATTGCCTTTACCACTGAATTTTTCAGCGAAAAACTGGTAGCCCTTTAGCTGGCTCACGCCCACCGGTCCAAGCAGCCCGGTCAGAGGGTCAATTCGGACCATCTTGACGGTCTCGCCCTTTTGGGCAAAAGCGCCGCTGGCGGCGAGTAAGGCGACCGCAGCAGCGGCACATTTCATTACAAATGACATGGGGAAACTCCTTGTTTGGTTCAACCCGCAGACTACAAGATGTTGCCGCGCGTTGGGCTCGGGGTTCACCCTATGGGAGTCGCCTACGGGATAGCCCGACTAGGCCACACCGCAGGCTTGCGCCCTTTCAATGCAGGTCAAAGCCCCGGCAATTTGTAATCCAGCAGCGTCTCTCGCAATTTGGTCTTTTGCATCTTGCCCGTGCCACCCAAGGGAATGGCGTCTATGAAAACCACGTCGTCCGGTATCTGCCACTTGGCGATTCGGCCCTCGTAAAAAGCTAGCAGCTCTTCGCGACTGACGTCGGCGCCAGGCTTTTTCACAACGACCACCACCGGGCGCTCGTCCCATTTAGGGTGCTTCATGCCGATGCAGGCGGCCATTGCCACGGCCGGATGCGCCATGGCAATGTTCTCCACATCAATGGAGCTGATCCACTCCCCGCCGGACTTGATAACGTCTTTGCTGCGGTCGGTGATTTGCATATAACCGTCAGCGTCGATGGTGGCCACGTCGCCGGTTGGGAACCAGCCGTCCACCAAGGGCGAGCCGCCCTCGCCTTTGTAGTACTCGGCAATCACCCAGGGGCCCTTGACCAGCAAGTCGCCGTATGCCTTGCCGTCCCAGGGCAGTTCGGCGCCCTTTTCATCAACAATCTTCATGTCCACGCCATAGATGCCGCGGCCCTGCTTAAGTCGCACCGCCATTTTCTGCCCGTCATCCATTGCCAGATGCTTGTTCTTGAGCGTGCACACCGTTCCTAGGGGCGACATTTCGGTCATGCCCCAGGCGTGTAGCACTTCAACGCCGTAGACGTCGTTGAAGGCAGTAATCATGGCCGGCGGGCAAGCGGAGCCGCCTATAACGGTGCGCTTGAGAGAAGAAAACCGAAGATCGCCTTGCTGCATATGGCCCAGCATCATTTGCCAAACCGTGGGCACGCCCGCGGCGAAAGTGACCTTTTCGGACTCAATGAGCTCGAAAATCGACTTGCCGTCCATCGCCGGACCGGGGAACACCATCTTGGCGCCGGTCATGGCGGCAGAGTACGGTAGGCCCCAGGCATTGACGTGGAACATGGGAACCACGGGCAGAACGCAATCACGTGCACTCATATTGAGCGCGTCTGGCATCGCACCAGCCCACGCGTGCAGTATCGTGGAGCGGTGGCTGTACAAAGCGGCTTTGGGGTTGCCTGTGGTGCCACTGGTGTAGCACATGCTCGAGGCCACGTTTTCGTCGAACTCTGGCCACGCGTAGCTGCTGACTTGCGGCGCGATCCATGCCTCGTAACTCTGCAAGCCCGGTATGCCCGTATCTTGGGGTAACTTGTCTGCGTCGCACAGAGCAATGAAATGTTTGATCGTGGTGCAGCGACCGTGAACGGCCTTGACGATGGGCAGAAATGTCATGTCAAAGCACAAAACCGAGTCTTCTGAATGGTTGGCGATCCACACAATTTGGTCGGGGTGCAGGCGCGGATTGAGTGTGTGTAGCACCCGCCCCGTTCCGCTCACGCCAAAATAAAGTTCCAAATGCCGGTAGCCATTCCACGCCAGCGTCGCAATACGGGATCCAAAACCAAGATCCGCGGCGTCAAGTGCATTGGCCACCTTGCGGGCGCGGTGCGCGACCTCGCTGTACGTGCATCGGTGAATGTCACCCTCGACCCGGCGGGACACGATCTCTCCATCGCCATGGTGCCGCTGCGCGAATTCAATCAGCGACGAAATCAGCAACTGCTGACTTTGCATCAACCCAAGCATGGCAAACCCTCCAAAAATAGGCACGTTTCAAGACCGAGGATAAACCCTTGGTAGGCGCGCATATTACCTGCTGGATAGTGCCCTAAAAATGCTGCGTTGCAGCAACGAAATTGCGTTTTCCTGGCACCCACGAAAACCAACAGCCGCCTACCCAAAGGCCCGAAGGGGTCACCAAGAAGGGGCATTATGGGATGCGAGAAAATGCGTCATGCACGAACCCCAACCCTCAGCCGCAGACAGCGCCCCACCCCCATTGGACCGGTTCACGGCCAGCCGCTACGCGCAGCTCGGAGCCGACTTTGTATGCGCGGTAGACACTGTGCCGCTGCCCGACCCCTACTGGGTGGGGTTTAGTCAGCGCGTGGCCCAGGACCTGGGACTCGATGCAACCTGGAAATCGTCACCACGATGGCTTGCACAACTGAGCGGCAACCATAGCTCCCCAGAAAGCCAAGCCTTCGCAAGCGTCTACAGCGGCCATCAGTTCGGCGTTTGGGCTGGACAACTCGGGGACGGCCGGGCTTGTTCCCTGGGCGAACTAGATGGACTGGAAGTCCAACTCAAGGGCGCCGGGCCCACGCCGTTTTCGCGTCGGGGCGATGGTCGTGCGGTATTGCGCAGCTCGATACGCGAATTTTTGTGCAGCGAGGCCATGCATGCCTTGGGCGTTCCTACTACACGTGCTTTAAGCGTGACTGGCTCAGACGCACCTGTCTGGCGCGAAGAGCGAGAAACGGCTGCGGTGGTCGCCCGTGTGGCGCCGAGCTTTGTTCGTTTTGGCCACTTTGAACATTTCTCTCACGGGCAGCAAACAGCCGAATTAAAGACCCTGGCTGACTTCGTCATCGACCAGTTTTACCCCCAGTGCCGCGAGTCGACCTCTGCGGCTCCGTGGGCCTCAAACCCCTATGCCGCGATGCTCGCAGCAGTAACACAGCGCACGGCTGAGATGGTGGCGCATTGGCAATCGGTGGGTTTTTGCCACGGTGTAATGAACACAGACAACATGAGCATCCTGGGCCTGACGCTGGACTACGGGCCCTTCCAGTTCTTAGATGCCTACGACCCGACCCACATCTGCAACCACTCCGACACCCAAGGCCGCTACGCGTTTTACAAGCAGCCCAACGTGGCGTACTGGAATCTGTACTGCCTGGGCCAGGCCCTGCTGCCCCTGATCGACGAACAAGAGCAAGCCATCGGGGCATTGGAAACATTCAAAACCCACTACCCAAACGCCTTGGCACAGCGCATGGCTACCAAGCTGGGGTTCGTGGCTGCACAAGAACCCCAGCGCGCCCTGATCGAGTCGGCACTCCAACTACTGGCCAAGGAACGGATCGATTTCACCATTTTTTGGCGCCGTCTAAGCCATTGGGCAGCCACCATGGACTTGGGGGACGCTTTGGTGAAAGACCTGTTTGTCGACCGCAATGCAGCTCAGGCGTGGCTTGAAGCATTCAAACGTTTGCATACGCAAACTAGCACCGACTCGCCTTTTTCGGTATCCCAACGGATGCTGGGCGTCAACCCGAAATACGTCCTGCGCAACCATTTGGGTGAGCTTGCCATACGGGCCGCAAAGACAAAAGACTTCTCGGAATTACAGCAACTACAGGCCGTGCTGGAAGACCCTTTTTCAGAGCACCCCGCGCACGCGGCATGGGCTGGGTTTGCTCCCGACTGGGCTGCAAGCATTGAAATAAGCTGCAGTTCGTGAAGCTCCTGTTGACGATGATTTCAGTGTGCGACTACGACAACTGCCCATCAGGCAGTGATGCACAGGCCCCCATTAAGCGCACGTTAATGGATACACTCATCCCAAGCCACCCGACCCAAAAGCAACGATCCTTAATGGGTCCGTATTGAATCGCAAGGGCGGGGCAACGTTCCAGTAGCCTAAACATCGGCCCTCAGATTGGAGAACACCGTGAATAGCAGCCCTTCCTCCATCTCTGCACAAACAGCAGATTCGTCGGTGCAACGGCCACTCCAAGGCCTTTCCCATGTGCGGGGAGCATCGGTGCCAGAGCTTGTCAATGAAACCATTGGCGGCTTACTGGACCATGCCGTTAACACCTATGGAGATCATTCGGCTTTTGTATTCATCCACCACAAGGTGCGTTGGACGTGGCGGCAGTTTTCTGACGAAGTGGACCGGGTTGCAGCGGGCCTCTTGTGCTTGGGTGTACAGAAAGGCGATCGCGTCGGTATTTGGTCGCCCAATCGACCGGAGTGGGTGCTGACCCAGTTTGCCACTGCGCGCATTGGCGCGGTACTGGTCAACATCAACCCGTCCTACCGCGTGAGCGAACTGGAATATGCACTTAACAAGGTGGGAGTGCAAGTATTGATTACTGCGGTGGGGCTCAAAAGCAGCGACTACTTGGCCATGCTCAGAGATTTGGCGCCAGAGTTGCAGGAATGTACTGCGGGTAAATTGAAAGCGAAGCGAATACCCAGTTTGCGCAGTGTGGTTCAGATGGGGCAAGCGGCACAAACCGGCATGATCAGCTTTGAGCAGTTGAGGTCTTTGGCTGCCCCCACGCAAGTGAACCGTATCGGTTTAATCGCAAGCGCATTGGTGGCCCACGACCCAATCAATATCCAGTTCACCAGTGGCACCACAGGCCAACCCAAAGGTGCGACCTTGACGCACCACAACGTCGTCAACAACGCTAGGTTTGTTGCGCACGCCATGCGACTAGGACCCAGCGACCGCCTTTGTGTGCCGGTGCCCCTGTACCACTGCTTTGGCATGGTGCTGGCGGTGCTGGCGTGTACGTCTAGCGGTAGTTCTTTGGTTTTCCCCGGTGAATCTTTTGATCCGTCGGCCACGCTGGCCGCAGTGGCGAACGAGCGCTGCACGGCGCTGCATGGTGTTCCTACGATGTTTGTCGCAATGTTGGGAGCCGACGATTTTTCCAGCCATGACCTTGGCAGCCTGCGCACGGGCATCATGGCCGGCGCACCGTGCCCGATTGAGACCATGAAACGTGTCCTGTCTGAAATGCACATGCCTGAAGTGACCATTGCCTACGGCATGACAGAGACCTCGCCCGTATCGTTTCAGAGTGCCATTGACGACTCGCTGGAGCGCCGTGTGGCCACAGTTGGCAGAGTGCAGCCGCATCTCGAAATCAAAGTCATCGATGAAAACGGACAGACCGTGCCTGTAGGTCAGGCCGGTGAGCTTTGCACCAAAGGTTACTCTGTCATGAAAGGTTACTGGGGTGACGACGCTAGAACCAATGAGGCCGTAGTCGATGGCTGGATGCGCACGGGCGATCTCGCCACCATTGACGCATTTGGCTACTGCGATATTGTGGGTCGCTTGAAGGACCTCGTGATACGTGGCGGAGAAAACATCTACCCTCGGGAAATTGAAGAGTTTCTTTACCGCCACCCTGCGGTGGCAGAGGCGCAGGTATTTGGCGTGCCCGATGAGCGCTATGGCGAAGAACTATGCGCTTGGGTTGTGCTGAAATCAGGCGCTAATGCCACTGCAGACGAGCTACGGGACTTTTTCAAAGGGCAAATCGCTCACTACAAGTTGCCAAAGTATGTGCGCATCGTAGAGAGCTTACCCATGACGGTTACGGGCAAAGCACAGAAGTTTGTTATGCGTGAAATGATGGTCAAAGAACTTGGACTAGGTCGGTGACGGGTCGCTTAAGCCAGATTTAAATCACTAGTCCACCTGACTTTTACGATCAAGGTCATGGGCCGCCTTAGGACTGACTTCCATAGAATCAAGCGCGAAACTGACTTCACCGAAAGAGTCATGGCAGACTTGGTTGCAGCTTTGCTGGCACTCGGCAGCTCGAAACTCAGCGGACCACGACATCCGGAGCGTTCAACCCGCGAACTGCAAATAACCTTTTTTTGAAAGCACTTACCATGATCACCAAAACCGACGCGCAATGGCGAGAGCTGCTGCAGGCCAAAGGCGCCGAGCCCCAAGCCTTTGACGTCACGCGCCACGAATCCACCGAGCGCGCCTTTACCGGGCGCTGGGAAAGCAACAAGCAGAGCGGGATCTACCATTGCATTTGCTGCGACCATGCCCTGTTTTCCTCAGAGACCAAGTACGACTCGGGCACCGGCTGGCCCAGCTATTTCGCGCCGATTACCCCCGAGGCGGTAGGCACCAAAGTTGACGGCATGCTGTGGATGAAACGCACCGAGGTGCACTGTGCCCAATGCGAAGCGCACCTGGGCCATGTATTTGAGGATGGCCCGGCGCCCACGGGCTTGCGTTACTGCATGAATTCGGCCTCGTTACACTTCACCCCCACATGAAACTGCTTATCGATTTTTTCCCTATCCTGCTTTTTTTCGGCGCGTACAAGCTGCACGACATTTATGTCGCCACTGCTGTACTCATGGCCGCCACCGTGGTTCAAATGGCCACTATCTATGCCAAAGAACGCAAGCTGGAGCTAATGCACAAGGTCACCCTGGTGCTGGTGCTGGGCTTTGGCGCCTTGACCCTGGGGCTGCACGACGAGCGCTTTATTAAGTGGAAACCTACCGTGTTGTACGGCGCCATGGCTATTGGCCTGGCGTTTGCTCTGTGGATTTTGCGTAAAAACTTTTTGCGCGCTTTGTTGGGCAGCCAAATGGAGTTGCCTGAGGCGGTTTGGCAACGCCTGAACCTTGTCTGGGTTTTGTATTGCGTGTTCATGGCCACCATCAATGCTTATGTTGCGGCCTATTACAGCACCGAGGACTGGGTGAACTTTAAGCTGTGGGGTTATGCCTTTCCGCTGGTTTTCATCCTGGGCCAGGGCTTGTACATCGCGCCCCATGTCAAACTCAAGTCCTCGGATAACGCCGCCGATGGTCCGGGTCCGACGCCATGAGTTCAGAACTCAGCCCTACGGCAGACCACCTTTCGGCACGCCTGCAAGAGCGTCTAACGCCCACATCGCTTAAGGTCATCGACGAAAGCCACCTGCACGCGGGCCACATTGGCGCGAACGCCAGTGGTGTTGGAACCCACTTTAGGGTGCATATCACTTCACCCTTCTTTACTGGCAAGTCCAGGGTTGCGTGCCATCGCCTTGTGTATGATGCGCTGCGAGATTTCATAGACCAGGGCCTGCATGCATTGGCCATAGAGACCGAAATTCCAACATAGACATCACTACGGCCTACACAGGCCGATTTTTTTTGCCATTCTTCTCTCTTTTCCCCGATCTACCGTATCCAAGGACTCAAAATGAAAAAACATGCCATCCTCGCAGCGATTGCCACCTTACTCCTTGCCGCTACGGGCACAGCTACCGCTCAAAATTTGGCGATCGTTAATGGCAAAGCGGTGCCCGCCAGCCGTATGGAAGCGTTAACCCAGCAAGTGGTGCGCTCCGGGCGCCCCGTGACACCAGAGATGCAAGGCCAACTCAAAGAAGAAATCATCGTTCGCGAAATTTTTGGACAAGCCGCACAGGCCCAGGGCTTGGACAACAGCGAGGAATTCAGGTCCCAACTGGAGTTGACGCGTCAGTCGCTGCTCATCCGTGAATTGTTCGCAGCCTTTCAGGCGAAAAATCCTGTGACAGAAGCTGACATCAAGGCGGAATACGACAAATTTACGGCGGCCAATGCCGGTAAAGAGTACAAAGCGCATCACATTTTGGTGGAGAAAGAAGACCAAGCCAAAGCCATCATTGCCCAGTTGAAAAAAGGTGGCAAGTTTGAAGAAATGGCCAAAAAGCAGTCCAAAGACACGGGGTCTGGCACCAAGGGCGGCGAACTCGATTGGGCCAACCCCAGTAGCTACGTCAAAGAATTCTCTGATGCGCTGGTCGGCCTGACCAAGGGCAAAACCACCGAAACCCCAGTAAAAAGCCAGTTTGGCTTTCACGTCATCCGCTTAGACGATGTGCGCGAAGCGCCACTGCCCAAGCTCGATGACGTCAAGCCCCAGATCGCCCAGCAACTTATGCAAGGCAAGCTAGGCAAGTACCAGGAAGAGTTGCGCAGCAAAGCCAAGGTCGAGTAAGGCCAGTTAGCGGCCTGCTCCGGGCACCACCTCAATAGGAAACGCGGCTCTAGTCGCGTTTTTTTTGCCCAGTGTTGGAAGGATGTGCGCCCTAAACCTGCTGGAACAGCCATAAGCCCACTAGCAGCACGGGCTGGTGAACCATGTAATAGCTCAGGCTCCAGCGCCCCAAAAGCGCCAAGGGGCGCAGGCCAAGGACTGGGCCTGATGGCTCTGAAGTAGCAGCCTTAACGGCGCTGGTCCGGCGCGCGAGCCACCACTGGGTCGCTGACATTCCCCACCATACCAAAGCCAACCAAGGCACCAGCGGCACAAAGTCTTCGGTGATGGGTTTGGCGCTGATGAGACCAATCCAGTTCAGAGTTTTGTCATTCAAGGCGTCTGGCAACCAGCCTCCGGCTAGGGCCCACGGCGCCGCAACTTTCAGCGCGAGCACCGCTGCACCCATGGGCCAAAGCCAGCGCCCAAACCCGGCGCTCAGGCGCGCAATGAACAGCATCACTGCCATGCCGTGCAAGACGCCGAAGTAAATATAGCTCTTGGGAAACATCAACATCGATCCAAGCGTCACCAGCAAAGCACACCCCGCGATCTGCGCCCAACGCTGCAAAAAACGCTGCCAATTTTGGCCCTGTGCCACCGCAATGGCCTGGCCCGCGCCCGCGCAGAGCAAAAACAAACTCAAGATGCAGGTGCGCTGCCAGGTCCAGATCGGATCGCGGTAAAAATTGGCTTGCATGAGGCCGGCGTTGCTCAGGTCAAAGCAAAAGTGAAACGCCGTCATCCACACCATGGCAGCGCCGCGCAGCGCGTCCACGGCGTGGAGACGGTCGGTTTTCATGGCCGGAACTTCAGTGTGGCTTTAACCCACCCACTTGCGGGCATTGCGCCACAGCTCCATCCAAGGGCTGTGGTTGCTGGCGTCCAATTTGGCCGGGTCACGCCAACTTAGCTGGACGTTGCGAAACACCCGCTCCGGGTGCGGCATCATGGCGGTGAAACGGCCATCGGCCGTTGTCACCGCCGTCAGGCCTGAGGGGCTGCCATTGGGGTTGAGGGGATAGGCCTCGGTGGCCGTGCCGTGGTTATCGACAAAACGCATCGCAGCGATGGCTTGCGCAGCATTGCCCCGGTGCGCAAAGTTGGCAAAACCCTCGCCATGCGCCACTGCAATTGGGAGGCGCGCACCGGCTAGGCCCTGGAAGAACAGCGACGGGGATTCGAGCACCTCCACCATGGAGAGGCGCGCCTCGAAACGCTCACTCTGGTTGGTCGTAAATCGAGGCCAGGCTTGCGCTCCCGGAATGATGTCAGCCAGCTCGGCAAACATTTGGCAGCCGTTGCACACGCCCAAGCCAAAGGTGTCGCTGCGGCCAAAAAAGGCCTGAAATTGCGCGGCCAGCGCCGGATTGAAGGTGATGGAGCGCGCCCAGCCAATGCCCGCGCCCAGAGTGTCGCCGTAGCTAAAGCCACCGCAGGCCACCACGCCGGCAAAGTCGGCTAACTTGGCACGTCCGGTTTGCAGGTCCGTCATGTGCACATCAAAGGCCTCGAAACCGGCTTCGGTAAACGCGTAGGCCATTTCCATGTGGGAGTTCACGCCTTGCTCGCGCAACACTGCCACCTTGGGGCGGCTCAGAAGCAACGCCGGTGGGGCCACGCCCGGGCGCCAGCCGCTGGGCAGATGCACGTGCATGCCGGGGTCCTGCAGGGCGCCCGCTGCGGCGTGTTCGGCATCCGCGCACAGTGGGTTGTCCCGCAACTGGCAAATCTTCCAGCTCACACTGTCCCAGACCTGGTGCAAGTCGTGCAGGGGCGCGCTGAAGATGGATTTGGCATCACGCCAGATTTGCAGCGTGGGTTGGGTTTCGGCGGTACCCAGGCGGGTTTTGCCGATTACGTGGCTGTGTTTGGACAGGCCATGGTCGCGCAGGGTTTGCATTACCGCGTTGCGATCTTCACTGCGCACTTGCAAGACCACGCCCAACTCTTCGTTGAACAGGGCTTTGAGCGTCAGTTCGGCGCGGCGCGCCCCCACCTGGCCCGCCCAGTTTTTGCTGTCGCCGACGTCCATGCGGCTGTCAGACACACCATCGCCCTCTAAAACCAGCATGTCCACATTCAACGACACGCCCACGCGACCTGCAAAGGCCATTTCAGCCACCGTGGCCAGCAAACCGCCGTCGCTGCGGTCGTGGTAGGCCAAAATTTTGCCCTCCGCGCGCAAGGCGTTTACGGCATCGACCAGGGCCACCAGGTCTTGCGGATTGTCTAGGTCAGGCCCCTTGTCACCGACCTGGTCCAGGGTTTGCGCCAGGATGCTGGTGGCCATGCGGTTTTGGCCGTGTCCCAGGTCTATCAACACCAGCGTGCTGTCTTGCGTGGCGTCGAGTTGGGGCGTGAGCGTGGCGCGCACATCGCCCAGGGTGGCAAACGCGCTGACGATGAGCGAGACCGGCGAGGTGACTTTTTTGGCGCCTTGGGCATCCGTCCACTGGGTGCGCATGGACAGCGAGTCCTTACCCACGGGGATCGACACACCCAGCGCCGGGCACAGCTCCAGGCCCACTGCCTGGACGGTAGCAAACAGTGCAGCGTCTTCGCCCGGCTCGCCACACGCCGCCATCCAGTTGGCCGAGAGTTTGACGCGCGGCAGCTCAATCGGCGCAGCCAACAAGTTAGTAATCGCCTCGGCCACCGCCATGCGACCCGAAGCCGGGGCGTTAACCGACGCCAGCGGCGTGCGTTCGCCCATGGCCATGGCCTCACCGGCAAAGCCCTGGTAGTCCGCCAACGTCACCGCGCAGTCGGCCACCGGCACCTGCCAGGGGCCGACCATCTGGTCCCGATGCGTCAGCCCACCGACGGTGCGGTCGCCAATGGTGATCAAAAAACGCTTGGACGCCACCGTAGGGTGCGAAAGCACGTCGATAACGGCTTTTTGCAGCTCGACGCCATTCAGGTCCAGCGGCGTAAATATGCGCGCCACGGTGTGCACATCGCGGTGCATTTTGGGCGGTTTTCCCAAGAGCACATTCATGGGCATGTCCACAGGAGTGATGCCCGCCACGCTCCCCGCTTCATCGGAGACGACCAGTTGCCGCTCTTCGGTGGCGACACCGACCACGGCAAACGGGCAGCGCTCGCGCTCGCACAGGGCAGTAAACAGCGCCAGCGACTCCGGCGCGATCGCCAGCACGTAGCGCTCCTGGCTCTCGTTGCACCAGATTTCCTTGGGCGCCATGCCGCTTTCTTCCAGGGGCACGGCGCGCAGGTCGAAGCGGGCTCCACGACCCGCATCGTTGGTCAGCTCGGGAAACGCGTTGGACAGGCCGCCTGCGCCCACGTCGTGGATAGCCAGAATCGGGTTGCCCAAACCGTTGGGGCCGGAATCCCGGCCCAAGATCCAGCACTGGTTAATTACCTCCTGCGCGCGGCGCTCCATCTCGGGGTTGCCGCGTTGTACTGAATCAAAGTCCAGGTCGGCGGCGTTGGCGCCTGTGGCCATAGAACTGGCTGCGCTGCCACCCATGCCAATGCGCATGCCGGGGCCGCCGAGCTGAATCAGCAGGCTGCCAGCGGGGAATTCGATCTTGTGGGTTTGCGTCGCGTCGATAACGCCCAGACCACCCGCAATCATGATGGGCTTGTGGTAGCCGCGTTGCACCGCGTCCACGCTGCTGCCTACACGTTGCTCGTATTCGCGAAAGTAGCCTAGCAAATTTGGCCGTCCAAACTCGTTATTGAACGCCGCTCCCCCTAACGGGCCCTCGATCATGATTTGCAGGGGTGTGGCAATGTGCTCCGGTTTGCCGTAGATGGGGGGTCTCAAGTTAATTGGGGTCAGATTCCAATTTCCTGAAATTGGAATCTGACCCCAATTAACTTGATCTGGACCCCAATGAATGGTGGAGACGGTGAAACCGGTCAGCCCTGCTTTGGGTTTGGAGCCGCGGCCAGTGGCGCCTTCGTCGCGAATCTCGCCACCCGCCCCGGTAGATGCGCCGGGGAAGGGGGAAATAGCGGTCGGGTGGTTGTGGGTTTCCACCTTCATCAAAATGTGCTGGATAGCCCGCGACTTTTGGTAGAGCGGCGAGTGCACCGTCTGATCTGTGGAACAGGCGCTGGCGGCAAAACGCTCAACCTCGCTGCCTTCCATTACCGAGGCGTTGTCCGAATACGCCACCAGCATGTGCTGCGGGTTGGTTTGGTGGGTGTGGCGGATTATGCCGAACATGCTGCTGGCCTGAGGCGCGCCGTCTATGGTGAAGTCGGCGTTGAATATCTTGTGGCGGCAGTGTTCGCTATTGGCTTGGGCGAACATCATCAGCTCCACGTCCGTCGGGTTGCGCTGCAGGCCAGTGAAGGCGTGCACCAGGTAGTCAATCTCGTCCTCGGCCAGCGCAAGCCCGAAGCGCAAGTTGGCGTCCAACAATGCGGCGCGGCCACCACCGAGCACGTCGCAGGTATCCAGCGCCGGCGCTTGCAGGGCACCAAACAGGGCTTGGGCCTGGCTGCGTTCGGTGAACACGCTCTCGGTCATGCGGTCGTGCAGCAAAGCGGCGCAGGCTTGGAGTTGCACTGGTGAGAGGCTGACCTTGGACAGCAAACCGCTTTTGAGCGTAAGGCGGTACTCCACCATGCGCTCCACGCGTTTGACGGCCAGACCACAGTTATGCGCAATGTCCGTGGCTTTGGAAGCCCAGGGTGACAAGGTGCCCAGGCGCGGGGAAACCAACAACACCGGACCATCGGCGGCGCCTTCAAAGGGCTGGCCGTAGTTCAGCAAAGCGCCCAAGCGGGCAGTCAGCGCCGCGTCGGGCGCGCAGTCAGTGGCCACCCAATGCACAAAGCGGCCAGAAATGCCCTTGATCTTGTCATGCACGCCCTGCAAGGCGGTTAACAGAGAGGCGGCGCGGAAACGGCTGAGCGCGTTACCGCCATCGAAGGTACTGAGGTGCAGGGTCACGGGGAGGTAGGGTCTAAAGTGAAGGACCGATTTTACCTTTGAGCCCTTGTTGACCTGGACGTAAAATTTGCTTCCACACCAACCCGCCCCACGCACCATGCCCGAAAAAATTATTCCCCTCCTGCCCATCAACCGCCGCAGCGCCAACATCACCGAAGGCAAGTCCCGCGCGCCCAACCGGTCCATGTACTACGCCATGGGCTACGAAGAGTCGGACTTCAAAAAACCCATGGTCGGCGTCGCCAATGGCCACAGCACCATCACCCCCTGCAATAGCGGCCTGCAAAAGCTGGCCGACGCGGCCATTGCCGGCATTGAAGAGGCCGGTGGCAACGCCCAGGTATTCGGCACGCCCACCATTTCCGACGGCATGGCCATGGGCACCGAGGGCATGAAATACAGTTTGGTGAGCCGCGAGGTGATTTCGGACTGCATCGAGACCTGCGTGCAAGGCCAATGGATGGACGGTGTGGTGGTGGTGGGCGGTTGCGACAAAAACATGCCTGGCGGCATGATGGGCATGCTGCGTGCCAACGTGCCGGCTATTTACGTTTACGGCGGCACCATTCTGCCGGGGCGCTACCAGGGACAAGACCTCAACATCGTCAGCGTGTTTGAGGCGGTGGGCCAAAACGCCGCCGGCAATCTGAGCGACTTTGACCTGCATGAAATCGAGCAGCGCGCCATTCCCGGCCCTGGTTCATGTGGCGGTATGTACACGGCCAACACCATGTCCAGCGCGTTTGAGGCCCTGGGTATGTCCCTGCCGTATTCGAGCACCATGGCAAATCCGCACGACGAAAAAATGAATTCGGCCAAGGAATCGGCCAAAGTGCTGATCGAAGCCATCAAAAACGACCTCAAACCGCGCGACATCGTCACTCGCAAGTCGATTGAGAACGCCGTGGCCGTCATCATGGCCACCGGCGGCTCCACCAACGCGGTGTTGCACTTCTTGGCCATTGCCCACGCTGCAGATGTGGAATGGACGATTGACGACTTTGAGCGCGTTCGGGTCAAAACTCCCGTCCTGTGCGACTTGAAGCCCAGCGGCAAGTACCTGGCCGTGGACCTGCACCAGGCCGGGGGCATTCCCCAGGTCATGAAGACCCTGCTGGCTGCTGGCTTGCTGCACGGGGACTGCGTCACCATCACCGGCCAAACGATTGCCGAAGTGCTCAAAGACATTCCCGACGCGCCGCGCGCCGACCAGGACGTAATTCGCCCCATCGACAAACCGATGTACGCAAAGGGCCACCTGGCCATCCTCAAAGGCAACCTCTCGCCCGAAGGCGCGGTGGCCAAGATCACCGGTCTGAAAAAGCCCGTCATGACCGGCCCAGCCCGCGTCTTTGAAGACGAACAATCAGCCCTGCAGGCCATTTTGGCAGGCAAAATTGTGGCGGGAGACGTGATGGTGCTGCGCTACCTAGGCCCCAAAGGCGGCCCCGGAATGCCTGAAATGCTGGCACCCACTGGCGCCTTGATTGGCGCAGGTCTGGGCGAAAGCGTGGGCCTGATCACCGACGGCCGCTTCTCCGGCGGCACCTGGGGCATGGTGGTGGGCCACGTGGCGCCCGAGGCCGCAGCCGGGGGCACCATAGCGCTTATCCACGAGGGCGACTCCATCACCATCGACGCGCATGCCTTGCTACTGCAGCTCAATGTACCCGACGAAGAAATCGCTAAGCGCCGCGCCGCCTGGATCGCCCCCACCCCCCGCTACACCCGGGGCGTGCAAGCCAAGTTTGCGTTCAACGCCTCCACCGCCAGCAAGGGCGCGGTGCTGGACAACTACTAAGTTGGCCGCCGCCTTACAAGTTGCCGCGCGGCTTGCCACCCTGTGCGGCGCGCTGCTGTTCGGACCGCAAGCCTGGGCGGACGCCGCTGCCGAGTCGGCATTTGCAAAGTCCAAAAACTGTCTGGCCTGCCACGCCATCGATAAAAAAGTGGTCGGTCCGGCTTTCAAGGCGGTTGCCGATAAATACCGCCAAGACCCCGCCGCACTAGAACGCCTGGCGCTCAAGGTGCGCCAAGGTGGCAACGGCGTGTGGGGTGTGGTCTACATGCCCGCAAACGCACAGGTATCGCCAGACGAAGCCAAACGTCTGGTGGCTTGGGTACTTAGCCTGAGATAGCCCAAAGCCTCGTCTACAGACAAAAAAATGCCAGCCCGGTTTGCACCGGCTGGCATTTTTTTAGCTCCGCAACCCCCTTGTGTGGAGGCGGGACCGGTTTACGCTGCGAAATTGGCTTG
>Ga0214919_10002295_pt1 | contig 30200 bp, 21 predicted proteins | sample LL1503_MetaG_FD_177994 | JGI IMG/M metagenome (GOLD analysis project Ga0214919, IMG submission 177994) | Freshwater microbial communities from Lake Lanier, Atlanta, Georgia, United States - LL-1503 | ecosystem: Environmental > Aquatic > Freshwater > Lake | place: USA: Georgia | collected... | reverse complement strand
CGACCTGTTTGTTCTGAAAGTTTCACGATGCCCTTATGTGTGCGGGCGTCGACACGAATGGTCGTTGTTTTTGGAGATTCTGGGATATTTTTCTTAGCCATGCCAGAAGTCTACATTTTGTAGACACAGAATGTGAAAGGGTCTTAAAGCCTTAGGTGGTGGGGGCGCGCCACAGGGAACGGTCGAGCAATACATCGCTGCCCAGTTCCGCGTGGCCTTGCAACACATCCCACACATCAAGAAAGTTACGCACTTCTTCAATGTCGTGCACGCGGTAGATACCAGCGCGGGTCATTGTCAATGTGTGGGCAATAGCTGCCAACGTGCCGCTTAAGCGTTCACGTGGTGGTCTACCGGTAATTGCACCAATGAAGTCTTTACGCGACACAGGGAACAACACTGGCCGTCTATATTCCAACAACTTCGACACATGACGCAATACATCAACAGTTTGTGCCGGAGTCTTTGCAAAGTCTGGACCCGGATCAACAATCACTTGTTGGCGTGACACACCAGCAGCTGCCAACACAGCAAGTTTGTCGTCCATGAACGACAACACATCAGCAACTACGTCTTCATACAGATTCGCGTCAGTTAAGCGCACCTTTGGTCTGCCACGGTTGTGCATCAGTATGTAGCCAGCGCCACGCGACGCCACTACGTCTGCCAATTCGGGGTGCAGCAACCCACTGATGTCGTTAATGATGTGTGCACCAGCATCTAATGCCGCAGCAGCCACAGCCGGACGATACGTATCAATGCTCATAATGGCGTCTGTATTACTAGCCACCCATTCGATCACTGGCGTGATGCGTTCAATCTCCTCGTCTTCGGAAATCTCTGGCACACCCGTAATGGCCGACTGCCCACCAATATCCAGGATGTCTGCACCTTGAGCCAACACTTCACGCGTACGTTCCATACGCGCTTCCACGGTTGCATACTTCCCGGCATCAGAAAACGAATCCGGCGTTGCATTAATAACGGCCATAATCATGGGCCGATCAATATCGATTGTGAGTCCGCGAGCTACCAACTGAGGCATGCCCGCAACGCTATCTAGCTCGTTCTAAGAAATCGTATTTCCAAATATTGAATGCGAGTTGCTCAACTATTCCTGTGACCAAAGCATTACCAATAAAGAATGCACGCCGACTATCGGTAATCCCAGGAAGATTCGTGTGTTCTTTAGGAAATCCACTGAGTTGTTCAAGTTCCACAGGCATCAAGCGACGGAAACGCCCTGACGGGGTTTCAACCACGTGTTTAAAGCGCGACGGTGTCCGACCGCCTTCGCTAGTGATGATTGTTCGAGAGGGTTTATCGGGGGAGTCGGGAAACCCAACTGCACCCTCTGCGTATTCGTATTGAAACCCATCTTTTTTGGTTCGTAAAATCCGCTTTGCACCCTTATGTTGTTTCCAAATTAGGAGTTCCTGCTCGGAGATGAAGTATTCCTCTGGCACGATTTCCTCCGCAACGAGAACAGTTTTCAAGGTTGCTGCTTTGCCTTCAAATTCGGGAATAACTCTTTGTGTTGTGACTCTTCGGTTGATGCAAACACCGGCATTTAGAAAAGGAGATTTCTTTGCCTTTCCCTTATTGAAGTTCTCGCTCATTTCCCAAACTTCACCTTCTAGTAAAAAGGAGTCTGGAGTAAGCGTCTCAGGTTGAGCTGGGAATGAGAGCGGAATGAGACCCTCCGACATCAATGCATCGTGGGCAGATTCATCGATCTCTCGGTAACCCTCAGTACCTTTTTTGTGGGCAATAATGAAAATTCGTCTCCGACGTTGGGCGAATCCATATTCGGCAGCGTTAATGATTCTCCACTCAACCGCGTATCCAAGATCGTTAAGAGTTGCCAACATGATTGCAAAATCTCGTCCCCTCTGCGTTGAAGGTGATACGAGCAAGCGGTCAACATTTTCAAGAATTGCCATTCTTGGTTTTTGAGATTTGATGAATCTATGGATGTCCCACCAAAGGACGCCTTTCTTGCCCTCGAGGCCGTCAGCTTTGCTGAGGGGTTTTGCAACTGAATAATCCTGACAAGGAAATCCGCCAACTAGAACATCAAATTTGGGGACTGTCTGTGGGTCGACTTTAGATACATCCTCATTGGAATGTCCTTTAGAACCGAATCGGTGCTCATATACACGAGAAGCATGTTGTGCCTTTTCGCCTGGCTCCCATTGGTTGCTCCAAACGACATCGAAATACTTCTCATCACGTTTAGGTTTGTACCCGGCGAATTGAGGCAGCAGTTCGTTTGCAGCTTCAAATCCAACTCGAAATCCGCCAATTCCTGCGAACAATTCCGCGACTTTGATGGTCATTTGATTCCCGAATCTGGTTCGTAAATTATGACGCCCTTGTTGTTCTTCGGGTCAAGTTTGAATGATGCAGGGGGCAAGAGACCTATAAACAAGATTGGAGTAGTAAGTACGTTTTGTAGTGGCTTCAAATACCGCAAGAATTTTTCATAGTCGCCTATGGCGCTGTCAAATCCACCACGTTTCTTTAATTCTGATGTGGCACAAATAATGATGCCCACTTTTGTCTGAATTTTCTTCTTGACATGGTTGAGTTCGCTGGCAAGTACTGGCTTAAGAAGATTCCAAGCAATGTCGCCACCGTGATTGAAAGCAACTTCAACGGATATTGGTCCTTTGGCAAAGTCAAGACGCCAAGTTTCTCCGGCATAGTCGTCATCCTGAAAAATTGGTGCCTCAGGATTCCATGACTCACCTAATCTCTCGCGTATCAGATGATTTATGGATTGGCTTATGCTCTTTTTGCCGACTCGGGTCATTGACTTGAAATGTTCCGCAATGTCGGCATCTGAAATAGAGCTAATTGCCTCAATCAGTTCGTCATACGTGGACTTGTTCTCATCCTGCTGCAGAACCAAATCTGCAAAACGGTGAGAGTGAGTTTGGAATTTCATGACTCTAGAAGCGTAGTTGATCCCTGTGTCTATTCTTCGGTCTATGCCGAAGTGCTTTTTTTCTGCTTCACACGTGAGTGAACGGGGAATGTGTAGGAATCAACCAGGACTACGGGCACTGCATCCATCACATCGCGTAATGCTGGCCCAGTCGTGATTTGTTCGTCCCAGCCAAAGGGCACACGACCTGAAGGGAAGAGGCGTACTTGAGTGTTCCAGCCTTGCTGCAATTGCCCAGACTCTGTTGCTACGCCATACCTCTTATATAGCAACGTGATGTTCTTGCCATCTGCTTCAAAAGAGATGCCAGGGCCGTTGTACCAGGCAACAACTGTGGGTGCGCCAGTGGGGGAGGCAGCAATGATGAACACTTGGTCGCTCACGTCGTAGCCGTTGATGGTGTCATCGACTGGGTGACGATGAGCAATTAATACTTCGTCATTATTTACCTCTGTGCGATACAGATCAATCTTTACTTGCACACCATCAAGGTCTCGCACCATCTGTGCATCAAGTAAGCCGGTGGCTCGTTTCCAACCGTTGTTGTCTTGGAAACCAAACAGCGACATTTCTAATGTCGCTTCATTGTCTGTTTCATCCCAGTAGCTCTCTGTTGCTGAAAACATGAAGTCACCATGTTTTGTTTTAGCCACAGCACACAGATCAGTGGTGATGTGAGTATTCAATTCTGTGCAGCTCAACGCCTTCATTTGAAAGTCGTATTGCTCGATACCCCAACCGGCAGAGAAGTTACTGCGCGATGTTTCTGCTGGTCTCACACCCAATGTTGTTGCATCATGCCCAGACACCACAGTTGCATCAGAAGATGATGAGGGCTCTATAAACAGAGCCACTGCACCTGTACCTATTAATAGGAGAACTACCAGTAACCCCAACACTTGGTTGGTGCGCTTGGCCTCACTTGACTTTTTAGCCATGTCGACGTTGCGCAGCTGCACCCAGCCAATACCCGATACTGCTCATGGCACCACCTGAGAACATCAACGCCACAGCCGGATCACCCGTAAACAGCGACAACACAGCCCCCACCACGACGCCAGCAAAGGCAATACCTACATGAATCGTGTTCTTTGGATTAGCCATAACTACAGCCTAGTTGTTTAGTGATGGGGTACCGCCTCGGTTCGTTATTGGTTCCCTAATCTGACAAGCTGCACAAGAAGAAAAGGTGCTGAAAGGATATGTATGACCTCTTACTCGTTCGAAAAACTGTCTAAAGCTGATTTGGTTATAGATGCAAATTATGAAGGCAATCACGCGGATCCGACTTCTTCCTACGGTTCAGAGCCACTTCACCACTTAATACCCGGAATCGGAAATGCAGGAGGGTTTCGAAAACGGCAAGCTCAAGGTGGAAACAGAATCGTTGCACTTGTTTTGACCAGTACAGGAAATGAAGTCGATTGGCCAGATTTCCTTAATCCGTTTACTGGGGTCTACACCTATTACGGCGACAATCGCCAGCCTGGGAAAGATTTGCATGCAACTAAGGCAAAAGGAAACGTGGAGCTCGCAAGCATGTTCGAGTTAGCACATGGTGATGCAGAGGCACGGGCAAATTGTCCCTTGACTTTGGTGTTCGAAAGTGGCCGTACTGGAAGAGACATGGTGTTCAAAGGCTTAGCTGTTCCTGGCGCGAGTCATCTCCAATCGGGAGAAGACCTTATTGCAATTTGGCGTATGAGTAAAGGTCAGAGATTTCAGAACTACAAGGCACAATTCACAATTCTGGATACTGGAACAATTTCAGGTGAGTGGATTCGCGAGGTGTTCTCAGAGCGATATTTTGATATTGAAGATTCAAGAGTTCCGAAGGCTCTCTACGAGTGGGTGTACTTTGGCAAATACACACCATTGTTGGCTGAACGTGAGAAAAAAGCTCGACCAATAAGTGAACAGCTTGCGAAACCGGGCTTGGCTGCCGATTTGGTTGATTACATCGTGGACTACTGCGAAGCCGATCCTTTTTTGTTCGAGCCGATTGCAGCAGCAATATGGCAACTGAGTTGTGCTCAACCAGTTGAATATGAGTTAACTCGGCGTTACAGGGATGGAGGGCGCGACGCCATTGGTCATCTTCTATTGGGACCAATTTCTGATGTTGTAAAAATAAGTTTTTCCTTGGAAGCAAAGTGTTACCGCCCCACCAAATCTCGGGTTGGGGTCAAAGAAATGAGCCGGCTGATTTCTCGACTGAAACATAGAGAGTTTGGAGTTTTGGTAACAACCTCGGCAGTTGACAAACAGGCCTACGACGAAATTAGAAATGATGGACATCCAATAGTTGTGTTGTCGGGTCAAGATATTGCAGACGTTCTCATCGCGGCAGGGATAAATACATTGCCCAAGCTAAATAATTGGATTCATGCCGGCAAGCTTTAAGACCCAAAATTATTTGAGTTAACTTCAAATTGAATTTGAGAGGTGGTAAGTAGAGCAGATGTTAGGCGGTATGGAAAACTATGAGACGGTGATAAGCACTAACGGGTGAGATATTAAAAAGCTATAAGCCTTTCGAATAGCCCACGAGTATTCAGCGCCAGTCGCGACTGAATTATCCCAGAAACCATATTCTTTGAGGTTCTGTGAAGGGGCGACAATTAATGACATACAAATCCCCTTCGTATCTGAGACAAACTGGCGTGCTGAAGATTCCAGTTTAAGAAGATTTGTTCCGACTGCTTGACGGTTATCGAACGCCAATTCAAGAGAAATCAGTCCCTTCGAAGAAGAACTCTTTTCTGTATTTCTTGCTTGGTAATCAATTCTGTAATTGGAAGACGCTCGATTTGGAGGAAGAACAGAGGTAACGAGAACTTTTGTCGACCAAGGTTTCAGAGGATTAACAAGACTCTGTCGAATCAATTCAGTCGCCTTCATCGCAGGATTAATACGATTCAAGTCAACACTTTTAAGTGATTTCTGTACCAATTCTGATTGGACCCTAAACCACTGGCCTTCAGGTTCGTCAAGAAGGGAGGCAGAGTTGCCGAAATATTCACAGCTAGTTTTCACTCTTCTTACCTTCTTCCGAATAGGTATACGATTCTATTGAATTCAAGGATAAGGAAAATTGTCATGGAAGAGAATCAAGATTTCCCAACCGCCAAGGGGCTGCACGTCGGCGCGTTGTTTAGTCAAACCAGAACTTACAATATCCCACAGTTTCAACGGGGATATGCGTGGGATTTGAATGATATTGATGACTTGCTAGGAGACTTTGAGAAGGCATTTATCGATAGACCCAACGAGCCGTATCTGCTTGGGCAGACCATACTTTGCCAAGATAAAGACTCTCAGAGATTGAGTGTTATTGATGGACAACAAAGACTTACTTCGCTCTTCCTCTTCTTGATAGCAGCAAAACAGGAATTGGACCTCCGTGGAGATTTAGAAGATTTTCAAATCTCTCAAAAGACTCTGATTAATCTTGCAATTGTCAATTCGTCAAAAAATAAATCCGAACCACGACTTCTCGTAACTGAAAATGCTCAAGAAATCATGAGTCAAATTTTGGAGAACAAACTGACGAAAAGCTCTAAGACCAAGAATTACTCGGAAGAGAACATTAAAGAAGCTTATTTTAGATTTAGATCATATTTGGGGAATGATTATCCAAATACTTCCGATTTGTTTGATTTTATAATTTTTGTTTTCTACCACGTCTACGTTCTTGAACTCAGGCTTTCGTCCGTTACTGAAGCCGTCAGAGTATTTGCATCGATGAATAATCGTGGGAAGGGATTAGTCGACTCCGACCTAATTAAGAATCTGCTCTTTGCTGTCGTCTCCGACGACGAGAGTTATAAAGGTATGGCAGCAGATTGGGACTTCGCAGCAGAAGCGTTGTACAAGGCTAAGTATAAAAGACTCAAATCGATGGACTATCTGTTAAAGCTGTTGATAGGCATCGAGACCGGAGAATCGATTCGAAGCGAAGAGTTGTTTTCAAATTGGCAGGAAATTCTTAAATCGGAAAGCGATGTTCGCGACTTCGCAGCTGGACTTCCTGCCAGCGCCCAGGGATTGAAGTTGTTAAGTATTGGAAAGACTCCTGGAAACGATTCTTCCCCCGAAGTTTTTGGTTCGCAACAATTCAATATTTCACAGCATTTTGAAGTACTGATGGCTGGACGTAAATTGACGCCAGAATCATTCGTTGAGTTATCCAGAATAGTTGACGCACGAATGATGTTGTCACTTTTCTCAGCAGAAAGACCTCAGGACTTTGAGAGAATGGTTCATCCGTGGGCAAAGAGCATTTCAGAATTGAATGCCACTGCGACAAGAGAGGAAATAATCTACGCCTCCAAGAATGTACTCGATCACAAAATGGTTAATTCTCTTGTCAAAAAAATGAAGGAAGAGTTTGATGAACTCTCTTATTCAGTGTCTAGTCAACGAAAGCGTATTCGGTACATCATTGCAAGGTGTGAACGAACTCTACAATCAAAATTTTTGCAGAAGACTAGCTGGAGTCTTGAAGATATGAACTCTACGAAAGGTGATTCAGGTTGGCACCTCGACCATATTTTTCCGCAAGCTCTGGTTAATGAGTTCCCAGACACAGGGCTAAAACAACTCACTAAACTAGAGGCAATTAATCTCCTCGGTAACTTAATGCTCTTCAGCCCGAGAGATAATCGCACGATGAAAGATGCTCATCCTTCCTCAAAAGAGAAACAGAAATTCATTGCTGGGTCGTTAGTTTTCCTAAATGCGACATTGATAGATGAAAGTCTTTGGTCTGAAACACACAAGACAAATGAGAAGGATGTAGAGACTTTGCTCAGAATTCAAGGCCCAGTTGCTCCACTCTCTAAAATTTGGAATCTTGAATCAGTGAGGGACAGGCAACAGGTCTATTTCGAACTTTTCGCGTCGAGTATTTTGACTGACTTAGGCTTAAGTTTTGATGTTGTAAACCTTGAGTAGCGCGACAGGGAAAATAACTTCTGTCAACAAGTCTGGAAAACACAACTCTGTGGATGATTCATGACTTCACCTTTTTGTTAGCGAACTATAAATTGGCCGACATATTAGAGCTAAACGATTCACTCCTCTGGCCTAAGTCGTAGTTATCCCAACCAACTTGAAACGCCACCATGCCAAGAACAAGTTCCACTTCGGGTTTGAGAGTAAGAGTACGTTCCATCCCTACAAATCGCGGAAGGACCACTCATGTTGTAGCTAGGTGCTTTGTATGGCGCGATTGTTTGTGGGGTGTAGTTGTAGCTAGGTGCTTTGTATGGCGCGATTGTTTGTGGGGTGTAGTTGTAGCTAGGTGCTTTGTATGGCGCGATTGTCCGTGGGGTATAGGAATAGCTAGGTGCTCTATAAGGCGCGATTGTTTGTGGGGTGTAGGAATAGTTCTTTGAGCAAGATCCGTATGAATTGGCTGAGTAGCCGTACAAACAAGTTACGCCTGGAGCTGAAGGGCTGTACTTAACCTGACCTATTGACTGAGCGTTGCTCAAACTGCCAATGGATAAGAACCCAAGCAAAGAAGCAATTAGGGAAAGTGTCAGTCTTTTTCTCATTCCTAGAGGTTAGCTAATTTCTTCGGCAGTCCTCATGGGAATGGATTGCAGCCTGAAGCCTGGTCATATAGGTGAGTTCGTGTTGGTCCATAATCAGTCTTCGGCGTTCGATGATTTCAGGTTCACCTACCGCGGTGACTAACTATGTATAGGTGTTGAATTATTGCTCTTAAGACCATTCCGTTACGCAACTTCCCGCGCGCGCATGACACACGTACGCGCGCCAGAGGTGTCAAGTCTTTCTTGTTTACCAATTGCAGTAAGGGTTTGTGGTGGGTTGAAGATGGCACTCTGACAGGGGGTGGGTGTAGAGATTCCGGCCATGGAAAAAAACACCCACACCAAATTGTTCATCGTCGAGTCACCAATCAAAGTAAAAACCATAGAAAAGTTTCTGGGTGGTGATTACATCATTCGTGCTTCCGTTGGTCATATTGCAGACATACCGGAACGGACGGGCACTGTTGATGTCAGTAATGCATTTGCTGCTACCTATGAACTCACAGCTAAAGGCAAAGAGATCATTAGCCAATTGAAAAAGGACATGAAGGAGTGCAGTGAGATCATCATTGCAACAGACGCAGATAGAGAAGGTGAGCTGATTGCAGCGCACCTAGTTGAGTTCCTTAAGCCAAAGGTTCCTGTGAAGCGCATTGATTTTCATGCGGTCACCAAAGACGCCATCGAGGCGGCCATGCTGACGCCACGTGAGATTGACTACAACTTGGTGGAGGCTGCACGTACTCGTCGCATTCTTGATCGCTTGTTTGGCTTTGAGGTGTCTGGGGTTACTCGCCAGAAGGTTCGTGGCAACACCACTGCTGGCAGAGTGCAAAGCCCAGCATTGCGCTTGGTGGTGGAACGAGAGCTTGAGCGGTTGGCTCATGTGAGTGCCATATATATGGATGTAGTGGTGAACAGCGAGACAGCGCCATCGTTTCGTGCCACGTTGATAGAGGTAGCGGGCAAGAAGATTGCAACGGGTGCGGACTTTGATGCATCAGGCGTGCTGGTTAATGACGTGGCGGTGGTTGATGCGGTTACTGCGTGGCACATTGCTGAGGTGTTGAATGAGTCGGCTGCTTCGTTGGCGGTGTCTGACATTGCAGAGAAGGCAGCGACTCGTCAGCCGCAACCACCGTTTGTGTTGAGCAGTCTGTATCAAGAGGCGGGAAATAGGTTGAGCATGAGCGTTGCTGAAGCACGCACCATCAGCCAGCAGTTATTCGACCTTGGCCTTATTACATACCCCCGCACAGATAACCCAGTGCATGATGTGGCAAGTCGCCATGACATTCGCAATGCAATAGCTGCAGAGTTTGGCGCTGACATGGTGGCTCCGTTCCACCGGTATGCGTCTCATAAGGGCAAACACACTCAAGGTGCTCACGAAGCAATACGTCCGACATATATGAAGGTGCAAGCCCCGAATGGGTTGAGCCCACGACAGATGGCGATGTATCACATGATCTGGCAGCGCACCATGGCGAGCCAGATGATTGAGGCAAAGGGTTCCACTGTGACTGTTCGTTTGGTCGGCGGAGATTCTGGCAATGAATGGACCTTCTCAGCCTCAGGCACCACCTACTCACAGCAAGGCTTTCGTGCTGTGTACGCACCAAGCAATGAAGAAGACGATGCAGGGTCTCCGTTTCCGGTTCTTGCAGTAGGCGACGCCGTGCCCATTCGAGATGCAGAGGCAAAGGAACATCACACGTTGCCACCTGCTCGTTTCACAGAGGCATCGTTGGTGAAGGAATTGGAACGCCTAGATATTGGAAGGCCATCTACATATGCATCGATCATTGCCAAGTTGCGTGACAGGTATGTATGGAGCAAGAAGGGCGAGCGTGCATTGATTCCTACTATTACGGCGTTTGCGGTACATCGTTTACTGATGGGCAGCTTTGCCTCATTGCTTGATTATGAATTCACACGAGGAATGGAAGAACAACTCGACTTGGTGTCACAGGATGCGTCGTTGAAGACAGTCACGCTGTCTGACTTCTTCTTTGGTGATGGGGCAGATAACCCCGGGTTGCAGACATTGGTGTCAGATGCCATTGACAATGTGGAAGGCCGCGACATGTTTGCGTTGACGCTTGGCACTCACCCAGAGACTGGGGATGTGATCACGGTGCGAGCAGGGAAGTTGTTTAAGAAGTCGTTCAGCCCGTATGTGGAATGCGGAACTCTGAAGAAAGCATTGCCTGATGAAACTGCTTTCGATGACTTCACAACAGAGAAGTTATTGGCGTTGCTGTCTGCCAGTGGGCCAACGTTGTTGGGTGAGTACCTGGGGGCACCTGTGTTCCTACGAGTCGGAGCCAACGGAACGTTTTTCCAGCATGGAGAGAAAGGCTCGTTGCCAGAAGGGTCAACCAAGCCACGAACCGCCGGATTGTTGAAATCAATGAACCCTGACACACCCTCTTTGCAAGATGCCATTCAGATGTTGGAGTTGCCTCGTGTTGTTGGTGTTGATGCCACCACTGGGGAAATCATTCATGGCCTATATGGCAAGTTCGGGGCATACCTGCAACGTGGAGATGACACTCGTTCTCTGAAAGATGAAGAGCGTTTGTTCACAATTACAAGTGAAGAAGCTATTGAACTTCTGAACACACCAAAGAAGCCGCGCCGTGCACCAGGCAAAAAGTCGACCACCACCAAGAGGAAGAAATAACCATGAAAAATTCATTTAGTGCAAACGAGATCGTTGCGGTGTTACAAGGCGAGGGGTATCGGGCCCTCTATGAACATGACGGAATTGATAATGCCTACATTTCATCTGGAAGCCAGGGCAATTTCTGGGAAATAAACATCGGGGCTACACAGGATGACGAACAGATGGACAATGTTGTTTTTACATATCTGATGTCAGTGAATCCAGTTATCTTTCCCGTCGGCAAGATTTGTAATGATTACAACCGCGCCACCAGATTTGGCACCGCGAGCTTTAGCTTCGATGAAGATGTTGACTTTGAAGGCAGCGCATTCATCCGACTTGATATGGGATTTTCCTTTGATGGTGGAGTATCTAGTGGTTGGTTGATTAACCAAATAAGGATGTGGGACGTCTGTGTACAGATCTTCATTGACACGATTCATGAGAACGAAGAACCGGTATCTGATGATGCAAGTCTTCCTTGAAGATAAAGTTTTCTCACGCAACGCCTTGCTCCTTTATATGTTGCAAGTTCTTAGTCAAGTAGAAACATGTGTATTGTCAGTGCCTGTGGGGCAACTGGGAAATACATCAAATACAAGTCCTGGCCCGCCAGGCAGGCCTACCAGTTTTCAGCGGAGCGGACTAGGGCCAAACGGATCCTCTGCAACTCCTGCGCGTGCTCGAGAAAATACTCATCCACCTTTTGGTTGGTTTCTCGGGAATGTTCTCTGCACGTCTCTTGCTTTCTACTGCTTGATAAAAAATGGTTTTTCAGGCAGCGGAATGCTTCACCTTTGGGGTGCAATCATCGGAATGATTGTGGGTCTTGTGCTGATGGGTCTATTTCGACAGGCAATAAATCTGAGAATGTCGTCGGGGACATTTGCTGATTGGCAAATCTCTTCAGTCAAGTTAGGTACGTCCTTGTCTGTCATTGGATGGCTGTTTGGACTTGCCAATCTGGTGATTTTCGCTATAGAGATTTCTAGAAAACTATGAGAATCAAGGTTCTCTCATTTGCAGCTGTTGCGCTAGCGGCAACTCTTTTGCCCGTGCCTGTTTCGGCACTTTCTAAAACTTCTGTTGGTGCGTCCCAGTCGCCTCCATCTGTTTGTCGAGATAAAGATGGCAATCTAAAAAACGGCGATCTGGATGTCTTGACGATTTTCGACGACAGCAGATCATTGAGTGGTTCTGAAAATGGAGGAGGAAGTGATGTGGACGGCAAGCGTTTTGATGCAGTTGAAGAATTCCTCACATCATTTGCCGCGACAAAATCAAATCGAACAAAAAACTTTGGCCTAATCAAATTTGGTGCAACAGCACAAGTGATTGTTCCTCTTGGAGAAATCACAGAAGAGAATTTTGAGGGGAAAATAAGTGATATCAGGAGAAAGATACCGAATAAGAATTCCAGTCAAGAAAAACAGACAAATTATGTCTTAGCTCTGAAAAAAGCAACAGAGGAATTCGATCAAAGGCCGAAACAGAACTGTAAAATACTCATCTGGTTTACTGATGGGGTCTTTGACCGGCAAAATTCTACAAAAGAGATAGCCGACATTGAAGACGCGCGCTTTCTTGAGAATGAAGTTTGCAAGAGCACAGGGCTTGCAAATCAAATTCAAGAGAAAGATATCAACACATTTGTCGTCTTCTTGAAAGGGAATGATGATTCTGCGTTTAAAAAGAGGCGCTCATCGTCTCAAGATGCGATGCAGGTTGTTACCGGCGACAAGGAACCTAATTTTTCGGACAAATCTTCTCCGCGAGAGATTAGATCTAGTAAATGCAGTCTTGAAGACAAACGGCATCTTGGCGAAGTGCTCTCGGCAAATGATGCAAGTGAGTTAATTGGGTTTCTTGTTGATCTCGTACTTGTTGCCGAAGGTGGAAAATCAATTGTTGAGGGAGACTGTCCGATTGATATCGGTGACGCGAGTTCAGTAAAACTTCCAGATGGTCACTTTATCGAATGGCTGTCTATTACGACATGGAACAAATCACCCAAGATTGACGCAACGAACTTGAAGGTCATAATTGGGCAATCATCTATTGAATTTACGGATATTTTTGAAGTTGACAAATCATCTGGGGCTGGTGATAGGAGTCAACGGTTCATAATTAAGGCGTCAGAGCAAGATCGGCTTGTTTCTGGATGGAGTCTCAAATCGGTCGAATCTAAGGGCACATGCATACGCGTGAAGCTTCGTGATTTAAAATTCAAAATTAAGAAGTCTGAGCCACAATTCCTACCGGTCACACCAAAGGACTTGCCTGAACCTCTTTTCAAAGATCGGCTTACGCTGCTTGACTCTGACGGGAAGAATGTTTCAGTTGAAGAGGCGCTTTCCTTGCAACAGGTCACGGGTCTGTTGGAAGCGGATTCTGTGGACCTATTTGTTGACAAAGATGCAGGTGCGGATGGCAAGCTAAAAGTGCAAATTACAATTGATGGCCGATTTGAAGTCCAACCTGCCGGATGTTCGTTGACAATTAGTGTTGATAACAAGAAAATGGCTGGAGAGAAAATCAACTCAAGCAGTTGCCAGGTGGTTCCATCGTCGGGATTTATCACTAGCTTTGATGCAACCGCAGCGCTTGAGAAGCTCACGTCGAGCTGTCGCCAGATGGTTGGCGGGTGGAATTTGTTGAAAGATGGAGTACGGGTTGATTCGTTAGGTGAATTCGCAGACGGAGAAAAACTTTCCTCTCTGACAATTCAATCTGCCGAAGAAGCACCTAGAAAAGCTGTTAAGTGCGAAGTCAATGATGCCTCAATAGTTTTTTCGGGTGCAGCGAATGGCGACCCTGTTCAAATACCTGTTTCAGCATCGCTGAATATTTTGAAACCGGCATCGCGCTTGTGGCCATTGCTCGCGTTGTTATTAGTTCTGTTGTTTACATTGCTCTCGTTGCTAGCACTCCGGTTTTTGAACATGTTGATTGTGAAAGCTCCGAAGAAGGATGATTTCTTCAGTTACGTGACAAATGCTCAGTTGGTACCTGGGGAACTTGATCGTGCCGCAATTCAATGGCCGACATCGTCTCGTGAGTTTGAAATAGATGCCAATAAACTTCAAGTTACGAAAGGCGATGACAGTCGCAATTATTTGGCGGCTGGTGGCTATCGGTTTGAGCTTCGCAGACCACGCCTACTTCATCCATTTGAACATGCTCGTTTGCAGTTGGTTGATAGTAGGTCAGCAGTATTCTGGCGATCTAACGCAAAACGAGATGGTTTTCCTCTTTCGTTTACAAGCGGTGTGGGCGTTGTTGCGCTTTCATTGAATTTGCCAACAACCGAAAGTGTGACTGAGGTCGATGTAGTTGTGCTGGTGCCAAAGCGTGGTGCTGATGCGGGCTTGGAAGGTGTTGTCAAAGTGCTTCGTTTGACTTTGGGTGACCTGGCACCCGAGCTGCTCAAAAGTATGCGAATGCGTGTAGCCGAAGAAGAATCGATAGCTAGTCCGGGCATTAGTGAAGGTGGAAAGTTCAAGCGTCGGACTCGTACAGAAAAACCGAGTGATGTCTCGGTTTCGAATGATGTGAAGGACTCAACGGCGACTACCTCCTCAGTCGCACCTCCTAGCCGTCCGGTCAGTCGACCAAATTCTTCACCGAATGCAGGCCCAGAAATACCTCAACGTCCACAATCTCAACCACCAGAACCGCCACGGCGCTAAACAATCACAAAACAGTAGGAAGTAAATCATGTACAGAAGAATGCTTTTCATAGGCCTGGGAGGTTCAGGTGGCAAGACGCTCCGTTGTCTCAAGCGGGACCTTCGTGAATGGTTGGATGATCAAGGTTGGACGGGACCATTTCCATCAGGTTGGCAATTCGTTCACATTGATACTCCACCTGTACCCGACGGTTTACGCCCTGGTGGCGGCTCACTTGACGACACCGAGTATCTCGGTCTTGTTGGTGCGGGCACTCAATTCAGTGCCATCTCCAACATTGTCGGCGCGATTCCCGAAATCAATAAGGAGCTCATGGGTTGGCGAGTTGACCCAGCAGCGCTTGCAGTTCCTGTAACTATGGGGGCAGGTCAGTTCCGTGCAATTGGTCGAACAATTGCAATGGGTTACGCAAGTGCAATTAAATCGAGACTGTCGCAATCGATTTCATCTCTGAATAATCCTGCTGCATCTGCGGAACTAAACACTTTGTACGCCCGGGCTACTAATAATCCTGCTCCTTCGAGCGCACCTGTGCCTCCTATTGCTGTAGTCGTTTCGTCACTTGCCGGTGGTACCGGAGCAGGTCTATTGATTGACGTTTGCGATACTTTGCGCGCACTTGAACCAAGTTGGGGGAGTGAATCAATTGCATTGCTGTATACGCCAGAGGTATTTCTTGGTTTGGGTAATGCTGCAGTTGGGGGAGTGCAGCCCAACAGCTTGGCTGCTATTTCAGAAGTTTTGAACGGATACTGGTGGCATGGCGGCGTGCAAAAGACGCAAGTTCCATACAAAGATCTAGCTGCTCTAAAGAATGCTGCATTGGGCAGCGATATTGCTCAAAGTGGACCCTTCTGTCCATATTTAATTGGAAGCACCGGCTCAACAGGTGTGCAATTCACGAGCGACAATCAGCTCTTTGAAACAGTGGGCGGTGCCCTCGTGTCTTGGGCTACTGACCCTCAGGTACAGCAGAACTTTGTTGCTCATTCAATTGGTAACTGGAAAAACGCTGCCGTTGTTAATCAGGTCAAAGAAGACGTTCTAGTGAACTCTGGCTTGTCGCCGGGGGAGCCAGGCGTTCCGGCGTTTAGTGCTTTGGGTTTCAGCAGAGTGAGTCTGGGCACTAAGTATCTTCAGAAATATTCAGCCCGTCGACTTGCGCGTGATGCAGCATTTCATCTCGCACAAGCTCATCAGACCAGTGCTGAAGCTCAGTCATTAATTCAGAATCAGAAAATGATTGACCCCGACCAATTGACAGACGAATTGGCGAGCCGGTATATGTCGTGGTTTATTACTTCTGCGCAGCTGGATGAGAAGGGTCCAGAGAAAAATGATGTGACTGATTCAATAAGGCCTAATGAATGGTGGAATCAATTTGACATGAAAGTTTCGATGGCTAAAAGTCTTGCTGATCGAACTGGCTCTGCATCCGCTGCTTCGTGGCTTCAAGATTTAGAGCCAGCAATTGAACAAAGTACAAAAGCTTTCAAAGCAGAGCTGGAACCAATTATTCATGCGAACATTTTAAATTGGATAAAGACTCAACCATCTGTGGTGCTGAAGACTACAGAAAGTGCAATTGCGCGTTTCGGTCTGAAAGTCACTGGACGAATTCTCTCTAGAGTCGCTGATTATCTTGATAATCCAACTGATGGTGTTGTCGCCGAACTTCGAGGCGATGGTGAGCTCGGTAAGTACATCAGCTTTGCTCAATCCGTTGAGTGGAAAAGGCAATTGAGAATTCACTTAGACGAATCTTCAAAATCCAAGATTCAGAGCGATCACCCAAGCATCCATGAGGGTGTTGTTGATGCTATGAAGTATTCGACGTGTATAAGTAATGCAGATGTATGTGAACGTTCAGCCGCATTACTTGAAGATTTCTCTAGAAATTTTATCCGTCCGCTTTCCCAATCGATCAACGAAGCGGCTAGCAAATTAGAAAACAGCATGAATTCAATTCTTGACTGGCCAACTTGGGCCCCTGGTCCGCCTCCTCTGGATATATCACCGCCGAAGAGTGAGTGGACGCTCATCGAAGCTGAAGAATTCAATGACGTCTTTTTGGCAACTCTTGCTGAAACGTTCTCAGGTTCTGGAGCAACCGGACGCGATGATCAACAGCGCCTTGCAAGAGATCAAGTTGTCTCAGGCGAGTTCATTCGAGACTTAATTGCGACCGCACCAGCCGCAGCAGAACAGGTTCGACATCTTCTGCTACTTGGAATGAATCAAGAGTGGAAAGCTGACTTTAGTATTACTAACGAACCTGAGCCGGCTCGCCCAGCAACCTTCGACGTACGCGCGACACCAGATGAAATAGCGTCACGAGCTGAAGCTTGGATGCTTCAACGAGGAACACCGTTTGAGTTACTTCTACATTCAACATTGAGGAGTTATACAGCCCATGAAGCTGGCCAGATTCAAACTGCAACGCCAACTGAGTACGAAAAGCGTCAGCAACGATTTATTCTGAAAATTCAATCTGCAATTGCTTCATCGGCACCTCTTGTTGGAATCAATCCGTCTTTGGTTGGATTACTTCATCCGAATAGCGCGGATGGTGCGTCAATCAAAGTCACTCGTGACGTGAGTCAGATCCCATTCCTTAACCACCCCTTGGATGGAATGATTAGAACAGAGTTAGAGAAATCGGTGTACCCAGGTGCGCGTTCAGGACGAATTGCCGGTGTGATGGTGAACGATACACATTTGCCGCATATTGACATCATCTCCCAGCTTGACGCACCAATTAGTCCCTTGGTGGTTGAATCTTTGATGAAGCCGATTGCCAATTCATGGGCCAGTAGCAAGAATAGCCAAGTTGCAAGGGCTGGTTTTTGGTCGCTTCGCAGAGCGAGAACACTGAAGGAATTCGTTCCGGTGCCACAAGAGCACTTGAGGGCAATGGTTAGAGGTTGGTTCACGGCGCAATTGTTGGGCTTGATTGATACTTCGAAGTCGCAGTACTCGATTTACAAAAACCCAATGGGTTCGATTCCAGATGAAAAAGCACTTTTCCCTGACGAGTTCTTATCGTCGAGCGCCAATCCAAAAGATCAGTTACCGTTAGTTCTTGAGTCTCTTGCACTGGCATATGCAGAAGTAGGCAATCAATCAAGTTTGGCGCCGTTACATTCGTATATTGCTCTTCGTGATTACGGACGCATGAATCCGGTCTTGGATCCTAAAATTCTCGAATATGAGAGCTGTCATCCGGTCTTGCAACATTGGGTCGAAAATGGAAGTGTGCCGAATCACGATCGCCTCGTTGGGTACAAGGGACCTCGGGCTGAGATTCAGGGTGCGACGTCAGCAGAGCGAATTGTTAAGGCAGTTGAATTTCTTGACTTGATTTCTGCTGACTATGCAAACCTCTGGGAAAATCACGTACCGCAGGTCGCGGCGAACCCTTCCAAGATGAGTAGTAGCCCATTTTGGCCGGAGCTCTACAGTGATATTCAAGCTGCACTCCATGAGATCAAGCTCGCCGTTGATTCACTTTCGGCCGGCACTGGAGTAACGGATCTCTAGTATGACCCTGAATGCAATAACGGTCGTCATAAGACATGAATCCGATCACACAGCTAATGGGATAATCAATCAGTTACAACTATTTGTTGAGCAAGGTTTGCTCAACACATTCCTTGACGTCGTTGTTCCAGCTGGTACGACGACAGTTGATTCGGATTTGGGCTGCAGGGTGATTCGCGAAGGTGAAATCTTGTCTGACACGCTTCTGAATTCTGTTGCACGAGTGGGTGATTTTGGGATTCTTCGAATGGGTCTGCTTAATGCAAGCGAGGACTCTGAGAGTATTTCGTCCGACTTATCAAACGTTGTCCAAGGAATCCATAATTGGCTTCACCAGCTACTTGGTTCTGATGTCAATGTGGTGGACGTTCGAATTGGAATTCGCGCATTTGGTGAGTCACTTCCTCATCAAGACTTTTTCCCAGTCACTTCCAATGGGAACATCCTTGTCATCCCACAGGACCGCATCACAGATGGGGGTGTAGCGCGACCGATTGCCCGCACCGGTGAAATTGGTGGCGGCCACTCGTTAGAGCTCCACGGAGCTGTAGAAGTAGCTTCTCTTCTTGGACTTTGGCAAAGCATGAGTGCCTCGCCGATTGATGGCCTTCGGCCAATGGTGGCAGGGTCTGCCACACCACGAATAATGTTTTCACAGTCACGGGTGAGAGCGTTGTTGGGGCCCGGACTTCCAATGGATCGGGTCGCTCCAATGGATGAAGAATTACCTGCGCCACGGGACTATTTCTCGGTTGTAGATTCGCAATTTGCAGCAGAGAACATTTCTGATCTTTTATATCCTGCCAGTCTCTGTTTTGTAGCGGAGCCAGAACCTGATTTCTATTCTTATCATTCTGGGCTACGGCAGTTAATTCCTGAATTCTTCCGTGAAATAGGGCGGACAATTGTTGGTATTCCGCGCGTTGCGGTCCGTGGTATTCATGATGAGCTGAATGCAATTGCTGGCGAGGGGCTTCAAAATGCGATTGGAACCGATAGCTGGGTTCAAATTCTCTGGGCCGGACGAGATGGAGAGAAGGTTGGAAATTCGATAACTCAAGAGCAAATAAGTCAAGTTATGAAAGCTGTGGAGATTCAGTATCGACGCGAGTTACTTTCACCCTTGGATGCTGCTAGTTGGTCTTTGATCGTGAAGTCCGTGTTGAGTTCAATTGACGGAAGCGCTGATTGGGCAAAAGAGCGCCAAAACTTGTTTGGTAACGAAAAACTCCTGCTATTGAAGAAGGAAAATATTGGCTCTCCAGATCTGGACCTGAGCGAGGTGCTCTCCCAGCTTGCACTTAAAGTCCGAATTGATGAGCCAGAGATGCGTGAAACATCAGCATCAGATGACAGTGCCTCAGATGGATCTGAGAATCTCAGTGAACAAAGCGTCGACTCTGTTGACAATCGCTCCGAGATTCCTGCAGATGCAGATCGAGCAGAGGGAATCAGTCAACCAACATTTAACGGTGGCTTGTTTGCAAAGGTTGCCTCAAGATTTCAATTGGAAGCCCAGTCTGCACATAATGATGTGCTGGCAAGGTCGGAAAGAATTCGGCAACTCTATTCTCAACTAGAAGTAAAAGACACTTCGGGAGTCTCGCCAATATTTAATGTTGCTATGGCTTCGGCATTTGCAGTTTTGGTTTTTGTAATTGGAACTTGTACTGCTTTAAGCGGAGTAATCAGTTTCGAGGATGCCTCTTCTGCAGTGCAGGATTCACTGTGGATCAGCATGAGCTCAATATTCATTGTTGGCTCGATTCTGCTCTTGGTAATTGGAGGGAAACGAACTTGGCAAGCGAGGGCCCTTCTGTCAAGTATCTTTGTGAGTTTTTACATCGGAGTGATGGTTGTTTTCTTCAATGAATTAAGGGACATCGCTAATGATTTCGGTGACAATGTCTGGCCCGCTGTTGCTTTAGGTATCGCAACATTAGGACTGGTGGTCCTTGCAGTGATTCGAAGTGTCGCTAGTACGAATCGTCTCCGTAATCGACTTGGGCGCGCCTTTGGTTGTGTAGCCGCGCTTTATCTCTTAATTGGACTGTCAGTTTGGCAGGCCCGTACAGACTCGTTCATTGGAAGGCAAGATGATTCATTTAGAAGTCGCCTCTTTTGGGTTTCGTCTATTACGTCTCTAATACTTGTTTTGAGTTGCTTGATGTTTGTAGCGATAGTTGTCATTCGGGAAAGAAATCGTCTGAATTCGATTGCCAAGAGTATTGAATGGGCAAGAAAGGAAATAGTTTCCAGTGCCGATGCAGAGCGACGATTAAGTGCGGCGGCAGTCCAGTGGATTACAACCGCAGCAGTTCTTAATCGAATTATCAATATGCCGCTCGGAAAATTGTCTTCATCAGATATAGAAATTCCGGAAGATATCGCTGAAGATGATGCGATTTTGAAATTTGATGCCGCAAGACTTCTGCTGACAGATGTGGGAGAAACTGCTTTTACGGCGAGCCTTCGAAACAATTTCGTACAGCGAGGCTGGCTGGTGCGGCAGTACGAAAAACTTGTACGTGAGTATCAAATACGACTCGCTGCAAGGACTAGTAACTCGATTGAAGCAGTAGAAAATCGTCGTCCTGAAGGGGATCCCGAGGTCATACGTCTTGATGAACTGCTGAGTGGAAAATCTCGGGCGGAGAGGTACCGATTTTTGGCCAGTGTTTACAGTGGCGAATTTGATGATTCATTGATTCAGCTTCCTGAAAATTTTGACCTCAAAGAGGTGTACCAACCGATCCTTAATGACCAGTCTGCGTATGACCTAATAGGAGCGCAGTTTGAGGGGCAGTCAATCATGGAATTCATGAGTCAAATTTGCCCCACGAAGCAGCCAAGATTGCCTGTCGGTCTTGTGCGAAGAACTTTTACTTCCAATGATTCTGAACAAGAGATGAAGATTTTCTTGTGGTGGCCTTCTGAGATTGTCGGTGAGATTGATTCGCCTCTTGGCTCTGTTGAAAACCATGAGACATCGGTCCGACGTGGGGGACCAGTGACGTCAAGCATTGCAATGATGGCTGTGCGAGTGGACATTTCAGGTTTGTTTTTGTACTCGGACTGCCAGAACAGACCGGACGATGAGGTTTTTGTTGCCACGCCTGTTCCAGAATCAGATTTAGGTGCAACGAATCTCTAATGTCGAATCCGCCATGGAAAAGGGAATTACCTCCACAACCACCTCGGCGGGACGGTTTTCTCAGTCCCGCTGGTAACGAAAGACCTACAGATAAAAAACCAGATCAGTTTTCAGGTCCACCTTCTGATCCTCGAAGGGGTTCGGAGATGCAAGTCCAGCCCGACAGCCGATTTGAGATAGCTCGTAACCAGAAAAAACGCACCCTCCCCAATTTCTCCCGCTCTAGTCGACTCTCGTTGTTGGGAGTTCTCCTATTTGGGGCGATTATTTTTGTTTTGTTTTCGATCAACGGTGGTGACCGACAAGACAAAGTTTCAGGGGATACATCGTTGGCCACGATCCCTTCAACTGTTGAGATACCTAAGAATTCGGTAGCGCAGGTGGTTCCTCAAGGTTTTTGGGACAAAGTTGCTAGATCAGTTGTTTACATTGAGGCGAGGGGAAGTCGTTGTGGTTGGTCTGGATCAGGAAGCCTTGTTTTGGACGGAAGCTACGTCTTGACAAATCAACATGTTTCCGGAAGTGGAGCCTGCGCACTGACAGTCTTTCTCACAGAATCGACAGACAATGCTCCCAGCCGCGGTTTGATGGCTGCTCTTGTCGCTTACAGTACGGTCAATGACTTAGCTGTCCTGCGTATCTTTGGTGATGACGGCAAACCTTTTGTTGATTCAAATCACAAGGCGATTGCCATAAACAAGAATCCTCTTTCACTAGGTTCAAAGCTATTGACTTTGGGATACCCGGATGCAGGCGGTTCAACTATCACGTTCACAAGTGGTGATTATGCAGGGATGGACGATGTTGACGGTCTTTATTACAAGACAACTGCATACATGAATAGTGGTGTAAGTGGTGGAGCTGGCCTGAACGAATTAGGGGAGCTTGTGGGTGTTCCAACTGCTGGAAAAATTGACTCTAAGACGAATGAGAAATTAGGGATCAACCTGGTGAGACCTATCTCGTATGCATTGCCGTTGCTTGAGCAAGCTCAGAAGATCAATCCACAAAATAGTGCTGTTCAAATAGAGGACTCAACTTTGGCAACACCCGATTCAAATGAAGATTCTCAATCCGAGAGCCAAGGGAGTGGAGACCCAATATTCGACACATGTGCTGAGGCAAAAAGTCGAGGATATGGACCGTATTACAGCGGGCAAGACTACGAGTACGACTTCTATCAAGACCGAGATCGCGATGGGATTGTTTGCGAATAGGGTTTTGAAAAAGATAAAACCTCAAGCGAGAAAGCTGGGACTGTTGCACCATTTACGTGAAGTACGCCAACTTTTCTCGGCGGAGCGGTGTGAATTTCTGGGTGCTTGTGAATTCAAAAACTAAAAAGTTGTTTTACAGAATTCATTGAAAACATTGGCTCATCTTCTCGAAAAAAGGCCATGTGCTATTATTTAAAACCCCCTGAATTCGCGTCATGCGCGCGGATTCTTTTCACCAATTAGGAGAGCACCACCGTTGACACCCACCACGATGCCAATCGATACATCCACCCTTACTCACAAGCAGAAACAAGCTGCTGTGGGAGCCCTGATCGGGGCAGCCGTCGGAGACGCACTCGGAGCACCTTTCGAGTTCAAGCCAGGCGGCACGTATAAGAAGCGTTTCCCGCAAGCAATTGTGGGTGGCACTGGAGAAATGATTGGTGGTGGGGCATTTGGTTGGGCTCCCGGCGAGTTCACCGATGACACGCAAATGGCCATGGCACTCGCCGAAGCGATTCTTGCTGAAGGTGGAGAGTTCAATCCTGAGCTAGTGTGGAATCACTTCGTTGCATGGACTAAACAAGCTTCTGACATTGGAAACACCACCAGTGCGTCATTGCGTGGTGCTGATTATCGCACCGCTGCAAAGCTGGCACACGAGAGGCTCGGGTATTCCGATAGCAATGGTTCGTTGATGCGTATTGCACCAATTGGAATCGCTGGGGTTCAATGGGGCCAAGCAAAGACGATGTACATCGCAAAACAACAGTCTGCATTGACTCACCACGACATGGCAGCGCGCTGGTCATCCGCGGTGGCTGCTGAGTTGATTCGTCACCTAATTCTCGGCGGCACGATTGAAAGCGCAATTGATCCATTGATCCGACAAATTCAGCCGAAGTTTAAAGGGATCTTTGCGGCGATTATGTCTGATGATTGGAATCCGACGGACTGGGCCGAGCACAGCAACGGCATGGCTGTGATTTGTCTTGCTCAAGCTTTGTGGGCTGTACGCACAACTTCGAGTTTTGAAGAAGCGATTGTTGCAGCGGTTGACTTGGGTGATGATGCTGACACCGTTGCCGCCGTTGCCGGTGCAATAGCCGGAGCGAAGTATGGCATTCAGCAGATTCCTGCTCGATGGGTGACATATGTGAATGGCCATGTGCGCCAACCGGATGGTTCTGACGTGGTGTATCACCAACATGAGATCATTGAAATTGCGCATCGTTTGTTGGGATTGGCATCACGTCCGACGACACCACCGGAATCAATGATTCCTCCCACACAAGTTCATGATGCAGGCATTTATGCCAGCAACTTATTAGGTGCTGAAACTGCGCACAGTGAGATGGGCATTATCTCGCTGTGTCGGATGGAAGACCGGTTGCATCATCATGCGTTGCGTCGCGAGTTCTACATCATCGATGAATGGCAGGACGGGCATAACCCGCACCTGAATACAGTTGCAGAAGATGCAGTGAACACAATCGAAGCTTTCCTGCGTGAAGGGCGTGAAGTTGTGGTGCATTGTCATGGTGGTCGCAGTCGCACGGGGTTCATTCTGAAGGCATGGTTTATGCGCCATTTCAATGTGGACCATGATGAGGCTGAACAATGGCTTGAAGAACAATGGCCCCACTACACAACTTGGAACACGGACTTCTATGATTTCTTGAGTAACGAATGGAGCACAAAATGACTTATCAAAAGTTTGACGAGATAGCAGCAACAAAGATTCTTTTCTATGTTTACGCATTACGAGACCCACGTGACAAGAAAGTTTTTTACATCGGCAAAGGTCAAAAGAACAGATGGTTTGATCACATCGAAGAATCTCACAAGAAGAAGGACGATCCTTCTCTGAAACTTGGCCGAATTCGTGAAATTGAAAACGCTGGGCTGAAAGTTGAATCATTCATTGTGAGAAGTGGCATTCCAACCGAGAATGCTGCTTATGATATTGAAGCTGCTGTTATCCACGCTTTTAGATTGTTGCAGCACGGGGGGTCAACTGAATCTTTTGACCTCACCAATTTGGCCGAAGTGCACCACCCAGAAAAGGGTCTGGTCTCAGTTGATGTCGCACAGTCTCTTTTCAATGCTCCCAAAGCCCCAAAGATAGATGTGCCGTGTGCGATGTTTCGTATTCCAAGGCTTTGGTTTCCGGAAATGTCCGACGAGGAACTTCGCGAAGCAACGTCTGGTTGGTGGGCTTATCAAAACGTGAAGACCGGAATGAAAGTTGCTGAATATGCATTTGCAGTCAGTAAGGGAATCATTCGTGGGGTGTACGGCATAGATGAATCAATGTGGCGCGAGAGACGAGAAGGCGATCGAGATTACAAGCCCAATTCTGACAAGAAGGAAAGGTGGGGATTCCCTGACTGCAAAGCTGCACCGGAGCTTTCTCACTATTTGAACACAAGTGTCAAACACTTATTTAAAAAAGGTGATGCCAACGCTGTTCGCTTTTTCAATTGCAATTAATTACTTCGCGGAGACTGTTGACAATTTCTATCGATTATTGAACAGACCCTGTCAGCAATGGAATAACTGAGATTTGATCGGTCAAGATTCTTCGTCGAGCAATCGTTGTAGATCCATTTCAAAGTTGCCGCTTGTGTCTACGGCCATCAGGCTGGCGTCGCGGACTGAACTGTCGTGGGCGAAGTGTTTGAAGATCTGAGTCTTTTCTGCAATGAGTTGCACTAGTCGTTCTTCGATGGTGTTGCGGGCGAGAAGTCTGTGAACCATGACAGAGCGGCTCTGGCCCATGCGGTGGACACGTGCAATTGCTTGCCATTCACTACTTGGTTTGAACTGTGCTTCCATCAGGATGACAACTTGAGCTGCTTGCAAGTTGATTCCTAAACCACCGGCTTCAATCTGAGACACCAAGACAGTGGCAGTGGGGTCGGAACTGAACTCATCGATGATCTGTTGGCGTTGAGCGCCTGAAGTATCGCCAGTGATTCGTGGTGCACCACCAGCAAGTGCGCAGACGTCTTCAATTGTTTGACGGAAGTAGGAGAACACCACGACCTTTCGTTTGGCGTCGGCGTGTTCTTCCAATATCTCACTGAGGCGTTCATACTTGGCAGAGGTGCGAGTGCCGTCGCCGATATTGACTGCAAGTCTTCTTGACATCATGTCGATCTTGGCTGCGTCGTACGCCTTCTTGTCGGCGTCGGTGAGGTCGACCCATTCTTCAAGTTCGACGCGTTCAGGTAATTCAGTAAGTACGTCTGCCTGAGTACGTCGCAGGTATGCAGGGGCTAGAGCACGTACTACGTCTTCTGGCTTTACGACGCCAGAAGGGTGATCAATGATCTTGTTGAGTTCGGGCATTAAGCCTGGTTGAACAATTTGCACGAGGTATTGCAGTTCAGACAAACGGTTCTCTAAGGCAGTACCTGTCATTAGCGCTACATACTGTGAACGGTCTGCTGCCTGTGCAACTGCTTGACTGCGAATTGCAGCTGGGTTCTTCGCCATGTGGGCTTCATCTGCAGCAAAGTAATCAACTGTCTCAATGTCGTCAATCAGTTTGGACAATGTGCCGTAGGTGGTGATGGCGACTCCGCCGTCGATGCGCCATTGCGCTAGTCGTTCATCACGCTCGGACCCGTGGAGGAGAACCGGAGACATCTCTGTGTGTTTCTCTACTTCTCGACACCAGTTGATGATCACACTGTTTGGTGCCACTACAAGAAAGTGTCGTGCGCCTAATGCGTGGAGATGGCTCATTGCTGCCAATACCTGCACAGTCTTACCAAGGCCCATGTCGTCACCTAACAACGCACGTTCTTGCAAGATGAGATAGCGCGCACCAAATGTTTGATATCGGCGTAGGGAGGCTGTGAGAGGGCCAGTGATGAGGCGAGTGTTCTCGACATCCATGGCAATGCCAGCGGGCAGACCACCCTGTAGGCCGCGGACGAGAGTGCCACCGAACGGGTCAAGTTGAATGTGTAGACGTTCGAGAGATGCGATGAACGAGGCGTTGTTGCGTCGGTACTTGAGCAATGACTCATCAGGAGTCGATGTTCGAGACGCTGCCTTTTTCAACACCGTCTTGGTGAGTTTCGAGTTGAGTATGTGGGTGGTTGCTTTCAGCCCGGTTTCAGCGATTAGTAGTTGTTGAAAGAACAAGCTGCGCACTGACAGCATGAAGATTGATTGAAAGACTTTGCCGAGAGACCGAGTTTCTCTACGCGCCTCTTCGCTTTGCTTCCAGATGTGAATGGCCTCTTCAAGAGGAACTTCCACTGTGCGGCGTACTTGGTCGTATTCATCGAGTGCTGCAATGAGCTCTATGTCTGCAGATTGTGGATTCTCTGCATTGGGGAGTGCACCAACACCTCTGTGCTCTTCGAGCCGGCTCTTGGCCTGGCTTGCTTTGGTACGTGACTGAAGAACGAGGGCTTCGGCTTCATCAAGTTGTTCTTGGGCGGTCTTGCTGGAGGAAAGGACCTGCCAGCGACGTCGAACGAGGGAGTAAAGACCGGGCACCGTTGCACCCTATATATAAGGTGCGTCAGCTATCTGGCGACAATATATAAGGTGCGTCAGCTATCTGGCGACAATCGTGAGAGGAGCCGTGTAAGTGGGCTTAGTCAACTCGACCGCTTCATACAAGGATGAGGTTGCTGCCAAGGTCGTCTTTTGTCCATCTGTGTAAGTTCTGCAAATTCTGTTTGATCTAGTCGTTTGGCTATTCCAATCCCAGTAGTAAACACTTCTTCCAGTCCAACTGACAACTGTGTTAACTACTGAGAAGGCCTTTGAAGTTGTAGTAAACGTGGCTGAAGTTCCGTAGTCAAACCGAACTTCTTGGGAGTTTGGCGCCATCGAATTCGAAATGACGAACCATGGTTGCGAACACGAGGAATCTTTGTAGGCAAATGCGCTGAATTGAGGTTCGGGGTTTGAAATAAAGAAGTGGGAAGTTTCAAAGGACCAGTTCTTGCCATCGATCAAGACTCCAACCACAGAGTCACCATTACAGCCATCGCAATGGCTAATTACTGGTCCCAAGGTTTTGCCTGTTGCATCGACTGCGTAGAAGTTCTGGCCGTTTGAACCGTTCGTACCTGCAGTTCCGTTAGAACCTGCTGCACCTGTGTCGCCCTTCGCACCCGCTGCGCCTGTGTCGCCCTTTGCACCTGCAGAACCGGACAGTCCTTGGGGCCCCATTTGACTCCACGAAAGCGATGTCTCGGTTTTCTTGCATGAGCCTTTAGAGATGTAACGCATTGCTCCCGATGTCTTGTTCGCACACGCTTTGAGTGTCGCATCGCTTGCTGCATTGGCATAGGTAACAGCGCCGAGGGACAAAGCTGCGCACCCGAAACCGATTACAAACGATCTAAATGAGAATTTCATTTGGCAACAATCGAGAATGGTGCAGTAAACGTCGGTGGAGTCGTCTCTACAACATTTGTGAAATACGCGGCTCTAAATCTCGAAACAGAATCTGAATTAGTTACTTCGACGCATTGCCAAACTCCATTAATCGGTGAACCGCCTAAGTTGTAGAACTTTGAAGTGGGCCCAAGAAATGACGTGCCGCTTGACTTGAAGTATTTGGTAACTCCTGATGAAAGCAAGACACCTCTGGCTTGTGGAACTTGGATCGCGGTACCGCCTGGCGCTACCCAATATGGGGTAACACATGAACTATCGCTGAAATAGCCCGAGTCATTTAGATCTCCCGTTATTCGATAAGTGCTTGAACTGTTATTTACATTCCAAATTCCGTCGTCGTACATGATGGTCGCACTGGATGCCGAAGAAGAAAGGGCAACTCCTAGATCGCGTCCAGCCGCATCGATTACACGTAGGTTCTGCCCATTTGTGCCGCTGGAACCGTTGGTTCCGTTGCTACCCGCAGCACCAGTGTCGCCTTTCGCGCCCGCTGCGCCTGCAGTACTGGGCAGTCCTTGTGGACCCATTTGACTCCACGAAAGCGATGTCTCGGTTTTCTTGCAGGATCCTTTGGAGATGTATCGCATTGCACCTGTTGTTTTGTTTGCGCATGCTTTTAGTGTTGCATCACCAGCTGCGTTAGCAAATGAAACTGCACCTACTGAAGCAGCGGTGATGATAACGCCGAGTGTGAACGCGCTGAGTCTGTTGAACTGCATTGCAATCTCCTTAGAAATTGTTTGATGTTGTTCGTGACTTTATACGAGCATGCAGATTTGTTTTCGCTTGGCGAATACGTGATTTAAATCAGTAATGCAACTAATAGATAGGGCGTGCTTTACCGGCGGCCGCGCAGCAATTTGCCAGGCAATTCACCGGTGAATTCATCGCGCGAGACGATTTGGGTGCCGTTGACGAATGTTGCTTCGTAGCCCTTGGCATGTTGTACGAGGCGGCGGCCGTTGGCGGGGAAGTCATAAGCCATTGAAGGCATGTCGAAGTTGAGAGATTCATAATCAATCAAGTTCATGTCGGCGCGTAGACCAGGTGCAATGAGACCACGATCAGTGAGGCCATACATAGTTGCTGTTTGGTGTGTTTGGCGGTGGACCATGTGTTCGAGTTGCAAGCGAGGCCCACGGGCGCGGTCGCGCACCCAGTGAGTCAGTAAGAAGGTTGGCATGCCGCCATCGCAGATGGCACCGCAGTGTGCGCCGGCATCAGAGAGGCCGTTGCGGGTGTGTGGGTGTTGCAACAACTCATGTGTCATTGACAAGTCACCATAGGAATAGTTGAAGAACGGCATGTAGATCATGCCTGTGCCGTTGTTGGCTAGGAGTTGGTCGTAGACCATGTCCATAGGAACGATGCGTTGCTTGGCGGCGAGGGCATCAATGGAATCAGTCTTTGGGTTTGGTTCGTAATTGATGTTGGCGTCTGTAACGGGGAACATCTTCCAGAGACGTGAGAGAACGATGTGTTCAAAGAAGCCGTTGTCGCGAGGAACTTCATTGACGAACTTGTTGCGCAGTGTTGCGTCTTTAAGTGCTTTGACTTTTTGGTCGTGAGGCAAGTGTGCGATGTCTTGCCAGGCAGGGTGGAAGGCCAGAGGGTGGAAGCTCCCCTCGAGGCACATGAGAACACCAATGGAGCGCCCGGCAACTTGAGCAACGATGTTGAGGCCATCTTGTTGAGCTGCGTCTAATTGGGTAAGAACTGTCTTCCATACGTCTGGTGCTGCATCGTCTTGGTTCAAGTTCACGCTCACAGTGACGTTCGGGAAACTGCCGGCGAGTTCGCGCATCCATGGCCATTCATCGACAGGGAGAATCTTGTGTTCAGGAGCGAACTGAAAGATGCCGCCAGTTTTGGCGAGGCCTTGTGCAATGCCGAAGAGTTCGTTTTGTTCTGCGTGGGTGCCAGGGATGACATCGCCCGCTTTTGTTTTGTGAATAGGGGTGCGGCTGGTGGAAAAACCAAGAGCGCC
>Ga0214919_10002294_pt1 | contig 30230 bp, 24 predicted proteins | sample LL1503_MetaG_FD_177994 | JGI IMG/M metagenome (GOLD analysis project Ga0214919, IMG submission 177994) | Freshwater microbial communities from Lake Lanier, Atlanta, Georgia, United States - LL-1503 | ecosystem: Environmental > Aquatic > Freshwater > Lake | place: USA: Georgia | collected... | reverse complement strand
CGCCGCCCTGTCACGGCGGAGGTCGCGGGTTCAAGTCCCGTCCGGGTCGCAAAGGTTTTGGTGTCGTATGCCTTTTTAGGTCCATGACACTGAAGCCTTGTTTGGCTTGGTAGCTCAGTTGGTACGAGCGAACGACTGAAAATCGTTAGGTCGCCGGTTCGATCCCGGCCCAAGCCACCAATAGTTATATCGGATGCTTTAATAATTTTTTAGCTTTAACTCACCTAGGAGAACTTTACACATTGCAATAGTGGTCGGTATTGCTCTCGCTCCAGATGCGCCGCCGATTCTTGGTCCTTCTTTTGTTGGAAATTCGATAACCTTCATATTTTTTTTGTAAGCCCTCACAGAGATTTGAAATTCGATGTTGAAGCCCTCAGCATTAGGATTCAACGAATTCCAGGCTCTTAATGATAGACCCCTGTAGCCATTAATTGGATCTGAAATAAATTTTCCGCTCCGCCCAAATAAAATATAAGCAAGGATAGCAAAGAATTTATTTCCCCATTTTCTAGGTCTAAACCAATGCTCATCCTCTTCATTCCAGCTTTCCTTAAGCATTCTAGAAGCTATTACGAGGTCGGGTGTTTCAAATTTAGCAATCTGCACCATTTTATTGAGATCTATCGGGACTTCATTTCCATCTGTACTTAGAAAACAGAGAAAATCTATTTTATTCTCCTGTGCAAACCTAAAACCAAGTGCAAACCCAACACCCCTGCCTTTAGACTCTTGAATTAAGACATTCAAATTTTGCTCTTGAATATATTCCAAGGAGCCGTCAGTTGAGCCGCCATCAATTACAATAATCTCATCAAAAATGTGACGGGGAATTTCGTTAAGCACAAAGGGTAGTGCTTGAATTTCATTCTTGTTTAGAATTACTAGACCAATTCTCAACGTATTCTGCGCAATTCATCCAAGGGTGTTCCAGTTAACTGCTTTTCAACAAATTTCAAATCTGAATCAACCATAATCTTTGATAATTCTTTCCACTTAGTTGTTGCTACCCAACCAATTGACTTCGCCGCAAGTGATGCGTCACCTATGAGTTTGTCTACTTCCGTTGGTCTCAAATATCTAGGTGAAAAATCTACAAATTTTTCATAATTGAGATTTAGACTTTTGAAGGTTGCTTCCACCCAATCTCTTACTGTTGCCCCAACGCCTGTTGCAATGACTAGATCCATGGGGGAATCTTTTTGTAGCATGGCCCACATCGCCTGCACATACTCCGGTGCATATCCCCAGTCGCGCACCGCATCTAAGTTCCCTAAGACTAATTTGTCCTGTACGCCCAGTGCAATTCGCGCAGCAGCAAGCGAAACTTTGCGTGTCAAGAAAGTTTCACCCCTTCTAGGTGATTCATGATTGAATAGAATTCCATTGACCGCATGGATTCCGTAAGCTTCTCGGTAATTGACAACCGTGTGGTAGGCAAATAATTTTGAAATTGCATAAGGGGACCTTGGTTGAAATTTAGAAAACTCATTTTGTGGCGGCACAGTGCTTCCGAATAATTCTGACGATGAGGCTTGATAAAAGCGGCAATTCAGCTCTGCGTTTCTGATGGCTTCCAAGATCCTGACTGATCCAAGCCCCGTTATGTCACCTGTGTAATCTGGAATTTCAAAACTTACCTTCACGTGACTTTGGGCTCCAAGATTATAAACTTCATCTGGCGCGATTTTTCTCAATAGATTTGTTAGGTTACTGGAATCGGCAAGATCTCCATAATGAAGAAAAAGATTTCTATTTGGGTGATTTGGTTCTTGAAATATAGTTTTTAATCGCGCGTCATTAATCGATGAAGAGCGGCGAATAAGTCCATGTACTTCATAATCTTTTGTGAGAAGAAATTCAGCGAGATAACTGCCATCTTGACCAGTGATCCCCGTTATAAAGGCTTTTTTCACATCTGTAACCTCAATTTCATTGATTTACTTATAACTTCGAATGCATGATCTATATTCTTTCTGATATCAAAGTGGTGATTTCCGAGAAAGAAGCCATAATCGTGAATACGATCCGCGACTGGATTTTGTAAACTTGAAATTACTTCCATTTTTTTAATTACGGGGTTTTTAAGAAAATTTCCAGCAACTATTGGACGAGATTCAATATTTGACTTATTTAACTCTCCAATAACATTTGAGCGCGAGATTCCACATTCGCCATCGATAATTATTGCAAATCCGAAACTCGAAGATTTTCCTAAACCCATTTGAATTGTTGCATTCTGCAATCCACTGAACTTATCGATAAAGTGATTGTGATTCATTTGCCTTATTTTCAGGAACTCTTCAAACTTACTTAACTGTATTCTTCCTAGCGCACCTTGGATCTCCATGGGTCTCACATTAAATCCAGGCAGAACGAATCTAAATAAGTCATCCCACTCTGATCCAGATTTGTTAAATACATGATTATTACTTTCAAGGCCACGTGTCCAACCATGCGCCCTGATTGAAATTAAAATATCCCTGAGCTCATCATCATCGGTAAGAATCATCCCTCCTTCAATAGTGTTTATGTGGTGGCTGAAATAGAAAGAAAATGTGCCTAAATCTCCCCATGTACCGGTACTTTTATCTTCAATTATTGCCCCCATGGACTCGCAATTATCTTCAATGAAGTAAAGATTATTTTCTATTGCAATTTTCTTTATTGCAGGCAAGTTGCACGGTTGGCCGAGCAAATTGACAGCAAATATTGCTCCCGTATTTGGATTTATTGCCTTTTTTATTAATTCGATATCGATATTCAAATCATGTGAAGTGACATCTACAAAACGAAGCGTTAAGCCATATTGATGAACTGGATAGTAAGTAGTCGCCCATGAAACAGTTGGAACTATGATTTCCATTCCTTGCTTCAGTGGATTATGTTTTTTCAGAGTTAAAGAAGCTATCGCAAGTAAATTTGCGGATGATCCGGAGTTGACCATTACGCCGTGTCGAGATCCAAAATAACTCGCAAACTCAGATTCGAACTTCGAAACTTGGCTACCCATAGTCAATTTTCCTGATTGGACAACATCAAGAATTACACTCTGTTCTTCTGATCCCCAACTCGTCGATGCTAGTTTATAACTATCCAAATCTACTCACACCCTAACCGTTCTCTCGAATAAGCTTATGAATCCCATCGTAAGGGGAAATCTGTGGAGCCCACCCAAATTGCATAGCCGCCACACTAGAATCTAACAACTTTGCTGGCATTCCCTCAGGTTTAGATAAGTCGTGAATAAATGAAAAATCCCCACCATAAACATCAGAAAAGAACTGGTAATAGTCATTAATAGAAAAATCAGTTCCATATCCTAAATTAAGAACTTGAGGCAATTCTGAAAATCGGTGAAGATTCCCCGATATCCAAGTTGCAACATCATTAACATGGGTGAATTCTCTCCTTGCAAGTCCCAAACCCCATATATCAATTTCTCTGGAGCCACTACTTCTTGATTGCTTAAATTTATTATGAATAGCACCTATTAGATGACTTTCTTGTGGGTCTTCACTTTGACCGGACCCATACAAATTCGATAGCACGATTGTTTTATATGACCAGCCTCTTTTTTCAGAAATCGTGCGCAACATCTCAGCAGATACTAATTTTCCCAACGCATAAGCTTCATTAGTTGGCTCTAGTTTCCCCGTCATTATTTGAGACTCTGACATTGGCTGCTTAGAATCTCTGGGATACATACACGAACTACCAAAGTAAATGAACTCACCTATCTCATGAGAAATACTAGCTTCCAAAATATTCAAATCTATCTTTAAATTTGTTGATAATATATAATATGGGTTTTCGATATTTGCTTGAATCCCTCCGACAACAGCTGCACAATGTAATATCAAATCAATTCTATTTGACTCAAAATATCCTTTAACCATTAAATTATCAGTTAAGTCCAAATCCTTTCTTTGTGGTGCCAAAATTATAGAGTCTTTCAAATCCAAAGCATTAATTAATGCCTTACCAAGTAATCCACTCCCACCTGTAATTAGAATTCGCTTCATAATTTCTCATTTCTTCTCTTTTGAAAATAACTAAAGCTTCTCCTAAATAAAATAGACAACAAATCAAGAGAGGCTGGCGCGAGGAGAATTGTAGAAAATGGAATTAATAGTGGAAATTTGTACCTTTGATCCGGCATTTGAAGTGCATGTATAACCGTAAGTCCAAATAGACCAGCTAAGTATGATTTTACGAAGATATCTTTGAAAAATTGTCTACGGCCCCGGTAAAGCACTAAAAGCATTCCAAAAGTCAAGGGAAGCAGAACCAGCAAACTCACCAAAGATATCTTGAGGCCATGGCTTCTTGGATTTAGGAACGGTCTCCAAAATATTGTGGCCTTCTCAAGCGTTTTCGATAAGTATCTCAACGGATTGACTTCAATGTTATGAGTATATTCACTAAACCAAAATTGTGACTTTTTTCCTAAAGTAGCGTTAGAATATTCAGGGCCCCACTTTTTTATTTTTGTCGAAATTTCATTTTGAATCAAAGTGTATTGCTTCGAATCGAATTTTTGATCATAACTTAAAGTAAAACCATAATTATTGTATATGAATTCTGTAGAACCATTCCAAAGTAGATAATTTGTTGCATTTGTTAGGGGAATAAATGACCCGGTAGCTTCCTTGTTCTGGATTCCCCACCAACTTAATCCCAAAGTTAGAGTCAAAAGTATCGAACACACTTGATAAATTGTCTTCTTTGTTCGTATTTTTTTGAACAATAACAAGCCAATTATACTTAGCAAAATAATCAAATATTCTGGCCGAACCGCCACTAATAATATTGCAACAAAAGAAAGCTTTAAAATGTGCAATTTTTTAGACTCATCACTTAAAAAGTAGCAAAAGAATAGGAACAGGAAAAGCGTAAGAGGTTCTGTTTGAATATCTGATAATGGAATCAGAACAAAAGGGTTAAGTCCAAATAGCATGGATGCTAAAAGTGCAGCTAAGTTGCTATGTTTTCTTTTGACTACCATTAAAACTAAGTAAGTACTCGCAATATGCAAAAATATATTGAAGAATTTTAGAATAATTACACTATGACTAAATGATAATTTCCAAAGAGTCGCAATCACGAATGGATAACCGGGTGGCCTAAAAAATGGCCAGGTTAAGCCATCTCGAAGGTATCCACTTGATGAAAAAATTGAATCTGCAGAGCGTAAATAGTCCTCTCCATCTCCAAAATTCACCACGTCAGTGCCTATACTAAAAACTACGAATAGTGAAGCAAATGTGATCAGAAGTAAACAGAAAAGTATCTGTAATCGGAAATCACTAATGATTCTTCTCAATATTCTTCCTTTCAGTTTTAGATTCATATTCTTTTACCCAGTTTAGTGGAATCCACTATATATTTGATTTGGAATCGATGCTGAAGTTAGCCTAGCCAATAATGAATTATTCTCATATTTTACTCGGTATCACGGCATTTTCACTCAATCTCCGCAAAAAGCGCATCTGACCAATTTGCGGGCTGATTTTCATAATATAATCGATAAAGACTAACAAGTCTAAAATTATTATCTATCATGAATCCCCAAACTTCATTAAAGGGCTGATCTCTTTGTACATCTCCTAGAATATTACTTCCATCGTAGCTAGTTTTATGTGCCCTTCGGCCATCATTCGCATACAACCTTGTAGTAGTTGTAATTCATGCCCTTGCGTATCAGTCTATAACAAATATATTTTTGAGTTTCCATTTTTGACGCAAAAATGATCGACGGTTTCGGTTTTCACTAGTCGAACACTTACTCTTTTCTCCACCTTGGATCGGAAAAATCTATAAGAGAAGTCATAACTGAATATGTGTTCAATAATAACTTGGACTCATGCAAAGTATTGCTAATCGACAGTTCATGAACCTGCGTTTGTTTTTCAAAACTTAATATTTCAATATATTAAAAGTTTCTTGTTCTGCTTCAAATGAGTGAATCTCAGATTCTGAAGGCACTTTTCGGAATCTCTACAACGATTGCCCAATATTTGCTCCGATATAAAAAATCGGTGATTGCGGTTTATGCCTAGGTAGTATCGTTATATCTGAATCTTCAATCATGCCAAAGTTTCGATCGTAGTCCTTCTCTCCATTAACTAGTCTTTCGGTTCTATCACCACAGAGTTTAATTAATTTCCGAATAATTGCTCTTGCGGGCTATAGTTTAGAGTTAGCCAAACTCAAATTTGCAAATTAGGTGGATTTCTGCACTTCGACACAATAAATGTCCTCAATTTCAAGATTCACCACCAAATTGCTAAACAGATTTCCAATAGATTTTGAAAATAGGAATATACTCGAGCCATGGATTTGAAAACTATCCAGCTAAAGATTCTGGATGATTTACCGTTGGACCTTGTAAATGCATCAGTAGATTTCTTTAATGACAATTACCCCACACGGAATAAGTTTAAGATGGAATCAAAATTCTTTATTTCAAAAATTCAATCTTCTGATAATTCCAAAGTAGGCTACTTTACAGTGGCTCTATTTGGGGACAAGGTAGTTGGGACATGTACTGCGGTGGTAAAGGAACTGTACTGCCAAAATGGAGTTATAAGGGCTGTTGAGATTGGTGACACCTATACGGCAAGGGACTTCCGAAGGGGATGTCACTTTTCAGAATTTTACGCCGGGACCAATTCATCGAACGACTATCTAAATAAGAGTATTTTTGGAAGGCTTGCGACAGAGACTTTGGATAGGGCTCGGTTGGATGGAATCCAATTCGTCTATGGCACACCAAATTTACAAGCTAAATTGTCTTGGTTAGGTAGGTTGGATTTTAAATTAGTAGACGGGGGTTATATCAAGAGAATAACTTCACCATCTATCGCACATCCTCAAATTAAGTCGACTTCTTTGAAATTTCATTCGGCCAAAATCTATTTGAAAGCTACTTTTAGAATTAATAATTTTATGACGAGGAGATATTCACTTAAGTTGATCCCCAAACTTGACTTTGAATATAGTGTCGACAAAAGTAAAATTAAAATACCAATTGATACACTTAAGATTTTAGATTCAAATAATTGGATTAAAAGAAGATTCCTTGAAAATATAGATAAGGATTACAGGATTGTCAAAGTTTCAAGTAAAAGTAGTAATCTGCCTGTTGGCTACTTGTTTTTTTTAGAACAAGAGATGGATGATGGATTTAAACTATTAATTCTTGGGAAGTCGATCTTCAATTCCAAACGACTTAATAAAATAAGAATATCTCTCGCAAAACGTGCAGCAGAAAATTTCTTTGTATACGATAGCTTGTCAATGTGGGTGGACGAGAGAGTAGATCATTTAAGATTTAAAACGTTATTTGGCTTTTTTTCTAGAGCGGTTAAAGTTGATATAGTTGGAAAAAGTTTGAACCCAGAATCCAAATTTCTTGAAAATATGTCATTTTTTAATTTTCAGTATGCTGACTCAGATTTAGGTTAGTACCTTTTAAGTAACACACCCTTGTAAGTCGCCCACCAAAAATCACTACTTCTACTGTCTCTAGGGCTAAAATTGATTCTTGACAATAAGTTGCGGCTATCAATAGGAAGTGAGTTCAATTTTGCGTCAGCCGAGAAGACATATTTATACCCTAGGGAGAGTAAGATTTGAACATGATTTGGAGTGAAATCTTTACTTGGACTTCCATATGTAAAGGCATATGAATTATTAAACGAATTGAATTCATTTAACTCTTCTTCGTTCAGTTGAACGTTTCTTTTGAAATCTGGATTAGACAACTCAATTGCGGAATAGTGATGAAGAGAATGATTTGATAAAGTACATTTGCTAATTTCTGAGAGCTCCCTAATGTCGTCTAACGTCAAAGTGGGTCCTTGCCATTCTAGGAAATTTGCATCATCTAATTTGTGATCTTCTTTTAGGCAAGTCAATAACTTAAAAGTAGGAACAAGGTTTGAGTTGTATACCCTTAAGGCAGCAATATCAACTTTTGTGTAAATAGTTCCAAAATTCAAAAAAAGAGTAAACGGTAAGTCATATTGACTTGTTATATATCTTGCCGCCCATAATTGCCCCTGCCAAGCATCATCAAATGTTATTAATGCAAATGGTTTAGAACTTGCTTCACTTATTTTGTTTATTTCAGCGATTGAAATGACGTTATAGTTCCTCTGAATCCAATCTATACTCTTTTGAAAATTTTCCTTAGTAGTATAATTTGACACTTCAGTTTGAAAGCTTGAGGGTGCGTCCGTAATTTCGTGAAAGAGAAATACCGTTAAATATTTTAAAGTCCTAGGTTTGAAGCACTTACGCACAAACGGAAAAAGCAGATAAATCGCACTCCTTGCAAAATTGCCTCTTATCGACATACTTCTCCTAGTCGCTGTATAACTTACTTTTTGCCTTTAGCTAAATATAGTTCACGGGTATGAGTTCGATTATTGTATCAATTCTAGAAAGATGATTTCGGCACGAACACTGATTTCTTTAAGATTTATATGCGTCCTCACTTCATTACTAATGGAATTAAGTAATGAATATGGTCTTGTAGCTCCTTTTTCTGTGAATATTGAGATTTAAATCTTGTCCTCTTGAGAGGCTCTTTGTAAAGATCAGACTCTTGTAAAGTCTAACTTGATAATTTCAATTAATCGTTTTTAAATCATGCCACCATATCTATATATTGTTAACATTTTAAGATGTCTCTTGAATTTTAGTCTTATTTTTCTGTAATTGAATATAGATGATTAGTAGTGGAATAAGCAAAATTGATCTATGTCTAAATGAAGTCCCAAGATTCACCTCTACTATTGCGCTGAAAATAGTAAGAGTGAAAAATAGCGTTAATGCCAATAATAAAGTGTAATCTTTTAAAACTTTTCTTGGACGTATTGAAGAGAGCGAGAGTAAAATTACAAGATATATTCCCCACCAGAATGGACTCTCAATTGAAACAATTTGCAGCGCAATTCCACTTGCTATTGTGAATGGAATTGGTCCAAAAAGAAAGTTAAATGAGGATTTTAATATAGAAATTGGATCGGAGATTTTCCCCGGCTTTAAAATATGCCCGAAAAGAGAAGACGAATCCTCCGTAGTTTTATCATTTTTACTCAAGCTAATCAGTTGACTTTGAATTTTTGATTTCCATATCGAGTCTACCTTCATTTCCAGTCCTGTAATGCGGAAGATTTTAGTGAGAATAGCGTCTGGGTTCTTTAGCAAATAGAAGTGCAAACTGATAAGTGTGGAATCACCATGAAATACTAATTCTGTAGTACCTGTAGTACCTGTAGTACCTGTAGTACCTGTAGTACCTGTAGTACCTGTAGTACCTGAAGTACCTGTAGTACCTGTAGTACCTGTAGTACCTGTAGTACCTGTAGTACCTGTAGTACCTGTAGTACCTGTAGTACCTGTAGTACCTGTAGTACCTGTAGTACCTGTAGTACCTGTAGTACCTGTAGTACCTGTCTCTATCAAAACTTTCAAAATTGAGTCACCAGATCTCTGAGTTGTGGTAGAAATATCCGAATTAAATATGGAAGAGAATATGAATTTCGTGGCATAACTTGAAGTTGTTGATGCATATAACAAGACTGGGAATAGAATACTTGATACTAACATTACTATTATTTTTTTTGAATGCATTCTGTTCAATAATGAAATAAGCGAGACAACAATAATGCACACTATTAAGCAAATCCATAAGTAAGATTTTGTTGAAAGTAATGCATAAGCACCAAGTATTGTATAAATCGAACCGAATCTATTGCTCTTTTCCCAAATTAGGTAACAGCCTTTAAAAATTAGAGTGAAGGAGAATATGATGAAGGGCTCGCGCAAGCCAACTGAAGTCCAAAAAAATATTGATGGCACCAGAAAACTAAACATTATAAAGTACCGAGAATTTCTCTTCCCGGCCAAGCACGAGCGAAGTATCAAATAGCATATGGTGATTAGAAGAATTGATTCAAATCGAATACTTAAATAATCAGGTAGTCCAACTAGATTGAGAATTTTGGCAGGAAGATACACTAACTGTAAAAACAAAGTAGGAGCGGTGATCCATCCACTTCCAGATTGACTTGTGACCCCACTATTCACATAAATATTGTTGAATGTGTACAAGTAACCTGCCTCATCGGGAGCAAAAGCAAACATTTCTCCAAGAGAGAGGGCTAGAAAAAAATGTAACCCTACGAAGACTACAAGGGCTCCTTCGCGGCAGAATGTATTGCAAATTCTGAGCATGAAAAAATGCAAGTTTTTAACTCCCGCCTACAGTTTTATTCAGATTGATAGTTGATGCCAATGGTAAACCACTCTACAATCGTGGCATGGCAGCTGCTAAAAATAGGGGACTAACACCCATTTACAAGCCAAAGTGGCAATTATCGGCCTTATCCATGATATTTAATACAGTTGCAGTTACTTCCTTAATTGGCCTCCCTTTCATTTTTGATTCATTCACTGTGCCAAAAATATTTGCACTATGTGCTGGCATTTTTTGGATTTCATTTCTTATCATTCGAAATCCCAAAAAATTTGGATTACCAGTACATAGATTTAAAGTTGAATTCACCCTAGTTGGTGTTTTCATTGCATGCTTAACTTTTTCATCCTATAAATCTGACGTACCTTTCGAGAGAGGCATTTTGGGTCAGTTTGGGCGGGGGAATGGTTCCCTATATTTTGTACTGAGTGCTTTGTTATTTCTCTTGACGGCAAGTTTTTGGAGCTTTCAGGAGTCAAAGAATCTCTTCACCTTAGTCAGGGGTTTTTCATGGATTATTGCAGTGTATGCTTTGCTTCAATCTGTGGGAATAGATTTTGCGCAACTTGATACAACAAAATCAAGAATTCTGCTCACTCTTGGGAATAGTAATTTCTCTGGGGGTTTGCTGTCAGTTTTTTTTGCATTTAATATAATATATCTAGCGCAGAATAAATCTACAAAAAAACTGGACTACCTAATATTAGTTTTACTTTCGCTGAGTGCGTTTTTAACAGGTGCAGTCCAAGGTATATTGATTATCTTCTTATCCTCTATTTTTGCATTATTAATTTATACGAAAAATCATTTTAGCCCTAGCACGCAAAAAAGGATGCTTGTTGTGGGATCATTTTTTTTCTTGGTTTTGGTATTCCTCGGGTTAATTAGAAGGGGACCAATTAAATCTCTTTTGGAGCGCCCTACACTTAAAATTCGATTTGAGTACTGGAAAATCGGATTGCACATGATCCGTGACAATCTCCTTCTTGGTGTCGGCCCAGATAATTTTTACGACCATTCTTCAATCTATATGTCCCCCGGGGTCTTACACACCGTAACTGCAACGCGACTAGATGCAGCGCATAACTGGCTCATCAACCTCACTGCTAACTTTGGGATTTTAACAGCGATTCCATTTATTTTAATTATTGTTTCAATTGTTTTAAAAACAATTTGGTTTCTTTTCAAATCGCAACAAATCACCCCTATATTTGCTGCAACTTCTGGGGCATTTGTATTTTTGCTTTTAGATGCAGCCGTTTCGATCGAGCAACCAGGATTGGGAATTTGGCTCTATTTTTTCGCAGGACTCACTTTGGCAATGGTAGTTTCCCCAGAAACTAGAGAGTCTCCTAAGGGTGGCTTTAAGCTAGGCAGAGCCATTGGAATTTTTACACTTCTTACTTCGCTTTTAGGGGCATCTTTTTCCCTTAATCGCATTTATGAAGATTTTAGACTGCGTAATGAGATCAAAATATTTTTGACGGGCAATGCATTCGAGAATAACCGAGTCAGTTTGGTCTCACATGCATTAAGGTTAAAGAGTGAACCAGAGTATGTTGTAAAGGCAATTGAAATACTTGCGAAAATAGGAGATCGAAACTCTATCGATTTGGTTTCAAAAAGTGCTGTTACATATAACCCACATTCACTCCAAGCCTTATTAATTCGACAGACAGTCCTGAATGGCTTAAATAAACCAGATGAGGCTTGTCCGATCTTGAAGAGTATCATTCCCCTTATCCCCTGGGATTTAGAGTTATGGAAGAGTTTAATGCTGTGTAATGATTTAAATATCCACTCTCCGCAAATTCGCAAACTCGCCGGAATTACTCAACCATTTATCTCGGCCAAAATTGAACTTGAAAACAATTTTGAAACTCAATCAAAGTATTATTCGCTTCTCGCTTATAATGACTTTATTCTTGGAAATTATCTTGATTCGAAAAGTCATATCAAGTTAGCTAAACATTTTTGGGCTGAGCGTGAGCAAGAGCTTGCGGATAATCAAAAAAAGCAAATAACAGATAGTTTGGATGATTCAAACTTGAATTTACTTAATAAACTGGACTCAATTTTAGAAAAATTGTCATAACTTTGCATAAATTCGCCTTTAATCAATTTTCTATTGAATCGGATGCTAACGTGGACCCATGGCCATTTTTATGAAAAGTAAAAACAAGATAAATTTTAAAAATCTAATTTATGGAATGTTGGCAATTTTTTGGTACAAAGATGGTAGAAAAATCCAATTTGGAAGTATTGGGGTTGTCTTTCCCATAAAGTACGCGCGATATTATCCGTCAAATTATCAACCAGATAAACAAAAGTTTATTGAGGACTACTGCACCGTAGGAGGGGCGTCGCTAGATTGTGGCGCGCATATCGGACTATATTCAGTTATTCTCAGTAAGTTTTCTGAGAGTGTCATTTCACTAGAACCAACTACGACCACATATGGAGTCCTGTTAGAAACTTTACGAATGTCAGATGCAATGAATGTGAACGCAAAAAATTTGGCTGTTAGTGATATAAGTGGATTTGCAAATTTTGAAGTAAATTCAGAAACTATATCAAATGCAAATCGTATTGTGGAAAGTTCTAGTAGATCTACAACCTCTGTCACCACCATTACAATAGATGATTTGAATCGAAGGTTTGATTTCATTAAAATGGACATTGAAGGCTCTGAATTTGAGGCTCTTAAAGGGGCGCAAAAAACTTTACACTGGGTTAAGGCAATGACGCTCGAATTGCACCCAAAAGAATTGATATTTCGAAAGAAATCTGTTGAGCTTACGCTGAATTTGTTGACACCTTTTCATCCTGTTTATTTTCATGAGGGTGTTGAAGTTGAAGCCTTTTCTCTATACTTGTTCACAGAGTGCTTTGAAATTAACATACTACTGAATGGAACTCGAAAGATAGAAAATAGTCGAAATATAATAGACCAAGCTGGTACTGAAATAGGGAGTTAAAGATGGGCATTGACAATACTGCTGCAAGAATGCTGTTACTACTAAAAGCAACTCCTGGCGTATCCATGAGAAATGCATTATTTTATGGTCACCAAAAAAATTACTTAGGATTTTTTTTGAGAAGAAAAATCGCACAAGAATTTCGTTATGATATTTCAAATTTGAATGGTGAATATGCCGATCTGTTTTTAGAAATAATTGGTGCAAGTAATTTCAAAGTGCTAGATATTTCTGATTACGAGGGGGCAAGTATAATTCAAGACCTTAATCTCCCTATACCCAAATCTCTTGAAAACAAATTTGAAACAGTAGTTGATATTGGTACAACTGAACATATCTTCAATATCAACCAATCCTTTGAGAATATACGTGGGCTCTGCAAAGTGGGAGGGAAAATAATGATGTTGAGTCCCGCTAACAGTTATCTGGGGCATGGATTTTATCAATTCTCACCGGAATTGTTTTTCCGAGCATTTGATCGAGAGTTCGGCTTTGAGATTAACTCCATGTACTTGATCAAGCAAAGATTTTTTCATGATAAGTGGTACGAGATCACAGATCCAAGGAATTTGAATAGGAGAGGTACTATCTTTACGAGGGATCGGTGTTACTTGGGCGTCATTTCCACAAAGGTATCAGACATAAGTTTATCTGAATTTCCGCAACAATCTGATTATGTCACGGCATGGAATGAAAACAAGGTTTCTAAATTGGGGAAGATTTATCTTTCGGTGCCGGTCGCTCTTCGTAAATTTTTGGACCTCACAATAATGTCGATATTGGGCCGCTACAGAAACCGACTTAAGCGTGCCACTTTCGAGTGGGTAAATGGTGATTTTCGAATGCGCCATGACTAGAAGAATTAGCTCAGTTTGTTATGCTTTTTCCATGAATTGCAGGCCGTAACGTGGAAAGCCAAGTTAGTGTGATTATTCCTAATCATAATTATGCACGATACATCGAGAAAACTATTGATAGCGTCTTAGGTCAGACCCACTCAAACTTAGAAATTATTGTGGTAGATAATGGTTCAACAGATCATTCCATTGAAATTCTCAATTCTTATGGGAGGAGGATCAGAACAATTCTTCAGGAGAATCTTGGGCAGGCAGTTGCTCGAAATAGGGGTCTCAAAGTAGCTAATGGGGAGTACATTGCGCTCCTTGATGCGGATGATTATTGGGAGCCAGACAAAATTGAAAAGCAGTTGGCTTTAATTAGCTCAGATTCACAACTGATTTATTCAGGGATACGGCAATTTGACTCGACAACCGGAAAAACGTTGCGATTTTTTTCTCCCGCTTTTAGCGGGGATTGTAAAAAGGCATTCCTAGAGAATCCAAATCGTGCAGTTGTACTGGGAGGTGAGAGTACCGCACTTTTTACACGAAGATTATCTGCAATAGTAGGAGATTTCAATACCTCACTGAATAGTGCGAGTGGGCGAGATTTTTATCGACGTTGTTCAAAGCACACTAATTTTTTGTTTGTGGATGAACCACTTGTGAACTATCGCTCTCATAACAATAATTTGAGCGCAAATTCTCGGCATGTTATGAATGACACATTGAAAGCTTACGAAATTCTTTTCGAAGATCCGGAGTGGTTATTTGCAAAAAACTTTCAGAAAAATTGTATGCTCCAGTTGTACCGATCTTTCATAAAGACGTCATTACGCAATTTCGATCTAATTGGTGCTTTTAGAGATTATCGTAGGATGCTGAATTTATGATGAAATATAAAGACTTTAACCAGTATAATTCTCAGGTGGACCTACTAAGTTTTGATAATAAATCGACTATGAAGTGCGATTAAAATGAGAAAAATACCTTTTAATGTTCCGTTCCAATCTGAAGCATCAATGGAGCGATTCTTGTCTGCAATCCCGAATTTGGATCAGTTGCAAGGAAATGGGAAGGTTGGAGCTGAGTGCGAAATGTTACTCGGGAAGATTTTGGGCAGAAAGTCACTCCTATTGGATTCATGTACAAGTGCACTTGAGCTTGGAATTAGATTAATGAAGTTTGTTTCGGGCGATGAAATAATCCTTCCATCTTATACATTTTCATCTTGTGCAAATGCATGCATCCTTAATGGTTTAAAGCCGGTATTTGTAGATATTGAAGAGCACACGTTGAATATTGACCCAATTGCTGTAGAAGAAGCTATTAATGAACGTACGAGAGCTATAATGGTCATTCACTATGCTGGCATTGCGGCAAGTCTTGATGAAATTAGGGATATTTGTACTAAGTACGATTTAAAACTGATTGAAGATAATGCACATGGTTTCGGAGGTAGTTACCATGGTTCGAGTCTTGGCACATTTGGTGCAATCTCAACAATGAGTTTCCACGGAACAAAGAATTTTTCTGCTGGTGAGGGTGGTGCCTTGGTACTCGAGGATTCTCTGAATTCTGATGAAGCGGAAATGTTCCGAGAGAAAGGTACTGATCGGAGTCTGTACCTGAGAGGAGACATTGATAAATACACTTGGAGGACTCCCGGTTCCAGTATGGTGATGAATGAAATCTCGGCATTACTACTTTCACACCAGTTATCAGAATTTACAAGCATCCAAGCAAAACGAAGAGATTTATGGAATAACTATCAAGAAACTTTGAAGGACTGGGCTCAAAATAGAAATATTCGGCAGGCGAATGTCACTGAATCAATCGAAATTTCCGGTCATATCTATTGGCTAGATTTCCCCGACTTAGATGGTGCGCAAAGTTTTAGACATTACTTAAGTTCGTTTGGAATAGCATCTTCAACTCACTATCAACCACTTCATTTGTCCTCGCTAGCACAAGAGCATGGAAAGTGTATTGGTTCTTTTTCTGTTACTGAAAAAATTACCAAAACTCTAATTAGGCTTCCTATCTACCCCAGCTTATTGGGATCAAAACAAGATTATATAATTTCAACTATTTTGGATTTTAATGTCTAGTCAGAGTAATGCTGCGCCAGCGAATTGTAAATGTCTTGTAGGTTCATAACCAAATGCGAGTCTTATCTATCTGGGATACAAAAGCTACTTCAGCAAGAATACTTGAGGAAAGTTTACGCGAGATAGGCCATGACATACTTTCTGTGGTTAGAAACTTAATTATTGACGACATTCAGCCTGATCAAAATGTCAAGTTCCAGCAATCACATAGTGCTTTCAACCAAGAAAAAGGTGCTTTAAACCTTCAACTTTCTAGGGCCATTTCCCTCATACTATTCCATCGCTTTGTTCATTTGCGTATAAAAGAATTTCGGCCTGAGATTATTCTTTGTCATTTTGGCCAAACCGGTTCGCGCTTTATAAGGAAAGCAAAGCGTTTGGGTATTCCTATTGTTATCCTTTTTTATGGGCATGATATTAGTGCTGCACTTAAGACCAATCGCTGGCGTAGGAAATATAGGAAATTTGTGAATTATCCCTGCACCTTATTGGTTATGTGCAAGGAAGCTGGGAGAAGACTTGAAGCTATTGGTTGTTCTTCCAATAAAATTCAACAGTGGAATCTTCCGATTGATTTAGATAATTATCCTTACAAACCAAAATTCCGGTCTTCAGATTTGGTCAAAGTATTAACATGCGCTCGTTTCGTCGAAAAAAAGGGTTATCCGACTCTTTTTAATGCATTACAAAAACTAAATAAGGATGGTCATCGCGTTGAACTTCATGCACTAGGTTACGGAGATGGAATTGAAGATCTGCAAAATCTTGTGCGACAACTAGAAATAACTGACATCGTTTATTGGTACCGCGATTATACGGGACAACGTTTTCAGGAAAAATATCTTGAATTATTAAGGGAGTCTGATTTATTTATTCTAGTTCCAGAAATAGCAGAGAATGGAGACGACGAGGGAGGACCTCCACTCTCTCTAATCACCGCGCAAGCCACCGGGATTCCCATAATCTCAACAAGATTTGCTGGATACGAAATTACATTAATCGATGGAGTAACTGGACTTCTTTGTCAACACCCTGTAGACCTGTCAATAGTGAATTATGTAGAAAGTTACCTACAAGATAACAATCGTTACTTTCAAATCGGAAAGATAGGTGCTGAGTCTGCGAGAAAAGAGTTTGATCGTGAAACACAAGCGAATAAACTTGATATCATTCTCAATGAAGTTTTATCATCTTTATAAAGTTAAAACTCTCGCAATATTGAGTAAATATTCAGCATACTCGCATTTGCCATAAGATTTTGCTAATACTTCTAATTCAAATTTTGATAACCAACCATTACGCCATGCAATTTCCTCTGGACAGCTAACCTTCAAACCCTGGCGTTCTTCAATCACGCGAATATAATTACTCGCGTCATTCAAACTTACTGTAGTGCCGCAATCTAGCCATGCCGTGCCCCTTGCTAGATTATTTAGCTTTAAGGAGCCTTCTAGTAAGTACATCTCAAGGATTGAGGTTATCTCTAACTCGCCCCTTTCGCTTTTTACTACTTTTTTTGCCTTATTAATTACAGAATTATCGAAAAAGTAAAGTCCTGGGATAGCTAAATTCGACTTTGGATTCTTAGGCTTCTCTGAGATTGATAAAACAGTTCCCCTTGAGTCCGTTTCAGCGACCCCATAACTTTCTGGGTTATTGACAATATAGCCAAATATTAAACATCCGTCTAAATGAGTATAGTTTGCCAGTTCAGTCCCAAGGCCGCTACCCAAAAAAAGATTATCCCCAAGTATAAGTGCCACCTTCTCGCCACCTATAAAATTTTCACCTATAACGAATGCTTGGGAAAGCCCCTCGGGTTTCGGTTGAACCGCGTACTCGATTTTAATACCAAAAGTTTCGCCATCCCCCAATAATGACTCAAAATTAGGCAAATCTCTTGGCGAAGAGATTATTAAAATTTCACTTATTCCTGCAAGCATGAGCGTAGCCAAAGGATAGTAAATTAGCGGTTTATCGTAGATCGGGAATAGGTGCTTACTGGTAGTTTTTGTTAGCGGCCATAATCGTGTACCAGATCCACCAGCCAGTATGATTCCCTTCATGGGTACATGATACTTCAATATCTATAAAGCTCAAGAATATCTGACAGAAGGCAGCGACAAATGAGGCTATTAGTTACGGGTGGTGCTGGATTTATAGGCTCAAATTATGTCAGAAGAATTCTAGATGGTTCATTATGCGGGGTGGATAGTCTAACTGTTTTGGACAAACTAACTTATGCGGGATCCATGAGTAATTTCGCAGGAATAGAATCTAATGATTTTGAATTTATAAAAGGCGATATTTGTGATCACTCAATTGTAAGTAAGTTAGTTAGTCGAAATGATGCGATTGTAAATTTTGCGGCAGAATCTCATGTAGATCGGTCTATTTCTGACCCAAGAGATTTTATAGTAACAAATGTTCTAGGTACAAACACTTTACTAAATGCAGCACGTCAGAAGGAAGGCTTTGTCTTTGTGCAAATTTCTACTGATGAAGTCTATGGTTCAATCACATTTGGTTCAGCAAGGGAAGATTCGCAATTACAGCCGAATTCACCCTATTCGTCGTCTAAGGCTTCGGCTGACTTATTAGCTCGCTCATACTTTAGGACTTATGGCACCGATGTTAGAATTACTCGATGTACGAATAATTATGGTCCTAACCAGTTTCCCGAAAAGTTTATTCCTCTCCTCATTACAAACTTACTAGACGATGAATCCGTTCCTATTTATGGTGATGGAGCAAATATTCGAGATTGGTTGCATGTTGACGACCATTGTCGGGCTATCCACCTAGTGTTAGAAAAGGGTTCTTCTGGAAATATATATAACATCGGCGGAGGTACCGAAATTTCAAATATTGATCTTGCCAAAAAAGTCCTTAAACTCATGGGTAAAGCAGAATCGTCAATAGAATTTATTGCCGATCGATTGGGCCATGATTTTCGCTACTCAGTGAATTACAATAAAATCACAAGCGAACTTGGCTATACGCCCGTTGTGAGATTTGAAGACGGAATCATGGATACAGTAAATTGGTATATGGAAAACAGATCCTGGTGGAAACCCCTAAAAATCTTGTAACAGTTCATGTTTCTGTAATAAACTTGTTGCTTCACGCTAACAGACACGGCTTGAGAGGTAAATTCATGTTAAATTGGAAAATATGACTATTATTCCATTTACTGAATTTTCATAAATAGCAAAAGTGCACATATGGGGAGGAATGATTCATGGCTAAAATTCTGATCACTGGCGGGAGTGGTTTCCTTGGCAGACATCTTGCAAACAATCTTAAAGGTGAACATGAAGTAATTCTCTGCTCCCGCAATCAAAAACAACTACTTATGGCGGCGGCAAAGTGCGGAGTCCAATCCCTACCTTTAGACGTTTCAAACTATTCTGCAACTATAGAAGTTTTTCAACGGATTTTGCCCGATATCGTAATTCATGCAGCAGCAACAAAATTTGTCGATTTGGCAGAGAAATACCCAAATGAGTGTATCGATATAAATGTTCTTGGAAGTCAAAATGTTGCACGTGCCGCCATGCAAACAAAAGTTCAATATGTAATCGGTATTTCTACAGATAAGGCTGCCGCACCTATTGCAAATATTTATGGAATGACAAAAGCTATTATGGAAAAGTTATTCACTTCACTTGATAATGTTACTGAAACTAGATTTTCTTGTGTTCGATACGGAAATGTTGCATGGTCTACTGGATCTGTTTTTCCAATTTGGAAAAGAATGATTGAAGAAAATAACCATATTGTAACTACAGGCCCAGATATGAGTCGATTCTTTTTTCCAATTCAAGCAGCAGTTGATTTGATCATTGCATCCATGCAACATCAATCTGATACGGCTGGAAAAATACTTTCCGTACCCATGAAAGGAACTACGATGAGACGCATTTTAGATATCTGGTCTCGTGAGATCGGTGCTACCTGGGAAATTGGGGAACGCAGAACCGGGGACAGGAATCTAGAATATCTAATTTCTGAGACTGAAATTGCTGCAACAACTCCAATATTTTTAGAGGGTAAGAAATATTTCTTACTAAATGCGAATAATTCTCCAGTTAAGACCGGACTTAACGAACCATTTTCGTCTAGAAGCGCAGACCAGTTCTCTGATGATGAACTGAAATCGCTAATCCTACAATCGCCCTCTGAAGACTTGCTTTAGTCACTTTGTTTGAAAATGCGTTGATACTTGCTGCGGGGCGCGGCAAGCGAATGGGTTCTCTGACTGAATCCTTGCCAAAACCACTTTTGCCTAATATTGAAAATTCTATGCTCAAACACCAAGTGAATTCAATTAGACAATTTGCAAAGAATCTCATCATTACAACTGGGTATCTTTCGAACATGGTTTACAGCGCAGCTTTAAGTCTAGGCATCGACGAGGTGGTAAATGTAGGCAACCTTGGAAATGCCAGCTGGATTCGAAGCTCTCATATTGGATTGATTGATTCTCCCATGTTGATTTTGACTTGTGACAATATTATGACGATTAATTTACTTGACTTAGAAAGGGAGGTGAACGCATCTTCCGAAAAATCTCTAATCGTGCCAATATCTAAAGACTCGACTTATGCAGGTGATCGAATACGTGTTGCGGGGCGGAGAATTGTATCTATTGGGCCAAGTAATAACACGTCACTTCTAGCATCAGGTATGCAAGTCATTACCCCACTAGAAATTTCCTCAAAAGAGGGAAATTTTTATGACTTTTCTGAAGTTTGGCAAACATTGATAGCATCTGAATCTCTTTATCTTTCTTCAACAACTCCAAGTTCATGGATGTCAGTAGATACGCCAACAGATTTAGAGAAATATGAGTTACTAATTTCCAGCGCTTGATTTAGAATTGGGTCAGAGAAATTGTGGGGATTAAAATTGAATCGAATCCCCGTAGACATCTTGCTATTGAGTTTCATCGAAAGAGACTTCAAGAACTTGCTAGTGCTATAAGTGAGTAAAGGTATGAGTCACATCCAAATATTAAGAATTTGGTATGCGATGGAGAGAGATGTATTTAGCTTAATATAAGATATATGTTTGATGGAGCTATGGGATACAATATATTTCAGGCGAAATGGGAGGAATTTTGATTAATTTAAAATCTCAATGGCAAAGTAGCTCAATTGATAAATCAATTCGGATTTTAAATAGAACTGATCAAAAGAAAATTAAGCTCGTTATAATTCTCCAAATATGCATGAGCGCGTTAGATTTACTAGGAGTGGCTGCAATCGGCCTAATAGGTGCGCTTTGTGTTGCTGGTTTGCAATCCCACTTGAACAGCGATCGCATAAATCAGATACTCAAGTTATTCAACATCTACCAATATGATTTCAAATCCCAAGTGGTTTATCTTGGGAGTGCAGCTGTATTTTTATTGGTTGGACGCACAGTCTTGTCTATTTTAGTTACTCGTAAAATCTTATTCTTCTTGGCAAGGCGTGGAGCTAAAATTTCTGGCGACCTCATTTCTCGTTTACTCTCAGGGTCATTACTGGATATTCAAACACATAACTCACAGGAGGTTATGTATGCTGTAACAAGAGGGGTTGAATTAATTGTTCTCCAAGTAATTGGGACGGTGATAACTGTAATGGCTGACGTATCGCTACTAATAGTTCTCATGATCGGTCTATTTGTGATTGATATTTACACTGCAATAGGAATTCTACTCTTATTCTCACTTTTAATGTTCATACTTCATCGTTTTTTAAATATTCGCGCGAGCGATTTAGGCGCGAAAAGTGCAGAGTTGAATATTCAAAGTAATGAAAAAATTATTGAAGTGCTTAGTTCATTCAGGGAGTCTGTAGTCCGAAATCGTAAAGACTACTATTCTCGAGAAATTAGAAATTCAAGAATAATGCTTTCAGTATTTTCGGCGGAAACTGCTTTCATGCCTTATGTGAGCAAATACTTGATGGAAACCTCTGTTGTCCTTGCTGCTGTTATTATCGGTGCAATCCAATTTACTTTTCAAGATGCTGCACATGCGGCTGCCACACTTGCACTTTTTCTCGCAGCTGGCACTCGTATAGCTCCAGCGGTATTGAGAGTACAGCAAGGAAGTATTCAAATAAGAAGTGCCGTAGGTCAGGCAGAACCAACCTTCAGATTAATTGAAGAGCTTGAAGGTGTTATCCTTACAGAGAAGCAGATCGATACTTTAGATCTAATTCATGATGGTTTTAATCCGTCGATTATAATTAGAAATATCTCTTTAACTTATCCAAACCGAGAGTTACCGGCTCTATCTAAAATTGAGTTTGAAATTCCTGCCTATTCTTCGATTGCAGTAGTTGGTCAATCTGGGGCTGGAAAAACTAGCCTCATAGATGTAATTCTAGGCGTGCTCAAACCCGATGAAGGCGAAATTTTAATTTCAAACTTGCCACCACAAGACACTATCTCTCGATGGCCAGGTGCGATTTCTTATGTACCCCAAGATATCGCACTCATTTCAGGCAGTATCCGTGAAAATGTTGCTCTTGGTTATCCGTCATCAGAAGCAACCGATAAACTAGTAACGGATGCTCTTAGAACTGCCCGTTTAAGTAATTTTGTAGAGGGGTTACCTCTTGGTATTGACACTCATATCGGTGAAAGGGGAGCAAGGTTGAGTGGTGGACAGCGCCAGCGAGTGGGAATTGCTAGAGCAATGTTCACAAATCCTCGCTTATTAGTGCTTGATGAAGCCACAAGCGCTCTTGACGCGGACACGGAAATGGAAATCTCAAACTATATTAGTAATCTTCGTGGAAAAACTACAGTAGTGCTTATTGCTCATCGACTGTCAACGGTAAGAAGAGCCGATATGGTTATTTATTTATCAGAGGGTAGGGTGATGTCAATCGGCACTTTTGATGAAGTTCGAAAAGCTGTACCTGACTTCGATAATCATGCCAAACTATTGGAAATATAACACTTGAGATATTCTACATACTATAGTGGCTTCTGAAAAGTGAAATACGCTCAATATTCAGCATTTTTGTAAAATCTCAACTAAGGTAAAGACATGCGAATTTTAGTCACAGGTGGTGCCGGGTTTATTGGTTCGCACTTATCTGAAGAGCTCATTCGCCTTGGACATCAAGTAAAAGTAATCGACAACCTTTCTACTGGGCGCAGGTCAAATTTGGACACTTTATTAGATAATCCGCATTTTGAATTCCATGAAGGGTCTATTTTAGATCACGACTTATTACATCAGTGCATATCAGATGTCGATTTTGTCTTTCATTTAGCAGCCGCAGTTGGCGTTTTTAACATTGTTAAACATCCTTTAGATAGTTTACTAACTAATATTCGAGGAACTGAAAACGTCTTAGAGGCTGCACACGCTTCGAGCACTCCAGTTTTAGTTACAAGTAGCAGCGAGGTATATGGCAAGAATATTTCTGATTCTCTAAAGGAGAGTGATGATCGAATTCTTGGAAGTCCAGTCACATTACGTTGGTCATACAGTGAAGCAAAAGCAATTGATGAGTCACTCGCCTATGCCTACTATGTCGAAAAAAAGCTTGAGACAAGAATTGCAAGATTTTTTAATACAGTTGGTCCACGTCAATTAGGGGCATATGGGATGGTGGTCCCTAGATTTGTTAAATCTGCACTAGCAAATGAGGCGATTACTATCTATGGTGATGGAAAACAAACTAGATGCTTCGCACATGTTTATGATGTTATTGACGCGGTTCTTGCAATTGCTTTCTCTAATAATACAATTGGAAAAGTAATAAATATTGGAAATAACTTCGAAATCTCCATAAATGATTTAGCAAAGAAAATAATTTCTGAGACAAACTCCAATAGTAAAATTGTGTATGTGCCTTATGAAGAAGCCTATGGGGATGGATTCGAGGATATGGAGCGTAGAGTTCCAAATATTGAGTTAATTAATCAGTTGGTGGGCTGGAAGCCTCAGCGTGATTTAACTACCATGATTTCCGACATTGCTGCCGAAATGAACAAAACTCTTTAAAGAGATGTGACTCCAATTAGACTCGTTTTTGAGTTAGTACAGTCAAGAATTTTTATTCCTCTAGCAATTAACCGTTCTAAATCCATACCCGGTTGCTTGGTTGCAAGAATCGCCACATCACAATCCCACTCTAAGCCAACCGGTTTTGAACCTTCCCAAATAGGCACCAGTGGATCATGCCATCCAATTTCAGCACCTTTAGATATCAAAAAGTCACGAAGTTCGGAAACTGGTGTCTCACGCACATCACCAACGCCAGCTTTATATGCAACACCAAGAATAAGTACTTTTGGTTTAGTGATTGAAGAATCAACCATTCCCAAGGCTCGCTCGGCAACATATTTGGGCATGGCATGATTTATTGCATCAGCTTTTTCAACAAGTTCCGCTTTACTCCCATTTTCCCGAGCCCACCAAGTTAAATAAAGTGGATCAACTGGTATGCAGTGACCTCCAACTCCAACACCTGGCCTGAAAGGCATAAAGCCATATGGTTTTGAGGATGCAGCATCAATTACTTCATTTACGTTTATTCCACTAGCAGAACACAGTTGAGTGAATTCGTTTATTAATGCGATATTTACTAGCCTAAATGTATTTTCTAAAAGTTTTGCTGCTTCAGCGACTTCAGGCGTTGATACTGGCACAGCTGCATCACAAATAGATTCATAAAATGCGAGGGCGTATGACTGCGAGAGAGTATCTATAGCACCAACAAGACGGGGGGTATTTTTCTGATTCCAAACTGGGTCGCCTGGGTTTACACGCTCTGGAGCACTTGCAAAGTAAATTACTGAAGACTCTACCGGTTTATTGCTATCAACTATGGGGATGATTATATTACGAAGAGTGCCCGGATAAGATGTTGATTCACTTACAATCAATGTTTCATTTGCAACAAATGGAGCAATTGCCGTAGCGGCATTGCGTAAGAGCGTAATATCAGGTTCACGGTTGTGACCAAGTGGGGTCGGAACACAAATTGTAATAACCGAAGCTTGGCCAACTAAGGAGAAATCGGTTGATGCTTTATAAACTCCATTTGTAAGTGCTCTCTGCAATTGGGTATCAGAAATGTCTTCAACTGGGCTTGAGCCTGAATTGATCTGAGCGACTTTTGCCTCAAAATTATCTATTCCTATAACTGACCACCCAGCATCAACTGCCGCCATGGCTAGTGGGAGACCTACGTAACCCTGGCCAATAATGGCAAGTATTCGGTTGCGAGGTGTGCTCATGCTCGGAATCCTAACCTTCGAGCCACTGATTCATGACCTAAGTTGGCCACGGGTCATGCAATGAGTGGCCTAAATACCGCCCCTAAATGCCTGTCATTAGCCCTTTGATGCTGATTTGGGGCAAGATTGACGAGTGAGTCGACTCATTGAAAGCCCAATACGCGTTATGCGCATTATCGCCCGTATGAATGTTGGAGGTCCGGCTGTTCAGGTCTCAGGCTTAATGCGGGGATTTGATTCCAGCAGTTTTGACCAACGGCTTTATACGGGTCTTTGTGCGATTAATGAAGCTGATTATCTTGAGACAGTTGCACCTGATGTTACTGCCATTCGAATTCCAGGTTTTGGGCGACGTGTTAGCTTAAGAGGTGATTTACTAGCATTAGTTTCCTTGGTCACAGAAATTCGGAAATTCAAACCGCATGTTATTCATACGCACACGGCAAAGGCTGGCTTCTTGGGTCGGATAGCCTCGATTATTTCCATGCATTCATCAATCAGAGTCCATACATTCCATGGCCATTTACTTAATGGTTACTTTGGTTCACTTAAAAGATCGCTAGTTGTGCTTGCCGAAAGCTCTTTGGCTTTATTCACGGATCAATTACTTGCTGTCGGCAATAAAGTAAGACAGGATTTATTGAAAGCAGGGATAGGCAAAAAGGAAAGATTTAGTTTAATGCCTCCTGGTTTAGAGATTGGCAATTTACCCAATAAAACTGACTCTCAGAATTCTTTTGGCCTATCAAATGACCGATTGCAATGCGCATTTATTGGAAGAGTTACACAAATCAAGCGCCCAGACAGGTTTTTGGATGTTGTAGCAGAATTGAAAAGTCGTGGGTCTCAAATTAATTTTTTTATTGCGGGTGATGGTGAGCTTTTAGATTTTTGTCAAGAGAGAATTAAGCGAGAAGAATTGCCTGTCCAAGTTCTAGGTTGGCAAAGCAATATTGAAAAAGTACTATCCGCTGCTGACATGGTTGTGCTAACTAGCGATAATGAAGGAACACCATTGAGTTTAATTCAAGCTGGCATGGCTGGAATTCCCGTAGTTTCCACGGATGTTGGTTCGGTTCCTGAAGTGGTTTTACATGGAGTCACTGGAATTGTGACACCTTTAGATATTCAGAAAATTGCCGATGCTCTTGAAAAGCTATCTTTAGAAACGGAATTACGCACCAAACTAGGGTCTGCTGCTCAAGATTTCACTTTAGCAAACTTTGGAGTTAAACGATTAGTCCGAGATCATGAAGAACTATACCGGCGACTGTTAACTAATCCAGCCAAGTTCTAGCCCAAAGCTCAAGCATTAACATGGGCCAAATAAGGTTGTCTTTATCCTTGCCAGACATGTGAATATTAAGAGTTTTTTTAACTTCGTTGGCATTAAACCAGCCACGTTGAATGCTAGTTGCATCCGTTAGTAATTCAAAAGACATTTCTTTCATTTCATTTCGTAGCCACTCAGCACGAGGAATCCCAAAACCCATCTTCGGGCGATCAATTAACTCACGTGGCACAAGTGAACGGGCAACATCTTTAAGTATATGTTTAGTTTCAGTGCCCTTAATTTTGTATTGCCGGGGTAAGGAAAGTCCCCATTCAACAACAGTTACATCAAGCATTGGGGAACGAAGTTCCAAACTATTTGCCATTGTGGCAATATCAACTTTAACTAGGAGGTCACCTGGAAGGTATGAGATAAGATCTGATCGGGTCATCCGATCTAAGCCTGACACCTCCCCAAGACTAAACTCATCTAAATACTTCAGATGAGCATGATTAGAATAGAAATTAGGCTGAAGCAAAGTTTTAAGCTCTTCGGATTGCGTCAGTGAAAGGATTGAGCTGTATCTACTAGCAAGATTCGGTTCATACTTGAGTTGTGATTGCAATCTTTTGAATTTTCTTTGCTTAGTTCCTGAGAGTGCACCAACAAGACCTAAACCTGTTTGTGCTAAACCTAAAAATGGGTTTGTCTTTTGTAATAGCGGTGCTGCTAAATAGCGGTCATATCCACCAAATACTTCATCTCCACCATCTCCGCCCAGCGCAACTATGAGGTTTTCACGGGCGAATTTAGCCAATAAATATGTTGGAACAATTGAGGAATCTGCAAAAGGTTGATCTAAAACATGTGAGATTTTCTCCATAACCAAGGCAGGATCAGGGTTCAATATCTCCTCATGATGGTTAGTACCTAGATAGTTTGCTACCTGCTTAGCGTGATGAGCTTCATTAAAAGCCGCACTATGGAAGCCAATTGAGTAAGTCTGAACTTTCTCCTTCATCAGTTTGGTCATGTATGCCGTCACTACAGTTGAGTCATAACCACCACTCAAGAATGATCCAAGCGGACGCTCAGAAATTAAGCGCCGTGAGACCGCTGCTTCAATTAATTCCTTTGTTGTCTCAAGTGCTTCCTCGTAAGGAATAGCAACTTTGGTATCAAAATCTGCAGTCCAATAGGTGGCTATCGTTGTCTTTCCATCACGCCAACTTACGACACTCGCTGGTGGGACTTGGTGTATCTCCTTAAATGCAGAGTTTGGGGAGTTGATATACCCATACTGCATCACCTCGGCAATCATGTCGGTTCTAAGAGTTCTATCTGGACGGGCCAACATGAGTGCCCGTACTTCAGATGCAAAGAAAAGGGTTCCATCACTTAATTGGGAAATCCACAGAGGCTTCTTGCCCATCCGATCTCGGATGAGGTGAAGTGACCTATCACGAGCATCATGAATCGCAATTGCAAACATTCCATTGAGTTTGTTGATGAAATCCAAACCAAACGCAAGGTAGAGGTTGATGACGACCTCAGATTCACTTGAATCTCGGCAATGGATTCCACGACCTTCAAGTTCGGCTCGAAGTTCACGGTAGTTGTAGATTTCACCGTTCCAAACAATGTGAATTTGCTCTGAGGCATCTGTTGCTGGTTGCTTTCCGGCAGCAATTTCAACGATAGCCAGTCGACATATTCCAATGCCGATTCCATTATTTACATATGTTCCTGCGTCATCAGGACCACGATGTTCAATAGATTTAAGCTGAGCATCAAGTAATAGTTGTTGAGGCGCGGTTGGACCAATACCGCCAGTAATTCCGCACATAGTTTGCTTGTTTAATCCACAGTCTTTGGACCGTTAGCCACGCTCTGACCAAAATCTTTGAGCCAAAGAACTGTTTCTGTAAGAGCATCTTCAAATGGCTTTGGTTTGATGGCTGGGAAAAGGGACTTTAAAAGATCGGGGGCGTTTTGGGATTCTTTTACATCCCCTAGGCGATTTTCTTTGTAATTAACTTGTAAACCAGGAAAATGCTTCCTGAGCATTTCGATAGCGTCATTGAGGAAGATTCGATTGCCATAAGCAAGATTCATGGCGCCTTCAGTGGTTATTTTTTCTTTCATAGCGGTCATAGCAATATCCAGAACAGTTTCAACATAAGTGAAATCTCTCGACGCCGTCCCATCGCCGTAGACGTCTATTGGCTTTCCTTGCATGGTTAGCCAGATCCATTTTGGAAGTACAGCAGCGTATTCATGATCTGGACGTTGACGTGGACCAAAAACATTAAAGAAGCGCAGAAGTGTTGTCGGCACGTTATAGGCAGATGCATAAGCCTGCACATATCCTTCTGCAGACAATTTACTGGCCGCATAAGGAGTCATTGGACCAAGCCACATTGACTCATCTTTTGGCAATTGCATATTTCGGCCATAGACGGATGAAGATGATGAAAACACAACGTGTGCTCCACTAGCTCGGGCAACTTCTAAAACATTGAGAGTTCCAGTTGCATTTACTTCGTGAGTTGCTACCGGGTTCTTTATTGAGCGTGGAACAGAACCTCGGGCGGCTAGGTGAAAAATTGTTTCGCAATCTTTTAGAGCAGTAGCAAGTGACTTGGGATCCGTAATTGAAATCTGATAAAAAGTTGATTTATCTTGGTCAACATTAGAGAGGAGTCCTGTGCTTAAGTCATCGATTACTACAACGTCATAACCCTCTGAAAGTAGGCGCTTAGATAAGTTAGAGCCAATAAAACCAGCCCCACCGGTGACGGCTACTTTAGTCATACGGGTAATTCTAAGGGCTTACAGGAAGGTTTTATCAATCTCGACCGCTTATCAGCGAGTGAAAGCGCAAGAGGAATCCCAATAGCACTAGCATTCCCAGTGTTAATGGCCCAGATTGTCAGGAGGTTCTATGAGTCAGCAAAAAAAGGACCAGAACCTTGATCAGCAAGTAATTGATAGCTTTGGCCATGAATGGGCCGCCTTTGATTATGCCGAAAGTGAAACTGATGACGCACTGGATTCTCAGTTCTTGGCATATTGCGCGCCAATAGATTTAACTCAGTTCAATTCAAAGTCTTCGGTGGCTGCAGATTTTGGTGCAGGTAGTGGTCGTTGGGCTTCTCGACTATTGCCACACTTCTCATTAGTTTATGCACTTGAGCCCAGTGATGGCGCAAACAAAGTTCTGAAGAATAAATTTTCCAAGGAATCTCGTACGACGATACTCCAAGAAACAGTTGGAGCTAATTCAATTCCTGCGGGATCCCTAGATTTGGCTATGTCACTTGGTGTGCTCCACCATATCCCTGATACTGGTTTAGCAATCAAAGATGTCGCTAGCAAGATTAAAGGTGGTGGAGTCTTTCTCTGCTACCTATATTACAAATTAGAAAATAAGCCGCTTTACTACCGTGGGCTTTTTTGGACCTCTAACTCGCTACGTTGGGTGATTAGTCGAATGCCATATTC
>Ga0214919_10002293_pt1 | contig 30231 bp, 29 predicted proteins | sample LL1503_MetaG_FD_177994 | JGI IMG/M metagenome (GOLD analysis project Ga0214919, IMG submission 177994) | Freshwater microbial communities from Lake Lanier, Atlanta, Georgia, United States - LL-1503 | ecosystem: Environmental > Aquatic > Freshwater > Lake | place: USA: Georgia | collected... | reverse complement strand
CATGTTCCTGCAGCTGCCCACACCTCGTCGTACTGCAATAGGTCCGGATCAACAAATACTCGCAGTTGGGTTGTGTGACCAAACGGAGGCACGCCGCCGATCGGAAACCCAGTTGCGGCCCTCACCGCATCGGCATCAACGCGCTTGCACTTCGCACCGCCTGCGGCAGCGGCCAGCTTCTTTTCGTCAAGTTGGTTTGAACCAGAGACGAGCGCCATGACAATTTCCTCATCAACTCCAAATACAAGACTCTTAACGATCTGTCCGACCCCGACCCCGATTGCATCGGCTGCATCTTGAGCAGTTTTTGTACCCTCGGGAAACTTGCGAGTTTCTATAGTGAGACCCGCTGCCGTCGCTGCCTCCTTCACTCGTACAACGTTGGGATGCAATTGTTCAGCCATGATCTACCAATTTATCGATTGCGTCAGCTAGGCGATAATCACGATCGGTCACCTGTTTTTTATCATGCGAAATCAGGGTGATGTCTACAGTGTTATACGAATTTGACCAATCTGGATGGTGATCGTGCAGTTCTGCTAGTTGCGCCACTTGATTCATGAACTCCCATGCGGCGGTGAAGTCTTTGAATTCGAAACGGCGATGGAGGCCGCTCTCATCTTTAATCCACATACCGCTGTAACTTACTTTGTGCGAAGTTTTGCGGCGACGACGACATCAAAATAATCGGAATCGAGAGTGAATTTTCCGTCGCGCACTTTATGTAAGGTCCAGCCCGGAAATGATCCGTTAGGTAGATGGCATGTCCACTGAGACCACCCGATGGATTCATCACCCGCGCAGTCATCGAGCGAAAAAGTGATTCCTCGCGCAGTCATCTCGGTATCCATGCGATTCATGAACTCTGTGATAGCAGGCTTGCCGACAAAATCTCCCGAAGTCTGATCTGTAAAAACAGCATCTTCAGTAAACAAGGTTGCCAATTGTGCGTACTGACGTGTGTCTTGCATCTGCCAAAACTTTGTGATGAGCGCGTGAGCACTGCCTTGCTCGCGAGTGCCCTTAGGTAGTTTTGCTGGTGCCACCATGTCGGGCACACGGTCGCGAGTCACTTGTGCATACGCTTTTGAGTCAAGATAGTCAGCAACGAAGCAGACTTTTAGACCATCGCCGTCGTCGCGTAATCGGTAAATACTTTGCCCGTTGATGCCTACTTCGCCACTGGCTCCTTTGATGTACATGGTCCAACGAGCCCAGGCAGTAGTTGTGCCAGCGCACACTTCCCACTCATCGAATCGAACGCCAGCCGCTGGAACCACTTTTTCCATGTGCTCCATGAACACGCGAATGGCATCAGTGCCCACCTGCGCACCCATGAACGGGTCGTAATAGATGGCGTCATCGGTAAAAAGACCGATCAGGCGCGTGTAGCGCTGATCATCTTCGACGGCGCCAAATTGCTTAATGATTTGCTCTGCGGTTGACATCGTTGCTCCCCCTCTTCAATGAATAAGGTAGATGAAAACGCGGGGGGATTCATAGATGAGCGAAGACACAGCACGCCCACCTGACATTAACTTCTTTGATCCCCAGACCAATAACTGCCCATACGACGCCTATCGGGAACTTCGCGATGACGCGCCAGTATGGCTTGACCCACACACCGGGATGTATGTCATCACGCGTTTCGACGATGTGCGTATGGTCGTTACGGATGCCGAGCGTTTCAGTAATTCACAAAGGCCTGTTCGAGTAAATACGCCAGAAATAATTGCTCGTGGCAAAAAAATCGGTCAGATGTATCGCGACAAAGGTTGGGTGCCTGCCCCGACATTGACAAGTCGAGACGACCCGAACCATAAAGAGATGCGCGCACTATTTGATCATGCATTTCGGCCGAGTCGGATCAAACAACTTGATCCCCTTGTCGAAAAAGTTGCGACGCAACTCTTTGATGCGTTTATTGATGCTGGTGAATGTGACTGGGTAAAAGCCTTTGCAATTCCATTGCCTCTCATTGTCATCGGGCTTCAAGTCGGCGTAGTAGAAGAAGACATCTGGCAAATAAAAGCGTGGACCGATGCCTGGGTGCAGCGTCTTGGAATGATGCAGACAGAAGAAGAAGCACTTTGGTCTACGGAGATGGAAATAGAGGCACAGCATTATTTTCAACCAATCTTTGAGCGCCTACGTGCAGAACCAAATGACTCGCTCTTATCTGATCTCGTCAATACCGTGATTCCACAATGGGGTCGCACTCTGACGGACGAAGAATTACATGCCGAGATGATGGCCGACACATTTGTTGGTGGCTCAGAAACAAGTACCAACGCGCTGTCCGGTGGCATCTTGTTGTTGGCAAAAAATCCACATGCGTGGGATCAGTTGCGCAGTGACCCCGACAAGTACATCCCCATTTTTGTCGAAGAAGTCGTTCGCCTTGAAGGGCCTGTGCAAGGGCTGTTTAGGGTCACTACGTGCGATGTAGAGCTACACGGTGTCACGATTCCGGCAGGATCAACTGTCAATATGCGATTTGCATCAGCCAATCGCGATGACCGGCATTTTGAAAACCCAGATGAGTTGGATTTAGATCGATCAAACAACCGCACGCATATTGCGTTTGGTGCAGGTACGCACTTTTGTCTTGGCGCACCACTTGCCCGCCGAGAATTGGCAATCGGCTTTCGAACATTTGTTGATCGCATCGAAAGCTTCGAAATGGTGGATCCAAATATGAAACTTGAGTATCAACGCAACATCGCATTACGAGCGCTCACATCGCTGCCAATTACGTTTGAGGCGAAGCGCAAGTGACTCGCTTACTTTCGCTCGCTGCGGGTGTACACCCAACGCTTCTGCCGGCCGACATGGTCACCGCCGCTGCAGGAGCAGGCTGGCCAGCATGTGGAATTTGGTTTGACGGCGCTACATGGACCTCTGCTACTACGAAAGAAGTGAGAAAGCGTCTTGATGACACCGGAGTAATTGCCCTTGACATGGAACCCATCATTCCTGCTGATGGTGTCGACGACAATGCTGAACGACTCATTGAATCTGCCGCAGAAGTGGGTGCCCGATTCATTTTGTTTACCAGCCGCAAAAAAGATCTACAAGCAAATATTGACCGCTATGCACAAGCGTGTGATTTTGCTGCACCGCACGGCATCACCATTGTGTGTGAGTTTCTTCCCATCTTCCCTCTCAACACATTAAGCATGGCTGCCGACATTGTGTGCCAAGCGAATAAACCTAACAGTGGAGTCCTCATCGACAACTTGCACTTGTCACGTTCTGGCTCAACTCCAAGTGATGTTGCTGCCTATGACAAGTCGTTATTCCCGTACATCCAGATTGCTGATGCGCCTGCACATCTGCCAACGAATTTTAACGAACTTCTCGACGAAGCAATTAATGGTCGTAGTTGCCCTGGTGAAGGTGCGCTTCCCATCGCAGAACTATTGCAACTAGTTCCCGATGTGCCCATTTCCTTTGAAGTGCGTTCGCGTGCGTTGCGTGATGGTTTCACCGACGCCGCTGAGCGCGCAAAACACCTCTGGAAATTTGCTTCAGTTCTTGCCTAACTGGCAATCAGAGGGTTCTGCTGTGCTTATGCGAAGGCGGCGTAGCCATCACGCTCAAGCGTGTCTGCCAACTCGGGACCACCCGTCGTGACAATGCGACCGTTTACTAAAATATGTACTTTGTCGGCTTTCAGTTCTTCGAGCAAGCGAACATAGTGAGTAATTACTAAAACCCCAAGGTTTTGCTCGGTTGTTGCGGCCTCTACTCGCATTGCACATGCCCGAAGGGCGTCAATGTCAAGGCCTGAGTCCAGTTCATCCAAGATGGCGATTCGAGGCTCAAGAACAGCGAGCTGCAAAGTCTCGTTACGTTTTTTTTCTCCGCCAGAGAGATCGACATTGAGGGCTCGCGAGACGATGTCTGTGTCAAAACCAATTCGTTGAGCCTCGTTGGCGATTCGCGCAGTCAAATCTTTTGTACTGCGACCACGGGCCGACAGTGCTTCAGCAAGAACTTCATCGATGTGCACGCCTGGTACTTCTGTTGGGTATTGCATCACCAGATGCAGGCCGGCTACAGCGCGTTCCCACGTAGGTAACGCCAACATGTCAACACCGTCAAGAGTGACTGTTCCTTCGATTACTTCGTATCCGGATTTGCCCATGATGACAGCGGCCAATGTTGATTTTCCGGCACCGTTTGGTCCCATGACAGCGTGTACTTCTCCGGAATTGACAGTGATATTGACCCCGTTGAGGATTTCTTTTCCTCCGACGGTTGCTCGCAGATTTTTTATTTCGAGTGTGCTCATGGTCAGTTGCTCGTTTCAATCAGAACATTGCCGTTTTCGACTCGTGCCGAAAACACGACCACTGGCTGCGTAGCAGGCAGTGTGCTTGGCTCCCCCGTCACGAGACTAAAAGCACTACCGTGTCTGATGCATTCGATCTCTTTTGTGTCACACAAAACAATGCCGTCGCTCAATGACACTTTGGCATGACTACAGGTATCAGCGACTGCATACACATCGTCGTCAATGCGCACTACTGCAACAGGCATGTTGTCGACTACAACACGCAACGCTGCCCCATGTTCAATCTCGTTCAAGGCGCAAACAATTGTTGATTTCATGAGTGCCCAATCTCTATGTGCTCTGCTAGAAGTTTGCGAGCCACTTCTGCCCTGAGCGCATCGACACCCGTGAACGAAGGCAAGCGATCGATGACTTCGTTGAAAAATCCCATAACGACGAGACGTTCTGCGACAGATGGTGGCACGCCGCGGCTCTCAAGATAGAACCTTTGATCTTCGTCGATTGGTCCGACGGTGCTGGCATGGCTGCATTTCACGTCATTTGTTTCAATCTCAAGATTTGGAACACTTTCTGCCCATGCCCCCTCGCTCAATGTCAGGTTGCGATTGGTTTGATATGCCTGAGAACCTCTGGCGTTTTCCTTGATGTGAATGAGACCGGTATACACACTGCGAGCAACATCTCGAACCGCACCTTTAAACAACAAGTCGCTCGATGTCTTGGGGGCAGCGTGTACTTGCAATGTTCTGAAGTCATGCATTTGGCTACCGCCGGCAAAATAGAGCGCTACTTGCTGAGTAGACGCTCCCTGTTCGACGAGTCGAGCTTCTGTGCGAACACGGGCGTAGTCTCCGCCTAATGCAACCGTGAAAAGCCGCGTGTTTGAGTCGCGGTATCCGACAGACTGTTGATGAGCAATTTTCCATGTATTAAGTCCGAGTTGATTAATGGCGACATATGTAATGCGAGCACTTTGTGCAGCGCGCACTTCTAGAACTGGACACACCACACTTGTAATGCCGTCTGCTGAAATAAAGCGTTCAATCACAGTTGCTTCGCTGTCTTGGCCAGCATCAATTACTAACCGCGGAAACGCGATAAGACCCGACTCGTGAACAGTATGCACAACTTCGATCGGCGTCTCGAAAACTTTTCCGCTTGGAATATGCAGGCACACCACATCCTGCGGGTGAGATGCGACATGTTCTGAGTTGAGTCGAGCAAAAACGTCAACATCAGTAGTCAACGCAATGCCAGTGATGGCGTCAGTAACGCGAAGTGCATCGGCGCCTATGGTTTCTGTTCGAAGCGACCCGGTTGAATACGCGCCAAGGTCTAGTTCTGCAATACGGCTGTATCGCCAGATTTCTTCTTCGGCGCTCGGCAAAGACACTGGAGTTGTGCTCATAGTTGCCCCAATACAAAAAGTCGTATTGAATTATTTGTTTCGTCGCCACCAACGACGCTTTGTGCGTTCGTTTTCGAGATCATGTCGCACGCTGTGTCCAATTGCGTTGATGATGTTTTCTGCAGCTTCAAGAACTGCCGCGGCGGAGCCATCATCGAGCCCTGGTGGCTCAAGTGGCGCCGACGTTGGCACGACAGTTCCGCGAGTCCAACCAGCGTCGATGAGCCGGCGTTCGAATTTGTCGCAGTTTGCTGGGCACCGCCATGGAGCCTCAGGCGCCAAGTCAAGGTTGCATTTACGCACGACTTCGTCGCCAGCGTATGTTCTGCTTTCATAATGTTTACACTCAATCCGCATTGCCACATCAGGGATTTTATACCTGATCAGCCGACTGAGCCCTCCATCTGGAGTTCAATCAGGCGGCTCCACTCAACGGCGTATTCCATAGGAAGCGTGCGCGTAACAGGCTCGATGAAGCCATTGACAACCATACCCATCGCCTGCTCTTGAGAGAGTCCGCGACTTTGAAGGTAGAACAGTTGCTCGTCTGCAATTTTTGACACTGTCGCTTCGTGTCCGATTTGAGCGTCACGTTCTCCGACTTCCATGTAAGGGAATGTGCGACTTTCGCTTTCTTCGTCAAGAATCAACGCATCACATTGCACGTGACTCTTGCAGCCATAAGCGCCTTCTTCGACACGAACGAGTCCGCGATAGGTGGTGATTCCGCCATCTTTACTGATGCTCTTTGAAACGATTTTTGAAGATGTTTCGGGAGCACAGTGCACCATTTTTGCACCAGCATCTTGATGTTGTCCGGCGCCCGCATATGCAACAGACAAGACCTCGCCAGTTGCTTTTGGACCCATTAGGTACACGCTTGGATATTTCATTGTGAGTTTGGATCCGATGTTGCCGTCGATCCACTCCATGTGACCTTCTGTCTCGACGCGAGCACGCTTTGTCACAAGGTTGTACACGTTTGGTGACCAGTTCTGAATAGTTGTGTATGTCACGTGTGCACTTGGCTTGACCACAATTTCAACGACAGCACTATGCAGCGAGTTCTTTGTGTAAACAGGCGCAGAGCAACCTTCGATGTAATGAACTTTTGAACCCTCGTCGGCAATAATGAGCGTGCGCTCAAACTGTCCGGCACTTTCGCTGTTAATACGGAAGTATGCCTGCAGCGGCATTTCGCACTCGACGCCTGGCGGCACATACACGAATGATCCGCCAGACCACACCGACGTATTGAGCGCTGAGAACTTGTTGTCTCCGGGCGTAATGATGGTTCCGAAATACTGTTTGACCAATTCTGGATATTCGCGCAATGCGGTATCCATGTCACAAAACAAAATTCCTTGTTCTTCGAGCTCAACGCGGTTGCGGTGAAACACAACTTCTGATTCATATTGCGCAGTAACTCCAGCGAGATATTTACGCTCTGCCTCAGGGATTCCGAGTTTTTCGTACGTGGCCTTCATCTGCTCTGGCAGGTCATCCCATTCGTCAACCTGACCTGTCGCTGGCTTGAGGTAGTAGTAGATGTCCTGAAAGTCAATGTCTGGCATGTTTACGGCAAACCACTCAGCCATTGGCTTGCGATCAAAGGTCTGCAAACTGCGCAACCGCATTTGGCGCATCCACTCTGGCTCGCCTTTCCACCAAGAGATCTGCTCAACAACCCGATCATTGAGCCCCTTTTCTGGAGCAAACGCGTATTCCACGTCATCGTTCCATCCGAGGCTGTATTTGGTGAGATCTAGGTCGAAGGATGTCATTTTGCCTCGCTTGGGTTTGAGTGTCTGGAGATAATTAACACTACCGCCATAGTAACAATCCCAAGGGCAGACGCAACAACGGTAGCGTGGTATTTCCCATGGAATGTTTCGGTCTTGTTGGTCTCCCCAACGCAGGTAAATCATCTCTCTACAACGCCCTGACTGGTGGGGGTGCGCTTGCCGCCCCCTACCCCTTTGCCACGAAAGACCCCAACATCGGAGTCGCCAAAGTGCCTGACTCACGACTTGATGCTCTTGCCGTGATGTCACAGACGAAAAAAACCATCCATGCAGCCGTACAGGTCGTCGACATCGGTGGCCTTGTCGAAGGCGCAAGCAAGGGTGAAGGTCTTGGCAACAAATTCTTGGCCAACATTCGTGAGGTCGACGCCATCGTGCTTGTCTTGCGAGCATTTATTGACTCCGATGTCACGGGGCCCGATGATCCACTTGAGCATTTACGAATCGTTGAACTTGAACTTGCTCTTGCTGATCTTGAAACAGTTGACTCGCGACTGAAGCGAGTGCAAAAAGCAGCACGTGTCGACAAAGGTGTTGCTGAAGAAGTTGCAATCTTGCAACGCGCTCATGACATTTTAAATAGTGGCGTACCAATTTATCGCTCGGAGATGAGCGCCGCCGACCGCGAAGTATTGGCTCCTCATTTTTTGCTCACTAATCGCCGCGTCTTGGCGGTTATTAATGTTGGCGAAAACGAACTCGATCGCATCCCCGAACTCGAGGCACGAGTGCGTGCCGAAATCGCTCCCCCTGGTGCGTCATACGCCAATGATGTCGAAGTATTGGGAATGAGTGTGCAGATCGAGGCAGAGGCAGCACTTCTTGAACCTACTGACCGAACCGAAATGCTTGAAGCGCTCGGACTCGGTGAAGGTGCGCTCACTCGGATGGTGCGCAGTGCATATCACCTGCTCGGATTACGCACATTCTTTACGACAGGAGAAAAAGAAACACGGGCGTGGACATTCAACGCGGGCGCAAAGGCTCCAGAATGCTCCGGAAAAATTCACTCTGACCTACAACGCGGATTTATTCGAGCAGAGGTTATTCATTGGGATGAACTACTTGAGATTGGTTCATGGAACAAAGCCAAAGAACAAGGCAAAATTCGTGCCGAAGGAAAAGAGTACGAGTTCCTTGACGGCGACACAGTGGAGATTCGCTTCAACGTGTGACACTGTCACGCCTGGTTGGTCGCTCATGGGTCTGCGAAAAAAATCCACTGCTCACTTTTCGTCAGTGTGGTTGGTGTCTGATGCTCGTGTGCTTGCATCGGCAAAACTGGCAAGCAGTCGTTCTGCTCGGCGGCGTGGCCTTATCGGTGTCGTCGACATTGACGAACCATTGGTTTTGCAACCGTGTCGCTGGATACATACATTCGGCGTCGTCCACACCCTTGACGTTGCGTATCTTGATGCACAAGGGCTGGTGCTACACATCAAACGAATCAGTCCTTGGCGCGTAGACGCACCTGTATGGAGCGCTGCCACCGTTATCGAAGCAACGAACGGCTCGATGGAACGATGGAATCTGCATGTTGGAGACATTGTTGAGGTCCGCCATGTCCAATGACGCGATTCAAACAATTATTCCGGGGCTTTGGTTGGTCGCCACCCCGATTGGCAATCTCCAAGACATGACGACACGCTCTGTCGCAGTTCTGTCGGCGGCCCATGTGGTGTGTTGCGAAGACACGCGCCACAGCGGGCGACTTCTCAAACATATTGGTGCGCATCCCGAGCGCCTAATTGTTGCCAACGATCACACCGAACACGACGCAACTTCCAAAGTTCTTGAAGCACTGGCCGCAGGACACATTGTGGCTCTCATCACTGATGCTGGCACACCAGGCATTAGTGACCCGGGCGAACGTATCGCTCGAGCAGCAATTACCGCTGGATACTTTGTGAGCGCAACTCCTGGACCCGCAGCATTTGTGATGGCTGTCATCATCAGTGGTTTTTCTACAACACGAATTGCTTTTGATGGATTCCTTCCGCGTGCGGGTGCGGAGCGACGCCAGCGTTTAACTGAGATCACTCGCGAACGGCGCACTCTCGTTTTGTACGAGGCACCTCATCGACTACCGAAGACTATTGCTGATCTCATGGCTGTGTGCGACCCCGAGCGACGAGTTGTCTTGGCCCGCGAACTCACAAAAATGCACGAAGAAACATGGCGCGGAACACTCACACAAGCAATGCAACATGTCTCCGACATCGAGCCGCGCGGTGAATATGTCATCGTGCTCGAAGGAGTGACTGACTCATCTCACGACGTCTCTGACGACGACATCACAGAGCAACTCCGCGTGCGTAAATCTGCAGGCCTCAGCACTCGTCAAGCAGTTGATGAAGTCAGTTCTGTTCTGGGCATCGCTCGAAAGCGTGTGTACGACTTAGCAATTCAGCAGTAGTTCATCGCTCAAGTTGCCACAAGAGGCGCAAGCGCTAACTGGCGACTCATCGCGACGCAAACATCGTTCGAGTCCCACATCTCGCCATCTTCTTCGTAACAATTGCCTTGTACAACGCGCGTGGTGAACGAACAGCGCAACGGACCAGGCGCTGGAACTGCGCGAATATGCACGGTCATCTCAAGGGTTGGAACCCATCCTTGAGAACCAAAAATGTTAAACCAAGTTGGCGGAAACGCATCTGCCGCTAGCAACAACGCCAACGTGTCAATGGGTCTGTCGTCAGCAAAACTAAACCAGCCTCGCATTCGACCAACTCCGGGTGGCGTTGCAGAAGAAAAGCCAGCATCGTCGGGATGGATAAAAAGGCTGACTCGTTGGGCAATTCCCATCGGAATTGGAGTCGGTTGATTACGACGCGCAACGCACTCCTCAATTGGGGGTAGATCGGGTGGCGTCGCCGTGACGTAATGCGCCGTACTCTCGGATTGCACCTCGCCAAATGAACCGATGAGCCGCATGAGTTCACGATCATCTCGACGCAATGCTGCAACAACTGTGCTGATTCGCTTTCCGGATTTCACAATCTCAGTGACGCAGGACGCATCACCGGCGAGCGCTGGTGCCAAATAGTGTGCAGTCACTGTGAGCGGATCACGACGGCCTGATGCCATTCGCATTGCGTGGGCTGCACGAGCCATCAAGTAGCCACCGTTGGCATTGACGCCAATGTCCCAACCACCGATAATTGGCGTTCGGTAGATTCCGCCTGTTTCAGGTACGGCAACGATTGCGTCATCAAACTCATACGACATGCCCTCAAATCTACGGACAAGCACCAAAATAAAACGAGCCGAGGTCAGTGACTTCAAACGACCTAGTCTGCATAGAGTGAATCGTTACTACCTCACCACCCCGATCTATTACGTGAACGCACGCCCACATCTTGGGCACGCCTACACCACAATTATCGGTGATGCAGTTGCTCGTTGGCATCGACTACTCGGTGATGACGTTCATTTTCTTACCGGAACAGACGAGCACGGACTCAAAATTCAACAGGCGGCCGACTCTGCAGGAGTAACGCCCCAGAAGTTTGCCGATGACATTGCGCCACTTTTTGAACAGGCCTGGCAACGTCTTAATATTTCTTACACGGATTTCATTCGTACAACTGAAGATCGCCATCGAGTTGGTGTCAATAAATTGCTCCAGGCATGTTTTGATGCGGGCGATATTGAACTCGATAAATACAGTGGTCTTTATTGCGTGGCATGTGAGGCTTATTACACCGAAGAAGAAGCGCAAAATAACATCTGTCCAATACATAAAAAACCAGTCGACCGAGTAGAAGAAGAAAACTATTTCTTTCGCTTGTCGCGCTTTGAAGATCGATTACTGAAGTGGTATTCCGACCATGCTGGGGCTGTCGTACCAGAGCATCGCGTCAACGAAGTCACCGGCTTCATCAAACAAGGACTGAACGACTTTTCTGTGAGCCGCAAAACGCTCAAGTGGGGAATCCCGCTCCCCTTCGATGACTCCCATGTGGCGTACGTGTGGTTTGACGCCTTGGCTAACTACATCACGGCGCTTGGGTACGGATCAGATGATGAATCTTTATTTGAAAAATATTGGCCCGTCAATCATCATCTCATTGGTAAAGATATTTTGCGTTTCCATTGCATCTACTGGCCCGCCATGCTGATGTCTGCTGGCATTGAACCACCCGCTGGATGGGCTGTCGGTGGCTGGCTCCTTGTCGGAGGCGAAAAAATGAGCAAGACATCTGGCAATGTGGTCGACCCACTTGATCTTGTTGATGACGTCGGTGTTGATGCCTTTCGCTATTACGTTTTAGCCAACACGAACTATGGCAATGATGGTGATTTCACATACGAAGGTCTGATTGGTCGTTACAACTCAGACCTTGCCAATAACTTGGGCAACCTCACCGCACGCATTGCAACTGTTATTGAAAAAAAATGTGCAGGACTCGGAACAGCGCCACGACAAGACAGTGCACTGGCAGCGATTGCACAACAGGCTGTTATTGAAGCCACTAGCCATTGGGCAAATGTGCAGCCGAGCAAGGCACTCGATGCGACATGGTCGCTGATTCGGGCAACAAATGCGCATCTCGAAACACATGAGCCCTGGAAGGCAGAACCGGGCGCAGATCTTGATGCAGTCATGGGTGATGCACTTGAGGCATTGCGCATTATCGCAATCTTGTCGTACCCTGCGATGCCCGATACCGCCCAAGAGATCTGGCGTCGAATTAGTCTGCCCGGAAACATCCAAGACCAACGAATCCCGTCGTCAGCTCAGTGGGGCGGATACCAAGCCGGACAAGCAGTTCTTAAGGGTGACTCATTGTTCCCTCGTCGCAAAGCGTGATGGTGCGCCATGAAATGGACCGATACTCACTGTCATATTCTTGACGACAAAATGTCTGTGTCAGCCGATGACACGCTCATTGCAGCCCGCCTCGCAGATGTAAATCGATTCATCGTCATCGGGACAGACGAACAAACAAGTAGCGCTGCTATTGAACTTGCATCACGACATAAAGACGTGTGGGCAACAGTTGGTTTGCACCCCCACGATGCCGTACTCGGAACCAACACAGTTCAACACTTAGTCCCCTCGCCGCGTGTTGTTGCAGTCGGCGAATGCGGACTTGATTATTTTTACGAGCATTCACCCCGTGATGTGCAACGCCAAGTTTTTGCCGAACATATCGCTCTCGCCAAACAGCACAATCTCACACTTGTCATCCATACACGCGACGCATGGGATGACACTTTTGATGTGTTGGATGCAGAAGGAATTCCTGAGCGAACTGTCTTGCACTGTTTTACTGGTGGTCCAGATGAGGCTCGCCGATGTCTAGACCGTGGAGCATTTTTGTCGTTCAGCGGAATCGTGACATTCAAGAACTCTGCAGATAATCAGGCTGCGGCCCAAATGTGTCCTCTTGACAGACTTCTTATTGAAACCGATAGTCCGTTTCTGGCACCTGCTCCACATCGTGGACGTCCAAACCAGCCGGCATTTGTGGGCGTGGTAGGTACTGCCATTGCAGACCTCCGAGGCCAGCACCCAGCAACAATTGCCGAATCAACAAGTGCGACCGCAATCCTTGCGTTCCCAGGAATTGGTTCGTAGCGTTAACTCGTGAACTTGTCTCGTATCGATCGCAATCGAATGGTTGCTGCTGGCATTTTGACGGCGATTGTGTTGCCTCTTGCCTGGATCGCCGGCGGATCCACTGAGCCGACTGAGGCGACTGTTGCAACAACAGCACTAGCAACAACGACAACTCTTGATACCGGACTTTCTTCGAGTGCCAATGCAGACTCAGCAGCAAATCTCGAAGGACCAACTGCACTCGTACAAACAGGAACCGGACAAATTGCCTACCCAGCACAAACTCCGATCAACTCGTTGCGTGGTCGCGCTACTTTTAAACGATTCCCCGACTCTGCTGTCACTGGCTGTGCCACAAGTGCAGTGCCCTTGGGGACCGAGGTCACCGTCTTGAATCTCAACAACGGTCGCAAAGTAAAATGTATCAATATCAATATTGGATACATCCCATCTGGCGCAGACATTGTGGTGCATACCGGACTATTTGAAAATTTGGCCAACCTGATTGATGCCCCACTGCCAGTCGAGTTGCGCTGGTGACACTCACTCACGCGCACATTTCTGCGCAACTGCACGCTGCCGGACTGTCTCCACGACGTGCACTTGGACAGAACTTCGTCGTCGATGCCAACACTGTGCGTCGCATTGCTCGACTGTGCGGAGTCGGCCCAACTGACAGTGTGCTGGAGATCGGCGCAGGCCTAGGTTCACTCACGCTCGCACTGGCAGAAAGTGGCGCTCAGATCACTGCTATTGAGATTGATGAAACAATAGTTCCGCTGTTACGCGACAATGTTGCGCAGTGTCCAAATGTCACCGTTGTCCAAGCAGATGCAATGACAATTGATTGGTCCCAATTAGCCGATCCGTCACGTGCATGGCACCTCGTTGCAAACTTGCCCTACAACGTTGCGACGCCCATGATTGCTGACATTCTTGACACGGTTCCTCAAATAAAAGAATTCTTCGTCATGGTGCAGCGAGAAGTTGGCGAACGTCTTGCTGGGGCCCCACGGACCAAGGCATACGGTGCTGTCAGCGTAAAAGTAGCGTTCTGGGGACGCGCTGAAGTCGTCGGAATGGTGCCAGCATCAGTGTTTTTGCCAAAGCCCAATGTTGAATCTGCCCTTGTTCGCATAGTGCGTCATGACCAACCACTTGACGCGAGTGTTCGTCCAGCAGAATTATTTTCTCTTGTCAGAACTGGATTCGCAAAACGACGAAAAATGTTGCGAGGCGCGTTAGCAGGTCTCGTTACTCAAGCTCAGTTCAACACAGCCGGCATCGAATCAACTGCACGAGCAGAAGAACTGTCAGTGCATGACTGGATTCGCCTCTACAAAGTTGTGTACGCGGAGCACACATGACCGATGTTGTGCAGGCTCACGCCAAACTCACATTGTCACTACGAATTACTGGCGTGCGTCCAGATGGTTTGCACACAATTGATGCGCACATGGTGAGCCTCGCGCTGCATGACACGCTCACAATCACTCCTGGTTCGCACGGAATCACTCTTGGAGGGCCATTTGCTGCCGGAGTTCCGACCGACGAAACAAATCTGGTGCATAAAGCTCTGAAGTTGACAAACATCAATGCTGCAATACACATCGAAAAAAATATTCCTGCTGGAGGTGGACTTGGTGGCGGTTCAACAGATGCTGCTGGTGTGTTGCGCTGGGCCGGTTTCACAGATCTCGTGGCGGCAAGCGCGATAGGAGCAGACATTGCTTTTTGCATGGTTGGCGGCAATGCCCAGGTCACTGGAATCGGAGAAATCATCACGCCGTTGGCGCCGCTCACCAGTGACATCACACTGATTATTCCCCCACTGCATGTGTCGACAGCACTGGTGTACGCAGCGTGGGACGAACTTGGATCACCTCATCACGAATCAGGAAACGATCTTGAGCCTGCCGCAATAGCGGTCTGCCCTGATCTAGCACTTTGGAAAAATCGCATCACAGAGGCGCTTGGATACGTTCCGACGTTGGCAGGGTCTGGTGCAACGTGGTTCGTTCGGGGTCACCAAACACACCTTGTCCATGCGCTTCCAGAGGCTTCTGTGGTGATGACTTCAACAAACGCAGTGATGCACTAGCAAGTCAGTCAAGAAGAACGGGTTACTTGCGGCGTTGATGGCGCGTGCGACGAAGCATCTTTTTGTGCTTTTTCTTGCGCATGCGCTTGCGGCGTTTTTTGATTAGCGAACCCATAAGAGGAAATAACCTATCGTGACCGAAGTGCTTTTAGGAAAATCCGATACCGTTTAGTTGTCTTTCCGAGGTCGTTCAATGGCAGGACAGCGGGTTTTGGTCCCGTTAATAGGGGTTCGAGTCCTCTCCTCGGAACAAATGCCCTCATGGGTTCACACTCATGGGGCTCGTTCTTGCTAGAACTTTGCCATGCCGATTGCTGCCATCGTCCTCGCTGCTGGCGAGGGGACCCGCATGAAGTCGGCGCGACCAAAGCCACTGCACCTCATCTGTGGGCGTCCGATGGTGTTGCATGTCATTCATGCGCTTGTCGACCTTGACATTGAAAGAACCGTCGTTGTCGTTGGTCATGCAGCCGAACGAGTCACAAAGAAAGTACAAGAGCAGGCGCCTGATTGGGCCAATGTCTCATTTGTTGAACAACGCGTGCAGCGCGGAACAGGCGATGCCACAATTGTGGGGCTTGCGTCGTTTGCCAACGACGACATTGATGACACATCAACTGTGCTGGTGTTGCCTGGTGATACTCCGCTTTTGCGACCAGAAACAATCTCTGCATTGGTGTCGGCTCACGAGCAGAGTGGCAATGCAGCAACACTGTTGTCAACAGTGGTGAGCGACCCGAGCGGCTATGGGCGCATTGTGCGTGGTCGTAATGGCCGTATCGTTCGCATTGTTGAACAAAAAGATGCCACTCTCGAAGAAGAGGCAATCACCGAAATCAACACCAGCATCTATGCGTTTCGGCGCGATCTGCTAGGGCCAGCTTTACGAGGTATTTCAAACAATAATTCTCAGGCTGAGTACTACCTGACAGATGTCATCGAGGGACTCGCCGCGATGGGTCATCCCATTGGTTCTTTGCAAGCAACCCCACATGAAACTGCAGGAGTCAACGACCGTTGGCAACTGAGCCTCGCGGAGGCTGAGTTGCGAGCTCGAATCAACAAGAACTGGCTATTGCATGGCGTCACAATGCTCGATTCCCAACACACGTTCATTGACGTGACCGTCACTATTGGTCGTGATGTGACGTTGTATCCGGGCACCATTTTACAGGGAGACACCACCATCGGGGAAGGATCTGAGATTGGTCCTAACACCAGGCTCACGGACTGCGTTGTCGGCTCGGGATCGATTGTGCAAAACACGGTCGGGCGAGAATCCGAGATCGGCACCGACGCAGTCGTCGGGCCCTTTGCATCGCTACCTCCAGGTTGCAGCGTGAGCAATGGCCAGCACACCGGTGCGTTCTACACTGGACAACCATGAGCCCTCCACTGGAAAAAGTCACCACCAAGCGGATGTCGCTATACACGGGGCGCACGCACCCAGCACTGGCAGCAGAAGTCGCTCTGCACCTTGGCATTCAACTTGGCGATGCTCATATCTCAGAGTTTGCTAACGGTGAATTGCGCCCTCGCTTTGGAGAAAGTATCCGCGGTGGCGATGTTTTCATTATGCAAACGCATTTCGGAATCGATGGTCGCTCAATCAATGACTCAATCATGGAGCAACTCATCATGATTGATACTGCGTATCGCGCATCGGCCAAACGAATCACTGCGGTGTGTCCGTTTTATGGTTATGCACGACAAGATCGCAAAGCCGAGGGACGCGAACCAATCACTGCTCGTCTCATTGCAGACATGTTCAAAGCAGCCGGCGCAACTCGCATGGTGTCTCTTGACCTGCACAGCGGTCAGATTCAAGGATTTTTCTCAGGGCCTGTTGACCACCTCACCGCATTGCCCGTACTCGAAGACTATGTTCGCAAAAACGCCGACCAAGATCTTGTCATCGTGTCGCCAGATGCTGGTCGAGTCAAAGTGGCAGAACGTTTTGCCCAACACTTGTCAGACAAAAATGCCGACGTCGCGTTCATCAACAAACGTCGACCAAAAGGAACCACCAATATCGCTGAAGCCAAAGAAGTCATCGGAGACGTCGAAGGTCGCCTCTGCATTTTGGCGGACGACATGATCGATACCGGCGGAACAATTGTGTCGGCCTCAGAACTATTGTTGGCTCGCGGAGCCAAAGAGGTGTGGGCAATGGCTACTCACGGAGTTCTTTCGGGCCCCGCGGTCGAGCGCCTTGAAAAATCTTCAATCAGCCGCGTGGTGCTGACCAACACGTTGCCTCTTGCCTCAGACAAAGTGTTTTCCAAGTTAGAAGTGCTCTCGGTAGCCAAAATCATTGCCGAAGCCCTTTCGGCGGTCTTTGATGAGACCAGCGTTAGCGACCTATTCGGCGGAGAAAACCAGTCCTAAATTCGGCCTCCCGAGATGTGACGATTCTTGGCTAATCGCCCTAGACTTCAAAGCCGTGTCGAATACAACAACTCTCAAAGCCTCTACTGGGCGTGTCACTGGCAGTGCAACATCGCGCCGTCTACGTGCCCAAGACAACATCCCTGCCGTTCTGTACGGTCACGGAATGCAAGCACTCACCATCAGCGTTGACCGCCGTGAGCTTCGTCTTGCGCTCTCAGGACCTGCCGGAGTCAACACCATTTTGCAACTCTCCGTCGATGGCAGTACATACCCCGCCATCATCAAAGAACTTCAGCGTCATCCTGTTCGCCGCAATGTGAGCCACATTGACTTCTTGCAGATCAACATGTCCGAAGAAATCACGGTTTCTGTACCTGTGCGCCTCGAAGGAATCGCGAAGGCAGTTGTTGCCGAAGGTGGCCTCGTTGACGCAGCCGTCGACTCAATTGACTTGCGTACGACTCCGCTGAACTTGCCAAACGAAATCGTTATTGATATTTCCGAGATGCATCCTCATGATGTCATCCACCTCTCTGATGTCGTGTTGCCTGCAGGAGTCGTTGCAGTTGGCGATGCAGACCTCGTTATCGTGACGGTTCTTGTCTTGCGCGGAGAAGCAACAGCCGCAGTCGTAGCCGCTGCTCCTGCAGACGGTGCAGACCCTGCTGCCGCTGCCGCTGCCCCCGCAGATGGTGCAGCCTCGTAGTTTCGGGCTACCACTCACACTCCACTAACAGGGCATAGGTTTATTCCATGGCCTTTCGTCGCACATCAAACGATTCTGGTGGCGCTCAGCGTTTCGTCATCGTTGGACTAGGAAATCCTGGCAAAGAATACGCTCACACTCGACACAATATTGGTCAAGACACAGTTGAACTGTTGGCCTCTCGAAAGTCTTCGAAATTAAAATCAACGCGAGACCGCGCACTCGTTGCCGAAACCCATTTTGATGCGGTGCCGGTGGTGTTAGCAGTGCCGATCACATTTATGAATGACTCCGGCGAAGCTGTTGGGCCCCTGTGTCGACGGTTCAAGATTTCTGACATGGCCAAGATTATTGTTGTGCATGACGAACTTGACCTCGAACCAGGAGTCGTACGCATCAAACAAGGTGGCGGACTAGCTGGCCATAACGGACTCTCGTCGATCTCTCATCATCTTAAAACCAACGATTACATTCGCATTCGCATTGGGATCGGAAAACCACACAGCAAGCAACAAGGTGCTGATCATGTTCTGAATCGAGTTCCTGCAGCAGAGCGAAAAATTTTTGATGTCGCTATTGCTATAGCCGCAGACGCCGCAGAGCTCATCGTCACGAGTGGCCTTGACGTCGCCATGCAACGCATCAACATCCGATAACAATGCGTCTCATTGACCTTGCCGCACTAGCGCGAACTGAGCCCGCTCTCGCCAGTATCGCTGGACAAAAATCGGCACTCATCTCGATTCCGGAGAGTGCCAGACCACTGATCCTGGCCGCACTTGCTCACTCGACATCGCGACACCCAATCGTGATCGCTGCACCCACGGGCACAGCAGCTCGTGAAATCTTTGCGGACATGAGCAACTTTGTATCGCCTCATGACATTGTTTTGTTCCCTGCTTGGGAGACGCTGCCTTTTGAGCGCGTTAGTCCCAGCATCGACACGATGGGCAAACGCATGGAAGTTTTGTGGCGCTTACGCGACTCGTCTCGTAGTCCGAGGTTTGTCATTACTGGGGTCAGAGCACTGTTGCAAAAACTTGCTCCGCATGCCAACAATGTCGATCCAATCGTGGTGCGTAAGTCCGATACATACAACATTGATTCTCTGTGTGAGCGACTTGTGCATGACGGATACCGCCGCGAAACATTGGTCGAACATCGTGGTGAATTTTCCCGTCGTGGAGCAATCGTCGATGTGTTTCCCAGCACGATGGACGAACCAGTCCGCATTGACATGTGGGGCGACGAAGTCGATCGACTAACGCATTTCACCGTGAACGACCAACGCAGTGCAGATGATATTGAGCACGTAGAGATTTTTCCAGCCCGCGAACTCCTGTTAACTCCCGATGTGCGTGCTACGGCGGCGACACTGGTCGGAACCGAGCCATGGGGGCGCGAACAATGGGAGCGTCTCTCTGAGGGTCAAACATTTGATGGCATGGAAAGCTGGCTCCCTTGGCTTGTGACAGAGCAAACATTGCTTACTGATTTCTTGTCAGATGATGCACTCATGGTGATGATTGAACCGCGCCGCATGATCGACAGAGCGCGTGACTTGTTGGCCGAAGAAGAAGACTTGGCCAAGGCGTTGGCAACATCCTGGGCGCGTGATGCAACAGTGCAGTTCCCGCGCCTACACACCGAACCAGAACGCCTGTTGTCAGAAGCACAGCGCTTCCCCACCATTAACGTCACAACAACGCCTGAGTCACCGACATCGCCGTCTGTATCGGCGAGCGGTTGGTCGCCCATTGTGCAGAATCCAGAACCAATCGTTCGACGAATCGCTGAGTTGTTGGCAGACAAGTGGTGCGTCATTGTGCTCGCAGAGACTCTTTCGACCGTGGATCGACTTGTTGGATTAATGCGAGAACATGGACTCGAGTTTCAGACAGCAACTCAAGAAACGGATCTCACAAAACCTGGTGCATATGTTGTGCACGCAGTGATGGGGCGTGGTGTCTCGCTCCCACATCTCAAACTTGCCCTCATTACCGAAAGTGATCTCACAGGTCGGCGGCGTGGTCGGCGTCAGCATGAATCAAAAAGTTCAAAAAAACGCGGAGCCGTCACAGTCTTTGAAGATCTGCAGCCTGGTGGATACGTGGTGCACCAACACCACGGTGTTGGTCGCTACGAAGGAATGGTGACGCGCAGTATCGGTGGCATTGAACGGGATTACTTATTGCTCGCGTATAAGGGCGGCGACAAACTGTATGTGCCAACCGACCAGATCAGCACGGTTCGTCAATACATCGGTGGTGAGACACCCACTCCCCATCGTCTTGGCGGAAGTGATTTTGCAAAGGCTAAATCACGGGTCCGCTCAGCGGTTCGCGCTGTCGCTCAAGAACTCGTTGTGCTGTATCAACGCAGAGTGACCACCAAAGGTCATGCGTTTGCCTCTGATACTCCGTGGCAATCAGAAATGGAATCAGCGTTTCCGTTTGTCGAAACACCCGACCAACTGACGGCAATTTCGAATATCAAAACAGACATGGAACAAGATATTCCGATGGATCGACTGTTGTGCGGGGACGTCGGCTTTGGCAAAACCGAAGTTGCCATTAGAGCAGCGTTTAAAGCCATTCAGGATGGCAAGCAGGTGGCAGTGCTTGTCCCCACAACCCTGCTCGCTACGCAACATGGAACAACTTTTAGTGACCGCTTTGCTGGATACCCCATTCGAGTCGAAGTTCTATCTCGGTTCTTAACTAATGCAAAGGCAAAAAAAGTAATTGCCCAACTCAAAACTGGTGAAGTTGACTGCATTATCGGAACACATCGACTACTCCAAGAGGGAATCAGTTTCAAAGATCTCGGACTATTAATTGTTGACGAAGAGCAGCGATTTGGAGTGCAGCACAAAGAAGCAATGAAACGAATGCGAACGGACGTTGATGTTTTAACAATGTCGGCCACGCCCATTCCTCGAACACTCGAAATGAGCCTTGTCGGAATTCGTGATTTATCGTTGTTGCAAACTCCACCAGCGGACCGTCAGCCAATCCTGACCTATGTGAGCGAAGACAACGAGAGAGTTGCAGTCGAAGCGTTGCGACGTGAACTTCTGCGTGAAGGTCAAGTGTTCTGGGTACACAACAGAGTCAAAACTATTCAAGAACGTGCTGCTGAACTTCGTGAACTTGTTCCAGAAGCCCGCATTGCAGTGGCTCATGGTCAGATGGACGAGGGAACACTGGAGCAAGTTGTTCTTGACTTCTGGAATCACGAATACGATGTTTTGGTTTGCACGACCATTATCGAGAGTGGCATTGATATGCCAACAGTGAATACTTTGGTCATCGAACGCGCAGATCTTTTGGGGCTTGGTCAACTACACCAATTGCGCGGTCGGGCTGGGCGTAGCGGGCAGCGTGCGTATGCGTACTTGTTTCATCCTCAAGACCAAGTCCTTTCTGAAGACGCATACGAGCGCCTTCGCACCATCGGAGAAGCCACCGACCTCGGGAGCGGGTTCAAGATAGCCATGCGAGATTTAGAAATTCGTGGAGCCGGAAACTTGCTCGGAGAAGCCCAAAGTGGACATATCGCAGCAGTGGGATATGACTTGTACTGCCAGATGGTCACAGAGGCGGTGGCTGAAATGAAAGGCGAGGTCGTACAACCGCGATATGAACTCAAACTTGATGTTCCTGTCGACGCACACCTTCCGCACGATTATGTACCGAGCGAAGAATTGCGTCTTGAGGCATATCGACGACTTGCCGACGTCACAACCATTCTTGAAGTCAATGACATCGAACAAGAATGGATCGATCGCTTTGGTCCGTTGCCAGCGCCAGCGGCACGATTATTGCAAGTCGCAACATTGCGCGCTGAATGTCATCGATGCGAGTTCACCGAACTCGTGGCAACCGGTCGCGAGATTCGTATCTCTCCCGTTCAGTTACGTGCGAGTCAGATGATGACCCTGAAGCGAATCGCCTCGGGCGCCAATTATCGAGAAGCCCAAAAACAACTCCTGATGCCCTTGCCACACAAGACCGATGTCACGCAATACCTCATTTCATTGATAAACGAGTTATTTGAGCCTGCAGACCACTAAAGTCGCTCGGGTGAAACTCACTAAAACATTCCTGACATCTCGTGCAATCTTTGGCGTGCTCACGCTCGGCCTCACCGTGCTCACCTCATGCGGCACGGTCTCTCAATCCAAAAACGTTCTTACTGTCAACGGAGCCAACTACACCGTCGCACAGTTTGAAAGATTGTCAAAAGAACTCATTAGTACAAAACAACTCCCTTCAACCACTGGCCAGATCGCTGGTGCTGATTCAAAAAATATACTGTCGGCCCTCGTGCGTTTTATCATGGACGACGAATTCCTGCAGGCCAACGGGGAGTCAATCACCGACCTAGACAGAAAAACTGTCACGGACACAATCGCTGCGGACGACCCCTATCACTCGTGGTCTCAAGAACTGCAACGTCTCTCAATTGACCTCTCCGTGGCAAAGACAGTCGTTGCCCGCGTCAAGACACCGGACTCAAAAAAACTTGAAAAAATGTATTCAGCATCACCAGGTTCTGCCGGAGCATTGTGCGTTCGGCACATCGTTGTAGCGACTGAAAAAGAATCACGCAATATTTTGAAAAAACTTAATGACGGTGCTGATTTTATTGCCTTAGCCAAAGAGTTCTCCACCGAACCGACCGCAAAAGAGACGGGTGGCGCTCTTCAGCTTGAGGCAAGTGACTGCATTCCGATAATTAATTTTCCTGATATTTATGATCATGATTTTATTCAGGCTGTACTCGCTGCCAAAGTTGGAGTTCCCAGTGGCCCTGTAAAATCCGCACTGGGCTATCACATCATCATGAATAGGCCATATTCCGAGATTGCAGAATCTCTCAGCAAATTGCCTGCTGCCGATGCAGGACCACGACTTGCTCTGGGTTTTTTCCTTACTTCGAAGGTCACCGTGAATCCTAGATTCGGAACATGGAACGCCGCCTTGGGCAAGGTCGAGTGACGCCACATATTGTCGTCGTTGGACTTGGTCCAGGTGATCCACAGCTGATCACTACAGAAACACTGAGCGAGATTGCACGAATTCCTCATCGATATATTCGAACAGCACAGCATCCAAGCGCTTCGCTTGTGCTTGATGCCTTAGGCGGTGCGTCAACATTTGATCATCACTATGACAACGCTGCATCTTTTGATGAGGTGTACGAACTCATTGTCGCCGATCTCGTTCAAGGTGCCATGCAACACGGCGAAGTGTTGTATGCCGTTCCAGGGTCGCCGCTTGTCCTCGAACGAACCGTGCAACTATTGCGCACTCGCACCGACATCACACTTCGTATCTGTAGTGCGGTGTCATTTTTGGATGAAGCCTGGCGAGCACTCGCAATTGACCCTGTAGAGCAGCATGTTCAACTACTTGATGGGCATCAATTCGTCACGGCAGCGGCCGGCAAACATGGCCCGTTCTTGATTGCACATGTGCATGCCAACTGGGTACTCAGCAACGTGAAGTTGTCCATTGATGACGCTCAAGATGATGCGTCCGTTGTGCTTTTGTATCACCTCGGGCTCCCAGACGAAAAAATCATTGAGACAACTTGGAGCAATATTGACAAAGTCATAGAGGCAGACCATCTCACATGTATGTATGTGCCTCACCTGTCGACAAGTGTTGGAGAAGAATTAGTGAGGTTTCACGAACTTGCTCGAACGTTGCGCGAACAATGTCCTTGGGACAAAGAGCAAACGCATCATTCACTCGTGCGATACCTCATTGAAGAGACCTACGAGACAGTTGACGCAATCAGTGCGCTTCGTATTGACGATCCGACGAGTGACGATGCGTTCATCGAAGAACTCGGAGACTTGCTGTATCAAATTGAGTTTCATGCCGCAATCGCCGAACAAGAGGGTCGCTTTACAATGGGTGACGTTGCTCGCACCGTGCATGACAAGTTGGTGAGCCGTCATCCGCATGTCTTTGGAGATGTCGTGGTGTCTTCAGTCGGAGAAGTTCTGACAAATTGGGAAGATATTAAAAGTGCCGAGAAACCAGAACGAGTCGGCATCTTTGATGGAGTGATTGAAGGTTCTCCCGCTTTGTTGTTTGCCGTCAAGGTGCAAGAACGCGCCGCACGAGTTGGTCTTGACTGGGCTGACGCCCTTGGCGCACTCAATAAAGTTGTTGAGGAGGCTGACGAAATCCGCCAAGCAGTTGCGCAATCAGATCCAGAGGCCACGATGGCTGAAGTTGGGGACCTCTTCTTTGCCCTCGTTAATGTGGCTCGCCATCTTGACATTGACCCGGAGTCCGCCCTCCGGGGTGCAATTCACAAGTTCAGATCACGTGTGTTGGGAGTGCAAGAACTCAGCAAACAGCGAGGTTTGGAGATGGCCACGCTTCCGCTCGACACTCTTGACGAATTATGGGAGTCGGTCAAAGCCCAAACTCTCAGTAGCGTGGAGACATGAGCGAAATTGTTGGCATCCTCGCACGAGAAGTTCTTGACTCGCGCGCCAACCCCACGATCGAAGTCGAAGTCCAACTTGACAGTGGTGCAATTGGTCGCGCCATTGTTCCGTCAGGCGCGTCAACTGGCCAACACGAAGCAACCGAATTGCGCGACGGAGGTGCACGCTACGGAGGCAAAGGAGTCCTGCAAGCCGTAGCCAATGTCAATACAGTCATCGCAGCAACGCTTGTCGGAATGGATGCAACCCAACAGCGACTCGTCGATACGGAACTCATTGATCTTGACGGGACAGACAACAAAGCACGTCTGGGAGCAAATGCAATTCTTGGAACGAGTCTGGCTGTTGCGCGCGCAGTCGCACATGAGTTTGAACTACCCCTGTTTCGATCAGTTGGTGGGCCCAACGCACATGTCTTGCCTGTTCCCATGATGAACGTCATTAATGGTGGCGTGCACGCAGACAACAACATCGACCTACAAGAGTTCATGATCGTGCCCATTGGCGCACCGAGTTTTCGCGAAGCACTTCGCTGGGGAGCAGAGACGTATCACACTCTCAAGGCTGTACTGCACGAACAATCTCTTTCCACAGCCGTCGGAGATGAAGGTGGGTTCGCTCCAAACCTGGCAAACAACGAAGAAGCAATCGTTGTTTTAGTCCAAGCGATTGAGCGCGCCGGCTACAAGCCCGGAACTGATATCGCAATTGCGCTCGACCCAGCAATGTCAGAGTTATACAAAGATGGTCGCTATCACTTGTCCGGTGAAGGCAAAGTTTTTGACCACGAACAATTAACTACTTGGTGGACATCACTCGTTGATCGTTACCCCATTGTCAGCATCGAAGACGGTATGGCTGAAGATGACTGGAATGGTTGGTCGGCTCTCACTCAAGCACTCGGATCTCGAATTCAACTTGTCGGCGACGATCTCTTTGTCACTAACTCACGCCGTTTGCAGATGGGTATCGATCAAAACGTCGCCAACAGTATTTTGATCAAGGTCAATCAAATCGGAACACTCACCGAAACACTCGACACGATGGACCTAGCAACTCGATATGGCTATAGCAGTGTCATGAGTCATCGCAGTGGTGAGACCGAGGATTCCACCATCGCTGATCTTGCAGTTGCCACCAATTGTGGCCAAATCAAAACCGGTGCTCCTGCGCGTAGTGATCGGGTCGCCAAGTACAACCAACTACTTCGCATCGAAGAACAACTCGGTGACTCTGCTCGCTATCGCGGGCGATCTGCGCTCGCGCCACTCCGCTAGACGCCTTCCCTACCCCCGAACGAATGTTCGTATTCCAAGGTTTTCCACAGCCCACACGCCACACTTAAGAGATGAACTTCTTGCGGGCATCGCGTGACCCACACAGTCCCATGCACCTTGTTCGACGCATTCTCATAGGGGCTGGTATTACGGTCTTCGTCACAGCCCTTTTGGCCACTCTTTTTGTCTTACCTTTGCGCGATTATTTTCATCAAAATGAAGCGATGGCTCAGAAAAAAACACAGTTCGAGGCCCTGGCGGACGCCAATGAGCAACTCCAGATCGACATCAATCGACTCAATACAACTGACGGCGTCGTTGCTGCTGCCCGCTCAGAACTGGGCTACGTCTTCCCCGGAGAGCAACGTATTCAATTACTTGCCATGCCTGCCTTGCCCACAACTCTGCCCACCACTTGGCCATACACGCTTGTCACAGACATCCTGCGCGTGCGTGCCGCCAATCTTGGTTCTGCGTCTGGGGGCCTCGCTCCCCTCAGTAAATAAAACTTTACAACCAACCCTGCGGTGGCTTGTTGTATAGGAGGTCTCGCTCGCTATTGTCAGAGAATGAGATCAAATGGTCTCGCGACATCACCGACATCGGGGGTTTTATATGGGTGGCAGCATTCTTGGTAATCGCGTTCTTCGTAAAGAAGATCCAAAATTTTTAACAGAAGGTGGCAAGTACGTCGACGACTTACTTGATGAACCCATGCTTGCTGGCGCAGTTCATGTCACCTATGCGCGAAGCACAGTGGCACACGGCAACATCACGTCAATCGATGCATCGGATGCCAAAGCAATGCCTGGCATCATTGCAGTGTTCACCGGAGCAGACCTCGACTTGCAACAAGTCCCGTCGGCATTTAATCCGGCCGCAACCCGCACGCTTCTTGCAACTGACAAAGTTCGCTACGTTGGCGAACCAGTCGTTGCCATCGTCAGCCAAACCCGCGAGCAAGGAGAAGACGCGTCAGAGGCTGTCATCATTAACTACGACGTTCTTCCAGCGCTTATTGACCTCGAAACCTCTATGGCTAGTGATCTTCATTTGTACGCAGCATGCGGAAGCAACGTCGTATTTGACACGATGGTTCTAGGTCTTCCTGACAATACTGGTGATGCATATTTTGCCGATTGCGAAGTCGTTGTCAAGGGTCGTTACATGAATCAACGCGTTGCTCCATGTCCACTCGAGGTTCGCGGCGCCGCGGCTTCGTGGGGTGCAAATGGTCGTCTCACGCAATGGTTGTCAACGCAACACGCGCAAGGATCAGTTGCACCGATTGCAGCCGCAAATGGCGTTGAAGAATCCCTTGTTCACATTAAGACTCCAGATGTCGGTGGTGGATTTGGTGCCAAAATTGGTGCATACCCTGAGGAGTTGTTGCTCGGCCCTATCGCCAAGCGTGTTGGCAAGCCAGTTCGTTGGCGCGAAACCCGAAGTGAATCAATGATGGCACTTGGTCATGGTCGTGCCCAGTTGCAATATGTCACCATCGGTGGCGACCGTTCTGGCAAAGTCACGCATTATCAATTGTGGGCAATTCAAGACTCTGGTGCATGGGTAGACATGGGAACAATCTTGGCTCCATTCATGACGCGCCCAATGTCTTCGGGTGTCTACAACATCCCCAACATTGAATGTCGCACGACATCTGTTGTCACTAACACCACGCCAATCGTTGCCTATCGTGGTGCTGGTCGCCCGGAAGCAACAGCTGCGATTGAACGCGCGATGGACATGTTTGCAGCACATATTGATATGGATCCAGCAGAGGTTCGTCGAATCAATCTCATTCCAAAGTTTCTTGAACCGCACACGACTGTTGTTGGTCAGACATACGATGTTGGCGACTACGAAACATCGCTCAACAAAGCTCTCGCTGCCTCTGATTACGCTGGATGGCGAACCAAACAAAAAGCTGCTCGCGCTAGTGGTGCTGTCAAGCAACTAGGTATCGGCGTCAGTGTGTATGTCGAAATTACTGGTGGCGTGGGTAACGGCGAATCAGCAAAAGTTGAGATTCAAGACAATGGTCATGCTCTGATTTACACAGGTACTTCACCTCACGGACAAGGTCACGCCACTGCATGGGCAATGTTGGCAAGTGAGCAAACCGGAATCCCGATTGAAAATATCGAACTCGTGTGGGGTGACACAGATCTTGTCCCCGTCGGCACCGGAACAATGGGCTCTCGTTCATTGCAACAAGGTGGTAACGCAGTGTTCGCTGTGTCAGCAGAGCTTGTCAATAAAGCAAAAACAGTTGCTGCAAGATTGCTTGAAGCAAGTGAGGCAGACATTGTTCTGGACAAGGACGCTGCTGCATTTCATGTTGCCGGTACTCCATCCTTAACAAAAACTTGGTCAGACCTAGCGAAAGCCGAAAAATCAACAGGCGGACTCGTGCACTCTGATGTCATTGGCGTCGCTGGTGCGACGTTTCCATTCGGAGCACACGTCGCAATTGTCGAAGTCGACACAGAGACAGGCAAAGTCACACACTTGCGCCACTTCGCATGCGACGATGCTGGGCGAGTTCTTAATCCATTGTTACTTGAAGGACAGATCCATGGCGGAGTTGCTCAAGGAACTGCGCAGGCGCTTCTTGAAGAAGTCATCTACGACGCAGACGGAAACCCCACATCTTCAAATTTGGCAGAGTATGCATTCATCTCTGCTGCTGAACTTCCAAGCATTGATGTCATCCACATGGAAACACCCACTCCATTAAACTTGCTTGGCGCAAAAGGTATCGGCGAATCCGGAACCATTGGGTCCACGCCAGCAGTGCAATCTGCTGTCATTGACGCCGTCTCTCATCTGGGCGTTCGTCACATCGACATGCCAACCACTCCTCAGCGAGTGTGGCAAGCGATTGCCGCAGCCAACTCGCGCAGTGTGACTGCCGCACAACGGCAGATAAGTGCGAAACTGTACCTATGACATCACCTCCCGTTCAGGGCGCCCCCATTGTTGTTCAAGGCCTTGTGCGTCATTTTGGATCAGGCAACAACCTCGTCACCGCCGTTGACGGCGTAGACCTTGTCGTTGAACAAGGTGAAATTTTTGGATTTCTTGGACCAAATGGCGCTGGTAAGAGCACCATCGTTCGCATGTTGACAACTCTTCTTAAACCAACTGCGGGTCATGCACGTGTCGCTGGATACGACATCGTCAAACAAGCAGATCTTGTGCGACGAAGTATTGGCGTGGCGTTGCAAGACTCAGCAATCGATCCGCTGATGACCGGTACTGAATTGCTCGAACTGCAAGCGGTGCTGTACGGAATCCCACGTGCAAAAATGCACGAGCGCGCCAACACATTGCTTGAGCGAGTTGGGCTTATTGCTGCAGCCAACCGTCGGGTGATCACGTATTCGGGTGGCATGCGTCGACGCCTTGACCTTGCCCTGTCGTTGATTCATGAACCAACCGTGCTGTTCTTAGACGAGCCCACAACCGGACTCGACCCAATGAGCAGGCTGACATTATGGGAAGAAGTGCGCCGACTCAATCGTGAAGGAACAACAGTCTTTTTGACGACGCAATATTTAGAAGAAGCCGACCAGCTTGCAGACCGCGTCGCCATCATCGACCACGGACGCATTGTTCGACAAGGAGCACCCAAAGAACTCAAATCAAAAGTTGGCGCCCCAACACTTGTCATCAACGTCTCAGCCCATCAAATAGACCAAGCACGAGGCATACTTGCGCGATTTGGAGATATGCGACCGACCGATGAGGGCAGCCTTGCTGTTGGACTCGTTGCCGGCGCAACGGGTGTGGCTGAAGTAGTTCGTGCTCTCGACGAAGCCCACATCGACTTGCATCACCTCGAACTTAATGAGCCAAGCCTTGATGATGTGTTTGCCGAAGCAACAGGACATCGCCTTGAGGGCGCTACCCCAACAGAGACCAAGTAACCAGATGTCGACCGCAGTTCTTTCAGCAGCGACGCGACACACCACTCGCGACAGCCTGCGCCAAACATTGGCGTTGTCAAAACGCTCAACATGGGCAATCTTGCGCCAACCAGCGCTCGTTTTCCCTTCACTTGTTTTTCCGTTATTTTTTGCCGCGCTTGGTGCTAGTTCATTTGGGCGCGCTGTCGGAAAACTCGATGGTTTAAAAGATGTCTCTTCGTTCCTTGAATTTAGTCTGGCCTCAACTCTGGCTCAAGGCACGAAGAGACA